>Ga0265294_10008194_pt1 | contig 12255 bp, 12 predicted proteins | sample MunlanPumphouse3_FD_192504 | JGI IMG/M metagenome (GOLD analysis project Ga0265294, IMG submission 192504) | Groundwater microbial communities from a municipal landfill in Southern Ontario, Canada - Pumphouse #3 | ecosystem: Environmental > Aquatic > Deep subsurface > Groundwater | place... | reverse complement strand
GCCGGGAAAATTGCCACATGATTACGTTTAGTTAAAATTTCACCTGTCAGCACATCTATTTCCATGATATTTTCAACTTCATCACCAAAAAGTTCAATACGAATAGCCTTCTCATTATAATTCGCTGGAATAACCTCAATAACATCACCACGCACCCTAAAAGTGCCACGCTCAAAAGCGATATCGTTACGGCTATACTGTATGGTCACCAATTTTTTTAATATTTCTTGCCTATCCACGTTCTGCCCAACTCTAAGCGATAATACCATATCATAATAATCCTTAGGAGCACCCAAACCATATATGCAAGATACACTAGCTACAACAATTACATCGCGACGTTCAAAAAGCGCACTTGTAGCAGAATGCCTGAGCTTATCAATCTCGTCATTAATAGACGAATCTTTTTCAATGTAAGTATCCGTCTGGGGAATATATGCTTCTGGCTGGTAATAATCATAATAGGACACAAAGTATTCCACCGCATTGTCGGGAAAAAAGAGCTTTAATTCGCTGGCTAATTGTGCCGCCAAAGTTTTATTATGAGCAATAACCAATGTTGGTTTTTGCACTTTATTGATTACTTGAGCGATCGTATAAGTTTTTCCTGTCCCTGTGGCACCTAAAAGCACTTGCGTATGGAGACCTTGTTGTACGCCGCTTGTAAGCTCTTTAATCGCTTCCGGCTGATCTCCTGCCGGTTCAAAGGGTGCTTTTATTTTAAAATCCACTATATCCACCTTCATAATATTTTTCTAGTCTTTTAGTATTATATCATACTGTTTATTTTCTAATATGGCAAATTTTTGAATAAACGCAAAAAAAGACTTCCCCAAGGAAGTCTTTTGGATTTACAAATTATAAAGCAGCTTTAGCTGTTTCTACCAATTTTGCAAATGCTGCGGCATCAGTAATAGCCATGTCAGACATAACCTTACGATCCATCTCAACACCAGCTCTGGTCAAACCACAAATGAAACGACTATAACTCATACCGTTTGCACGAGTTGCTGCATTAATACGAGCGATCCATAATTTACGGAAAACGCGTTTCTTTGTACGTCTGTCACGACGAGCATAGGAAAGACCTTTCATTACGGTTTCGTTAGCTTTTTTGAACAACTTGCTCTTACTACCACGGTAACCTTTTGCTAATTTAAGAATATGTTTATGACGTCTATGAGCGGTTACGCCCACTTTAACTCTAGCCATTGTTATTTCCTCCTTTAACTAAATAATATTATGCGTATGGCAACATTTTTGCTACGCGGTCATGATCAGTCTTATGTACCAACCCTGCTTTACGCAAGTTTCTCTTGCGAGATGGGGATTTATGTTCAAGAATATGGCTTCTAAAAGCCTTAGAACGCTTGAATTCACCAGTTGCTGTTGCTTTAAAACGTTTAGCAGCAGCTCTGCGGGTTTTCATTTTTGGCATAATAACATCCTCCTTATTATTTGGTAACCTTAGGCGTAACAATCATAATCATGTTTTTGCCTTCTAGTTTGGCACCACGTTCAACAATACAAATATCATCTAATTGTTTCGCCATTTTAGTTAATAATAATTCGCCTAATTCCGGATGAGACAATTCACGTCCGCGGAACATAATGGTGACTTTGACTTTATCGCCGTCTTCCAAAAAGCGTACCGCATTTTTGTACTTAGTATTAAAATCGTGATCCTCAATGCCAGGACGAAGTTTAACTTCTTTAACATCAACTGTCTCGTAGCGATACTTGCCGAAATCCATAATCCGACAAACAGGTGGCTTTGCTGTAGGAGCTATTTCAACTAAATCTAAATTTCGTTCAATTGCTAAATTTAAAGCGTCTTCAACCGACATAACTCCCAATTGTTCGCCATCATCAGCATTTACACGCACCTCGCGGGCCCTAATCTGTTCGTTGATTCGCAAGTCTTCTTTGGCTATGACAATTCACCTCCATGAAATAAAAAAACGAGTAGAAATAAATTCCACCCGTTAGTAATAATCAATATCACTGACCCTGTCGAACTCTTGGTTGCAAGGTGAGAAACGGACGGTTTCTACTTCGTTACTGAACTATGATACCATAATATATCTACATCGTCAAGAATTTTTATTTCTTATCTGCAATTTCTTTCTGCAGCATAGTAATAAATTCTTCCACCTTCATGGTACCCTTGTCACCTTCGCTACGACTTCTTACAGCTACAGTGCAAGCCTCAACTTCTTTTTCACCTATAACAAGCATATAGGGAACTTTTTGTACTTGAGCTTCACGTATTTTATATCCGATTTTTTCATTACGTTCATCTAATTCTACTCTCAACCCAAGTGCAAACATTTTTTGCTCAATTTCCTTGGCATAAGGAATGAATTTATCAGAAATCGGCATAACCCTTACCTGCTGTGGTGCTAGCCATGCTGGGAAAGCTCCTGCATAGTTCTCTATCAAAATTCCAATAAAACGCTCAATGGAACCATACACTACTCGGTGAATCATAACCGGTCTATGCTTTTGACCATCTTCGCCTGTATAAGTCAAATCAAATTTTTCCGGCAATAACATATCTAATTGAATAGTCCCGCACTGCCATGTTCTGCCAATAGAATCTTGCAAATGAAAGTCGATTTTAGGTCCGTAGAAAGCCCCGTCTCCTTCATTAACAATATAATTCAAACCAAAATCATCCATTGCTTCGCGTAAAGAATTGGTTGCATGTTCCCACGTTGCATCATCACCCATGGAGTTATCCGGACGAGTTGACAGTTCGGCGCGATATTTCAACCCAAAAGTAGCATAAACTTCATCAAATAAACGAATAGTTTCTTGAATAACATCTTTAATCTGACTAGGCATCATGAAAATATGTGCATCGTCTTGCGTAAAACAGCGTACACGGAACAAACCATGTAAAGCGCCTGAAAGCTCATGACGGTGTACTAACCCTAACTCTCCGCAGCGAATAGGCAGTTCACGGTAGGAGTGAGGTTTATTAGCATATACCAACATGCCACCTGGGCAATTCATAGGTTTAATAGCGTAGTCCAATTCATCTATCTTAGTAAAATACATGTTTTCCTTGTAATGATCCCAGTGACCTGAAGTCTCCCATAATTGTCTAGATAAAATCATAGGAGTTTGAATTTCTGTATACCCATAACGTCTATGCACTTGGCGCCAGTATTCAATTAATTGGTTTCTGATAATCATGCCATTTGGTAAAAAGAAAGGAAAACCAGGTCCCTCATCAGCCAACATGAATATTTCTAATTCTTTGCCTAATTTACGATGGTCACGTTTTATCGCTTCCTCCATCATATGCACATAAGCATCTAGTTCTTCCTTAGTAGCAAAAGCCGTACCATAAATACGTTGCAACATTTTATTTTTTTCATTACCGCGCCAATAGGCACCAGCTATACTTTGTAATTTAAAAGCCTTAATCTTTCCTGTGCTAGGGCAATGCGGGCCAGCGCATAAGTCAGTGAAATCACCTTGTGTATAAAGGCTGATAACCGCATCTTTAGGCAAATCATTAATTAATTCAACCTTATAGGGTTCTTCCATTGCCGAAAATTTCGCTAAAGCTTCTTCTCTTGGTAGTTCAGTTCGAACTAAAGGAATATTGGCTTTAATAATTTTAGACATTTCTTTTTCAATTGCCACTAAATCCTCAGGTGTAAAAACATGTTCGCTATCTAAGTCATAATAGAAACCCTTATCTATAGCAGGTCCAATAGCAAACTTGGTCCCTGGGAATAAATGTTGAATTGCTTGTGCCATAATATGTGAAGCAGTGTGGCGAATCGCATGCAACCCTTCTGCAGAATCAGGTGTTACAAATTCCACCTTGGCATCATGTTCTAAAGTATCAGTTAAATCCTTATTTACTCCATCTACTACGGCCAGTAAAGCACTCTTGCCTAACTTTTGATTTAGACCTTTAGCTATTTGCAAAAGAGTTGAACCAGCTTCAAATTCTTTCTTTGAACCATCGTTTAATTCTACAGTAATCAATTTTTCTCCTCCTCGTATTGTCGCTATCCTTTTATAATAAAAAAACATCTCTATCCTCTACTTAACGTAGGGACGAAATGTTATACTTCCGTGGTTCCACCCAAATTGATTAATCTAATAATCCTCTTTAGCACCTTTAACGCAGGTTTTGCGACCTTATCTACTACTAGTTCGAAAGGTAGTTTGAAGGTGGTTTCATATCGCTTTAACTTATCGCTCTCAGCCTCGGCGATATTTTCTGTAAGTGATTATCTGACATGCGGTCCTTCGCATTACATTTATCTATTTTCTGTTACATTTCATTATAGCACAAGGTTTTTTAGTGTCAAGGAAAAATTAAATTTCCTATATTTAAAAAATCTATTGCTTACTATCCGAAACGTTTTTTGAAATTAGCCTATAAACGTAGTATAATTATGTAATATTATCGAGGAGGAAATCTGTCGTGCATATGCAAAACAAGCAACTTGTAACCTGGTTTATTATACTAATAATAACTTGTACACTTGCATCACAGGTTGAAGCGGGAGCAAAAATAATTTATATACCTCTAGACAATAGGCCTGTATGTCTAGACTACGTTAAGGATACGGCCGCTAAGGCTGGTTATAATCTAACCATTCCCCCTGTTAAACTCTTGTCCAATCACAAAAACAACAGCAATATTAATGAATTGTGGAAATGGTTAGAAAAAGAAGCTCCTACTGCCAGAGCTGCTGTTATTGCAACTGATACTCTTACTTATGGCGGACTTGTGGCTTCTCGCAAACATGAGCATTCAGTACGTTTTTTAGCCGAAAAAATTATGTTTTTACAGTCGGTAAAAGCCATAAACCCCTATATTAAAACCTATGCCTTTTCCACAATCATGCGTACTCCTCGTGAAAGTGCTGGTAACGTAGAACCTAGTTACTATACATATTTTGGTCCCAGTATTTTCAGACTCTCCCAGCTAATAGACAAAGAAGATACCGCAAGTCTTACTCACAGTGAAATACATGAGAAAACAGATTTATTAAGAAAAATTCCCAGCTACTCCTTATTAGACTGGAATATACGTCGAGATAAAAACTTCAAAACCAATCAACAACTTATAGATATGGCAAAAGATAATGATTTTGAATTTTTAGCTATTGGCAAAGATGACTGTGCTCCTTTGTCACAAACCCATATGGAAAGTCGACATTTAGAAAAATATGCTTCAAAACTTTCTTCCAAAAAATTCCAGATTGTACCGGGAGTTGATCAACTTGGCTTATTATTGGTTACACGTGCTATTAACGAACTAAATGGCACCAAGCCGAGAATTTATGTAATATATGCCCCTGGCAAAGGTGGCAATACCCTCCCTCTCTATTCAGACGAGACCGTCCATGCTTCTATAAAACATCAAATAATCACCATTGGTGCTAAAGAAACTCCCAAAAAAGAAAACGCTAATTTGGTTTTAGCCGTCAACACTCCCTATAATGGTATCTGTCTGGATTCTACCTCTAATGAAAATGCTCCTTATGGAGCCTCATATAACAAAGAATTTGCTAAAGAACTTTCTTTGCTAACAGTTGAATATCCCACAGCCTTGGCAGATATATCTTATGCCAATGGTGCTGACAATGGCTTCATGTTGGAATTGGAAAACCGTAGTCTGCTTGGCCGTTTCGTTTCTTACTCTGGCTGGAACACTGCAGATAACAGTATTGGTTTCGCTTTAGCACAAGGCGTCTTAGCCGCAAAAATGTCAGATGAAGATAGAAATCGTTTACTCAAAGTCCGCTATTTAGATGACTGGCTATACCAATCTAATATTCGTTATAGACTAGCCTTGGAAATTGACAGGCAAGATTTCAAACTTAAATACGACCTAGGTAAATACTACAATAAAATTTTAGGAGCAACTAATATACTTTTCACTAAATATATCCAGCAAGAACCTTATCTCGACGGCACAAAATATAAAGTAGAATTTCCTTGGAATAGACTTTTTGAAGTAGACGTTAAAGTATAATAAAATAAAGCTTTGCACAATTTTTGTGCAAAGCTTTATTTTTACAAACAGGCCTAGGTTATTTACCTCATGTTGATAAATTGCAAATCCACACCAAAATCCTCGGTTTTCAATAATTGAATGACAGCCTGTAAATCATCTTTCTTAGCACCGGTAACACGAATTTGGTCATCTTGTTGCTGCGTAGTTACTTTTAACTTCGAAGCTTTAATAGCTGCTACAATATCTCTAGCCTTATCCTTATCAATACCCTGTTTGATTTTTACTGTTTGCCTCACCGTGCCTTTAGACGCAGCTTCAACTTTACCTAGTTCTAAGCCTCGTAGCGGTAAAGAACGCTTTGCCATTCTTTGTCTTAATATATCAAGAATTGCGCCCAATTTGTAATCATCTTCAGCCGCCACCTTTAATTCATCATCTTTTAAGTCAATACTGGCCGTTGATCCACGAAAATCATATCTTTGAGCAATCTCTTTCTTTGTTTGATTAAGGGCATTATCCAACTCTTGCATATCCATCTTCGACACTACGTCAAAAGAACTATCTTTAGCCATGGTAATTACCTCCTGTTTTTCCTTTAAGTGACTATCTATATTTTAGCATAAAAAAAGACCTCTTGTCAGAAGTCTTTTGGTTTTTTATAAATGAGTAACACGATCGTTCGCTTCCTGTTTCTTAGCATCATTAAATCTAGGCAAAGTGCTCAAATAGCCGGTAATTCTCCGCACTCTAACAATACTATCATAGTGAGGTTTTATAACTACATCATCACCATCTAGCTCCAAATCCATAGATAATAAGGTTTTGTGTGGCATTACCTGTAATTGATCTTGCAAGTAAGCTACTGCTTCTTGTTCATTGATTTCTTCGGGACAGAATACCATTACCCCATTAAATTCATAATTCATAATTTTCAACTCCTAAAACTAAGTCATTTCTTATATAAAGATTAGCTTAAACATAATGATTTGTCAAGCAATTTGCACAATATGTAGTGTCTGCAATTTCCAAGTAATACCATATTATGTAAAACTCCATTAAATTTGTGGCCTATTTTCCATAGTATTTACTAAGCTGCGCAGCTCGTATTTAATAACCGTACTAGCCGGCGTAATTAGTGCTGCATTATCAGTAACAACAGAGCGTAAAACTTTTTTCAACATTTTATTTTCTTCTAATTTGTACACATAAATATCTGCAAAAGCATATACTCTAGTCAAATCTTCAGCATCATAAAAGGGATTACCCCACCCCATACTATTTAGAGAAACTTCCTCCATTTTATTAACAACCAGAAGAGTTACAACTTTTACTTTTGCTTTTTCAGCGATTTGGCGTAAGATGCTTTTATCTAATTGTGCGGTGCTTTTCCCTTTTGACATAATAATATCCAAGGCCAAATGTTCTGCTTCTTTACCGTTCACAATATAATAATAAGGTACATGATATCCTTGGCGAACTTGCTGCTTCCAATCCTTGAAAAGCGCAGAATTTACCTCTCCTGTTCTGTCAAGAACAATAAAAGCTACCGGTTTCATATCATAAGCAGCTTCAGCAGTAATTGCGCCACCTAGAAAACACATTATACATAAGCAGAAAAACAATAACTTTTTCATATTTTTCACCTCCATAAATAATATGCCCTAAGGCTGTACTTTTATTGGCTGCGCTTTCCCATTTGCTATTTTAATACCTAAATGCTGAGCTAATGTTTGTCCTAAATCAGAAAATGTTTCCATGGGAGGTAAAGCTTGTGCCTTAACTGTCGGCCCAAAAAACAAGACCGGTATATGCTCTCTAGTATGGTCTGTACCACGCCAAGTAGGATCACAGCCATGATCTGCGGTAATAAGCACCACATCATCTTTTTGTAAAATATCTAATATATCAGGCAGACGGCTATCAATATACTCTAACCCTGCGCCATAACCAGCTGGGTCACGCCGGTGCCCATAAGAAGAATCAAAATCCACAAAATTAGTAAAAACCAAACTGTTATCACCTGCCGCAGAAACGGCCTCTAGGGTAACATTAAATAATTCTTCTAGCCCTGTACCAGAAAAATGTTTAGTAACACCTCTATGAGCAAAGATATCGGCAATTTTGCCAATAGCATAAACACTGCCACCTTGCGCTGTTAAAATATCTAATAAGGTATCCGCTGGAGCCGGTACAGCAAAATCATGGCGATTGCCTGTACGCTTAAAATCGTCTGCGTTCTCCCCCACAAAAGGACGGGCAATAACCCGTGCTATATGATATGGTTGCACTAATTTATAAGCTATTTTACACAAATCATACAATCTTTCCAAGCCAAAATATTCTTCATGACAAGCAATCTGCAACACGCTATCCCCCGATGTATAAACGATAGGTTTGCCTGTTTTGCAATGCTCCACCCCTAGTTCTTTAATAATCTCAGTTCCGGAAAAATGTTTTTCTCCCAAAACGCCCGGTAAATTGCCTTCCCTAATAATAGCCTCTATCAACTCCTGAGGAAAGCACTTGGGTTTATCAGGAAAATAGCCCCAGGGAAACATAACCGGCACTCCTGTGATTTCCCAATGGCCACTTAAGGTATCTTTGCCGCTACTTATTTCACTAGCATAACCATAAGCTCCCATAACTTCAATTATTTCATCGCTAAGAGGATGAAACAACTCGCGCCCCATGCTCAAATTGGAGGCTTTGCCTAGACCTAATTTGGCCAAATTAGGCAACTTTAAATAATCTATAGTGCCATCACTGTTCTTGCGGTGTTCGGCACACCATTTGACTATGTGTCCCAAAGTATCTGCACCCGCATCACCAAACTTTTCGGCGTCTGGAGCATTACCAATACCGAAAGAATCCAAAAGTAAAATTATAGCTCTACCCACAAATAAGCACTTCCTTTTCTATAATAGGTTGATTTTCTCGGTCCTATAGGTTGCTAATATATTTTATTTATTTCTTTATTAATAATAAAAGAGCTTCCTTTACTGTTGCCGTGAAAGCGGCCGAGGCTTCTTTATATACATTTGGTGGTGCTACTTTTTCACTTTTAGTTCTCTTTGCTACCACCCCGCAAACACAAGCCGCTGCTAAGCCAAAACTCTGTGCTACAACAAACAAAGTAGCCGCTTCCATCTCATAATTTGTGGCCCCTAGTTGTTGCCACTCCGCGCAAGACCCCTGAAAACGTCTTGGCACATAGCCCGTAAAACTATCATAACGCTCCTGCCCAGGCCAAAATGTATCTGAAGAAATACTAATACCTACGTGGTATTTTACTTTAGCCTTTTTTGCTCCAGCTACCAGAGCATTAGTCAACTCTAAATCCGCCACGGCAGGAAACTCAATAGGCGCATAATGGCTAGACGCCCCCTCTAACCGCACTGCGGCATTATTAATAACAACATCGCCCAAATTAATTTTTTCTTGAATAGACCCTGTAGTTCCTACTCGAATAAAATGTGTAATGCCAAGCCGTGCCAATTCCTCTATACCAATAGCCACTGAAGGTCCACCCATACCTGTTGAACATACCAAAATTGGCGTTCCTGCCAAATTGGCCAACCAACTTGTGTATTCCCTATGGCTACCTATAAATTCTGATTCTCCTAAGGCCTTAGCCAAAGTCTCCACTCGTCCAGGATCCCCGGGAAGCAACGCATATTTTGCGCCCTTAAGCATATGCGCCGAAATTCCTACATGATATAAAACATCGTTTTTTTTCGCAAGCTTTCCCACAAAAGCGCCCCCTCTGCCGACTAATTTGATTATTTATCTTTACATACTAATTATAACCTAATTACAGGCAAAAAAATAGCACATCACCCCGAAAGCCATGTGCTGCAAGAAGTTATTCATCTATTCTTTTCCCACCAATAAATGACAAGCACACCCACTAATGCACCGCAAGAATCTAAAATAACATCAGATATTTGACTAGCTCGTCCCGACACAAAAAGTTGTATAGTTTCATCAACTGCTGCCGTAAAAACCCCCATAATAAAAGCCAGTTTGAAACTGTTATGTATTTTAAATGCTCGCAATGCTTTATATACAAAAATGCCCTGCAAAGCAAACTCGGTAAAATGTGCCAACTTACGGACTATATGATCTAAAACAAATAAATATTCATGTACATTAAAAAATTGTAGAATATTTTCTGCTAGGCAGGCAAATAACTCACTGAAACACTCCGATGATTCAGCTGTCTGCAACGAATTGCCCCAGATAAAAATTACACCTACTACTGCCAAGGACAGCCATACATATTTTTTCATAGTATCTACACCTTTAGCATCCTTTTTTCTACAAGCTGTTTTAGTCGCAAACACCAAAAATACCATACAGGCTTTCTATGTATTACTACTTGGTCAAATAGGCCATTTTCATCTTCTGCTCTCACGATAATATCATCGCTATCTAAAAACAACTCATTGCCCTGAAGTCTGCCTTTTCCTGCTACTATTATTAATTTGCACTTACCGACATTGCCGAATTTATAAATTCCTAAATCCAACTTTTCTATATCTCTACGTACCCAGTAATCATAAACGAAATCACCATTAACTGTAATTTTAACTAAATTAAAGAACTCAATTGGTGGTTTCCCACCATATATTTCCAGTTCTGCTAAGCCGGGGGTTTTACCTCGCCATTTTTTCATACTAAACTTTAGCCATAAAATATTTTGTTGTGGTGCTATTTTAATTACAGTTGCTCTTCCTCCCGCTTTAAGTTCAGGTACTTCTACTCTAAAACCATTGCTTAGTTCAATGCTGCCAGCTTCAATTCTACTACTATCTTCAATGTTACCGTAGAGAATGATTTTATCAATAGTCTGCCCTTTTGGCCAAGTAATAGTAGCAGTCTTTTCTTTATCACTTGCTGCCGGTGACCATAAATAGTTGTCAAAAATAACATGACGATTATGTAAATCCGTCACATCAACTAATTTGAAATCATTTAATTTTTCTCCATGTCCCGAAGAAACTGTAACTTTCCCCTCATAAGCAAGGCCACTAGTATATCTTTCCCAAAATACTTGATCTCCATTTATGATTCTTGGGGCTCTTTTCACCGTATCTTGAGACTTGTGTGCCTGCAAAGCTGCAAACAAAGTATTACCTTTTAACAACCTTGTTAAACATTCCTTATTTGCAGGTAATCGCAATCTTTTACTCCATTCGTATTGCGGAATATCCGTTTCATATAAAGGATTATTAAGTTCTTTTTTATCAGGTTTCTGTGCGCTCAAAATATTAGGCGCATAGAAATCAGCAACCGCTGTATATGCCGTGCTATAGGCAAAACCTTTTAAAACTTCCGGTCGATAATTATTTTTAGGCATTCTTAAAATATCGCCCATTACTTCTTCAAAAAACAAACTGTTTTCCCTATGATTTAGATGCTTGTCGAAATCAGTAGCAATGATGATATCAGGCTTGAATTTTAAAATAATGTCCATTATATCCCTTTTAAAAGCATTCCTTGTATAGGAACTATGTTTTCCTCTTAGCAAAGTGCCAAAATCACTTTTACCTAAGACACAATATGTCTCCAACTTCTTTGTCTTTGGCGCTACTAGAACAACATTGCCGGGAGCAGTGTATTTATCATAATATTTTTGCGAAGCAGGTCCATCCGCATAACCAAGAAAATAAATATCTTTATCAGGAACGCCCAATATGCGTAACGATTCTCTCGCTTCTGCTACTCGTTTTTTTACAGGATACCAGTCGCCATTAGTAGCAAATACGCATATTGTGTGAATATTATTGTCGCGTAAATTTTTAATTGTTAACCCTGCAACATTTAACTCATCATCTTCATGAGGCACAAATACCATAACGGTTTTACCTTGCAAAAATGAGGACTTGAACACGCTATTAGAAAAATTTCCCTTATAACTTGTATCGATTTGTAACATCGCAAAAAAAAGGCCCAACAAAGCTACACATACTACGATGATACTTCTTACAAACTTCAAAATTCACTCCTCCAATAGTCTTGTTTTTTCATAGTTTTTTCTGCCTAATAAGTACTATAAGGCAACCTTGAACAAGTCTTATTTTAATTGCTCGACCTTACCCTTTATAATAGCGTCCAAATTCATTCGTACTTTTTCAGGTTGCCAATCCCACCATTTTATTTTTAATAATTCTGCAACGGTAGTATCAGAAAACCTTTTTTTTATGGTTTTGGCAGGTACACCAGCAACAATTGCATAGGGAGCAACATCTTTTGTCACT
>Ga0265294_10008193_pt1 | contig 12255 bp, 12 predicted proteins | sample MunlanPumphouse3_FD_192504 | JGI IMG/M metagenome (GOLD analysis project Ga0265294, IMG submission 192504) | Groundwater microbial communities from a municipal landfill in Southern Ontario, Canada - Pumphouse #3 | ecosystem: Environmental > Aquatic > Deep subsurface > Groundwater | place... | reverse complement strand
CGCTGAAATATTTTCTTAGTCTTATTGTCCTAGATCTATAGCGTAATAAGCGACTTTACCGCTGGGATAAATTCCCACAATAAAAAGAGCAGCCTCACCAAAACCGGCATTTTTTTGAACGTCTCGTACTATATCTTCAAAATCGCTGACTGTTGCTATCTTATTATCGTTTACTTTGAGAATTATGAATCCTTTGCGCACACCGGCTTCCTTCAATTTTCCATCGGTAAGCCCGGTGACCTGAATGCCATAGCTGATGTTTAATTGCCTTTTGTCATTGACGTCAAGTTCTTTAAAAGCAGCTCCAAGCATTTCCATGCCGGCCTCTTTTATAATGGCTGTGTTGCCTTGTAAATTGCGTAAAATCACGTCCATGCTCAATTCTTTTTTGTCTCTGAGCACTGTGAGCCTTACTTTATCTCCGGGACGGTGGCGACTTACTTTTTCCTGTAATTCGGCAGCTCTTGTCACTTTGTCACCGTCTATGGCAATGACAACATCACCTTCTTTCATTCCGGCATCCATAGCACCACTGCGATCACCTACAGCAGCAATGTAAACCCCTTCGGTAATTTCAATATTCTTCTCTTTAGAGAGTTCCGAACTTATATCTAAGATGCTGACTCCCAGCATGGCTCTTTGTACTGAACCGTATTCTTTGATATCAGTAACGACCTTTTTAACAATACTTACCGGCACCGCAAAGGAATAGCCCGAAAAAGCACCAGAACTCGACATAATAGCCGTGTTAATACCTACCAGTTCTCCTCGTGTATTGACCAAAGCACCTCCACTGTTGCCGGGATTCACAGCAGCATCAGTCTGAATAAAAGATTCAATGCTTAAATTAGAATAGGTATTTCCCCGCTGAATGATGTTTTGATTATTGCTTCTCAAAATTCCAATATCACGGCCCTTAGCACTAACAATTCCGGCAGTCACCGTAGAGGTTAAGTTCAAAGGATTGCCTACAGCCAGCACCCACTCGCCCACTTTAAGCTCGTCTGAATTACCAAAAGTAATGAAATTAAGGCCCTTTTCTTCAATTTTTATCAATGCAATGTCGGTACTGGGGTCGGTTCCTACCACTTTGGCCAGATAATTGCGACGGTCGTTGAGAGTGACCGATATTTCGTCTGCTCCGTCAATGACATGATTGTTGGTTACAATGTAACCGTCGGCAGAGATGATTACTCCTGAACCATAACCGGTTTGAGCTTGCGGTGGCTGGCGATTGTAATCACGATAGCCGAAAAAATATTCAAAAATATCCATGGGCCCATTATTTCCCGAAGAACGCATTGTTTTTGAAGCTATGTGAACTACGGTATGTACGCTTTGTTCCGCAGCCTGGGTAAAGTCGGTTTCTATGGCTGGCACAACATCGGCTTTAACCAAACGGGCAGCTTGCTCCTGTGGCTTATAGCTTTCTTCCTTGACCAGTTTGACCAAACGATCAGAAAGTTTGGAAACCGTAAAATAAGATACTCCGGCACTCATTAGTACCAGTGCCACTACAATTAAAAGATTTTTCCAAAACTGTTTCATTGTTGTATAATTTAATTTGCTGTTTATTGTTGATATGAATTTGTGATGAATAGCTACAAAAACAATTCCTAAACGAATATTATTGCTTTTTATTTCATCCCAATTAACAGAGTATCGTTCTAATTAATAATGATTAATTGCCTCTTTAACAAGAATTTGGGTTTTATGCACTATAAAAATTAATTACGGAAGCCTTTCCCTTTTTTACAGACATTTTGTCAGTATAAAACAAGAGCTAAGTAAAAAAAGGGACAAAATGGTACAAATCACAAATTATGCATTATTTTTGCACCCAAGCAGAGAACCGGCTTGTCGCTTTTTTAAAGAGGAAAGTCCGGGCAACAAAGAGCACCATACTTTCTAACGGAAAGCTGTTTGTGAAAGCAGAGTTAAGGTAACAGAAAAAAACCGCCTCCCCCGGGAGGTAAGGGTGAAAAGGCGGGGTAAGAGCCCACCGCTTCTTCAGCGATGAAGAAGGCCGTACCACTTATGGGTTGCAAGGCCAAGTATACCGGCGGTTTAGGGTTGCTCGCCCGATGCCGGAGGGTAGGCCGCTGGAACTTTGTGGCAACACAAGGTCAAGATAAATGACAAGCACTTAGCAATAAGTACAGAACCCGGCTTATAGGTTCTCTGTTTTTTGAATATTCAAGTATAACTACATATATTACTAGTTAAACTATTGACCATAAAGGTTCATGAAAGCATCACCAAACAATATCCGTAAACAAATCCGGACCTTCCTGAGCTTTATATCAAGGGACATCTGGCGGATCTCTGAACACGAGGTCGGCGGATTGAGGCATCGCATCTACAATATCATAAGAACTATTATTCTGGCCAGCAAAGGCTTTTCTAATAACGAACTGGTAACCAAAGCCTCCTCTCTGACTTTTTTTTCTCTCTTTGCCCTGGTACCATTGCTGGGATTGATTCTGGGCATTGCCAAAGGCTTCGGTTTTCAGCAATTGATAGAAACACAATTGATCAGGTCTATGCCCGGTCATACCGAAGTGCTGGACTTTTTGTTCAGCTTTGTCGAATCAATACTGGAAGTTGCCGGAAGCGGAGTCATAGTTGGTGTAGGCATCTTGTTTATCATCTTCTCTGTCTGGGCTATTCTGAACAACATTGAAATATCTTTCAACAAAATCTGGCAAATACCCAAAAGCAGAGGCTTCTTGCGTAAGATTACAGATTACATGGCTCTATTGTTGATTATTCCAATCTTATTGATTATTTCGAGCGGTGCCTCGATCTTTCTCAATACCATGATGGAAAAGTCAAGTATTTTAGCCGCTGTCAGCCCACTGGTGAATTTTCTCATGAAATTGTCGCCTTTCTTTATTTCCTGGTTATTGTTTACTCTGCTGTACATTCTGGCACCCAATACCAAGGTTCGCTTCAAAAATGCGGCTATATCGGGTTTGATAGTGGGGACCGCCTTCCAGATTTTTCAAAGTCTGTACATTGGAGGTCAGTTGTGGGTGAACCGTTACAATGCCATTTACGGTAGTTTCGCGGCTTTCCCCCTTTTGTTGCTTTGGTTGCAGCTGGCCTGGATCATGGTGCTTTACGGGGCCGAAATCACTTTTGCCTCTCAAAACATACGTAATTTCTTTTTTGAAAAGGAAATAAAAAACATCAGCGACCGCTACAGCTATTTCAGCACACTCATGATCACTGGCATCATATGCAAACGCTTCGAAAACCGGGAAGCCCCGCTGACTGCAGTAGAAATTTCCAGCCTGTATCATATTCCTTCAAGGCTTACACAACGAATTCTGAATCTTTTGATTGAAATGAAAATTATCAATCAGACCATCAGTGACGAAGACAAAAGAGTGATCACTTACCAGCCTGCCATGGATATCAACCAGATCACGGTGGGCATGATACTTAAGTCTATGTTTGATTTTGGAACTGAAGATTTCAAAATGGATATTCAGGGCCGTTTCCGCCGGCACTGGAATGTAATGCTGGATATTGAGAAAGAGCTTGAGCAAAAAGGTGACAAAGTACTAGTCAAAGATTTATAATCAAATCACTTAAATACTACATCAATGGCAAAATCAAGAATTATTTGGATCGTTCTTATCGTTGTAGTCCTTTGCGGCTTGTGGCTAAGCAGAATCTACAACAGCCTGGTCACAGCAGACGAAAACGTAGCCAATGCCTGGTCTCAGGTAGAAAACGTGTATCAGCGCCGCCTGGATTTGATTCCTAATTTGGTGAGCACGGTGCAGGGCGCAGCCGATTTTGAGCGCAACACGCTGAACGAAGTTATTCAGGCCCGCGCAGCAGCCTCTTCGATCAATCTTGATGCCGGCAATCTGAACGAAGCCAATCTGGCGGCTTTCCAGCAGGCACAAGACGGCCTGGGACAAGCTCTGAGCCGACTGATGGTGGTTATTGAGCGTTACCCCGAACTCAAGGCTAATCAAAACTTCCGGGACCTCCAATCGCAACTGGAAGGCACCGAAAATCGAATTGCAGTTGAACGCAATCGCTTTAACGAAGCTGTACGTATCTATAATACCTCCATCAGGCGTTTCCCAAGAAATATGATAGCCGGAATGTTCGGTTTTGAGGCCAAAGCCTATTTCCAGGCTGATGAAAATGCCCACAAAGCACCTCAGGTACAATTCTAGCATATGAACAATTTTCTGCGCGGCTGCTTATTGCTCTTGTCTTTTTGGTTAAGTCTGAGCTCTCCTGCACAGATTCCCTCAAGGCCGGTTCCTCCGAGGCTGGTAAACGATCTTGCCGGACTGCTGGACAATACTATGTCCTATAAACTCGAACAGGATTTGGTGGCCTTCGACGACAGCACTTCCAACCAGATTTGTCTGGTTATTGTGAATGATCTGCAGGGTATGGACATTCTGGATCTGGCTTTTAAAATCGGAGAACAATGGCAGGTAGGTCAGAGTGGTTTTGATAACGGAGCTGTTTTACTGATTAAAACAAAAACGACTACAGGAGGAGAAATTGCCATCGCTACCGGATACGGCCTGGAAGCCGTGTTGACCGATGCCGTCTGCAAGCGGATCATAGAAGAAGACATGCTACCCCTGTTCCGACAGGAACGTTATTACGAAGGCATACAGGCTGGTTTGGAGCGAATAATGCTGTTAGCGTCCGGGGAATTTGCTTACGAATCAACAGATCAGGATCTTATAACGGCTTTCGGCTTCTTTGCTTTGTTTGTTTTCTTTATACTTGTCTTCATAGTACTTCTAAGCAAAAAGAACAAGGGAAACAACAACGACGGCGGAACAAACAAAGGTAAATTTACGCTGAGCGATTTAGCTAAAGCCGTCCTTTTGTCAGGTATGGCCTCCGGTGGTCGCTCCAGGGGAGGTTCTTTTGGCGGCGGCACAGGAGGATTTGGAGGTTTCGGGGGTGGACGCTTCGGCGGAGGAGGCGCAAAAGGAGGCTGGTAATCAGACCTATAACGCCCTTCTAATCATTTTCTTCTTTATTTTTATCGCCTATTTCCTTGCTTTCTTCCAGTTTCAAAGCAAGATCACCTTCTTGTTCCACAATAATTTTATCGATTCTGGCACCATCCATATCGACTATTTCAAAGCCAAAACCTTTCCAATGGAGCTTCTCCCCTTCTTTTGGGATATGTTCCAATAAGCTCAGAATCAAACCGCTGATAGTATTGTAATTGAATTCTGCGTAATAATCTTCCAAATCGAAATGGGCTAGAAAATCATAAAAAGAAGTCTGACCATCAACCAGCCATCCTCCTTCTTCTCGTTCAATAATTTCCTGTTCCTCATTCTCTTCGGGCACTGAACCTATCAAGGCCGTCATGATATCTTTGAGGGTTACAATACCTTGGATTTCTCCGAATTCGTCGGTGACCAGCCCATATTTCACATAAGCTTGCTTTATTTGTTCCAGGGCACGATATACATTAAGATTTTCGGGTAAATACAAGGCAGGATGCACTAATTCTCTCAAGTTGAAATCCGGCTGGTCAATTTGAAGAAAAAGATCCTTAAGAAAAACCACCCCCAGCAACTCATCTAGTTCGCTATCGGCAACCGGATACACATTGAACAAATTTTGCTTGATCAGGTCGCTTGTATATTGATTGTCACGGGAAACATCCAGCCAAACCAATTCGCTGCGATGGGTCATAATCGATCCGACATTGCGGTCTCCCAATGTAAATACTCTCTCTACAATATCCTGTTCAACCTCTTTAATCTCTCCCCCATCTGTGCCCACCTGTATGATGGCTTTAATTTCTTCTTCTGTTACCCTGCCGTCTTCGCTGGGACTAATGTGAAACAAACGCATCAGTCCCTGAGTCGAAACAGATAAAATCCAAACAAAGGGGGCGGCAATTTTGGAGAGAAGCTCCATGGGGCCAACAATTATCTTTGAAGTTTTTTCCGCGGCGCTCATACCAATGCGCTTTGGAAGTAACTCTCCAAATATGAGAGTAATGTAGGTAACAACAACCACAATTATTGTTTTGGAAAGCCCGGAGGCAATGGGCTCCAGTAATGGCCATTTAGACAAAAAGCCGGCAAAATCAGCTCCCAGGGCTTCACCGGAGTACAGACCGGTTATAATACCTATCAGTGTGATGCCTATTTGAATGGTCGAGAGGAAACGTTCCGGCTTTTCGGACATTCTCAAAACTCGCCTTGCAGGCAGATTGCCTTTTTTTGCATCTGTTTCCAGCCGGCTTTTGCGCGAAGAGACCAGAGCGATTTCTGACATCGACAAGAAACCGTTCAATAAAATCAACAATAAAATGATGAGTATTTCCATTACGTAAAGAGGAGAATGTTATACGGCAGATTTACTGCGAGCTATAAAAATCAATCTGCAAAGTGCATCATGCGGCTCAGATATTTGCCCAGGATATCAAATTCGATATTCACAACACTTCCTGCCTTGATTTGGTGGAAATTGGTGTGTTCATAGGTGTAGGGAATAATAGCTACCGAAAAAGTCTCGTCCCTGGAATCACAAACCGTAAGGCTGACCCCGTTCACACAGACTGAACCTTTTTCGACCGTCATATAGCCTTGCAAGGCCATAGCTTTATCAAAATTGTATTCAAAAGTATAACGCCAGCTTCCTTCGGTCTCTTCAACCGATGTGCAAACAGCGGTCTGGTCAACATGGCCTTGAACCATGTGTCCATCCAAACGTCCGTTTACCAACAGGCTGCGTTCCAAATTCACTTTGTCTCCCGGTTTGAGTAAGCCCAGATTGGTTTTGTCCAGGGTTTCCTGTATGGCCGTCACTGTGTATTCCTGATCTTTTATATCAACGACAGTAAGACAAACGCCATTGTGAGCAATGCTTTGATCTATGCTCAATTCGTTCACAAAAGAACAACTAAGGCTTAGATGTAAATTACCTCCCTCTTTTTTTAAACGTACTACAGATGCGGCTTCTTCTACGATTCCGGAAAACATAATTAATTAATTAATCACACAAAGATACTTCATTATTTTAAATCGCCACAACTTTAGCTAAAAAATCAATTTAGAAGCCATTAAGTAAGACTTTCGCTGGTTTTATGCTAATAAAAAAGTGCAAATCCTTTGGAGACCTGCACTTTTCAGGGTGGAAGATGGGGTTCGAACCCACGACCTTCGGAACCACAATCCGACGCTCTAACCAGCTGAGCTACTACCACCATTTATTTTCGGCTGCAAAAGTAATATTTTTTTTCTATTAATTATTATTCTAACATATAATTCTGCAACAAATTGTCAGTTATTGACCTGAGCAATCATAATACCTGTGAAATGTTTTATACCATTAAGGTAGGATAAGAGATCTTTTTCTGAGATTTCTACCACAGAATTGGACGAGGAAGCATGCAAAAGATGAAGGCTCCCCTTCTGCCAATAAGCGAAACCAATATGAGCAATATCCAGGCCATCGAGATTGGTTGAAATGGCAATAATGCTTCCTTCGGGAATGTCTTCGATATACTCCGCCAGTCTTGTTTTGGGAATATAACTCAGTTTTGCTTTATTCAGGCGAGTTTCGATTGCCGCCATTTCTTCTGTAAGGACGGAATTATCCCTTAAGGCAGGGTAATTATCCGGATGTGTAGACATATAGTTGAGCTCTAGCGGAAAAGCTTCTCCGGCAAACAAATCGCTTAAAATGATGAAAGCTCCCTTTTCCTGTCCGTTCAACAGCCATTCGCTGGTGTAATGCAGACGGGAAGTATAGCCTTGAATCTGGCCGTTACGGTAACGGAGGTTCTGCAAGGCCCGGGAAAAAACAGCCGGGAAGGAATCAAGGCAATTGGTCTGCATTATTGTTTCATTCAGCGCCAAAACAGTCTCCACCAGAGTCAGGCAATCGAAAGCCCTGAGATTTATTTGCAGCCTCTCCTCTCCTTCTGCTTCCAGACTGCCTGCAATATAAGGGCTGCCCAAAAAAGAACTTGCGATAGCTCTAATCCTGAGTCCGCTAGTCTTTTCGTTTAGGCCCGATTCTGTTGCCTCCTGCAAAAACTCCGTTAATATTGCTCTGTCCCGGGAAGACATAGCCACATCGGCAGCGGTTTTTGATTTACAGGACAGACTCAGAACAAACACTAAAATTAACAGCGTTGTCAGATAGGAATATTTAAAATGTTTTTTCATTCCAAAATGAAGCAATCAGTATCAGCAATAAAGGACCAGGCACGGTCAGAATCAGCGATAAATGGCCCTGGAGCCAGCCAGCAGCGTATTTTTCATCAATGAGACTATGGTCATAGGCCCCACTCCTCCGGGTACGGGAGTAATATAGGAACATTTTGGTGCCACGGTCTCAAAGTCGACATCTCCAAAGAGTTTAAATCCGCTTTTTGTTTTATCCGAAGGTAAACGGGTAGTTCCAACGTCAATCACCACCGCTCCTTCTTTGACCATATCGGCCTTGAGAAAACCGGGACGGCCCAAGGCGCAAATAATGATATCGGCTTTGATGCATTGCTCCTTAATATCAGCAGAATAGCTATGAACCACTGTCACTGTTGCATTACCCGGATAGGCTTTACGCATGAGCAATGCCGCCAGGGGCTTGCCTACGATATTGCTTCGGCCGATTACCACCACATGTTTTCCGGCAGTAGGAATCTCGTAGCGTTTGATCAGTTCCAGTATACCGGCCGGCGTTGCCGACAAAAAGGCAGGCAAACCAATAAATGCACGACCAACGTTAATGGGATGAAAACCATCCACATCCTTGCGATAATCAATCGCCTCAATAATTTTGTGTTCATCTATATGAGCCGGCAGGGGTAATTGTACGATATAACCGTCTACAGCCGGATCCTGATTGAGTTTATCGATCGCTGCCAGCAATGTCTCCTCGCTGACGGTTTCTTCGAAACGTATCAAAGAAGATTCAAAACCGCAGACCTGACAGGCCTTGATTTTGTTGGCCACATAAGTTTCGCTGCCACCATCATGGCCTACCAGTACAGCGGCCAGATGAGGTGTTTTTTGCCCGGCAGCTTTCATGATAGATACTTCCCCGGCAATTTCTTGTTTTATCTGTTCAGAAACAGCTTTTCCGTCTATAAGTTGCATATTGGTACAATTTAATTATTTACGTTTTTTACCACCATGTTTCTTGTTGGGATTCATGGTACTGACAGTTTTCATCATCTTGCGGGTTTCGTCAAAACGTTTCATCAGATTGTTGACTTCCTGAATATTGGTACCACTGCCCCGGGCTATGCGCTGTCGGCGACTGCTGTCAATCAATGCAGGGTTGCCGCGTTCATAGGGAGTCATGGAATCAATGATGGCTTCGATATTCTTAAAGGCATTGTCGTCAATATCTACATTCTTTATGGCTTTACCCACACCGGGTATCATGGATGCCAGGTCTTTTATATTACCCATTTTTTTTATCTGGGCAATCTGTGTTCTGAAATCGTCGAAATCAAACTGGTTTTTGATGATCTTTTTGTGCAAGCGGCGGGCTTCCGTTTCGTCATACTGTTCCTGAGCCTTTTCCACCAAAGACACCACATCACCCATGCCCAGAATGCGATCGGCCATACGCTTAGGATGAAAAACATCCAGTGCCTCGGGTTTTTCGCCCGTTCCAATAAACTTGATAGGTTTTTGTACTACACTACGAATAGACAAGGCTGCACCACCACGGGTATCACCGTCGAGCTTGGTGAGTACCACTCCGTCAAAATCCAGGCGTTCGTTAAACTCTTTGGCTGTATTGACGGCATCCTGGCCGGTCATGGCGTCTACTACAAAAAGAATCTCCTGAGGATTGACTGCTTTTTTGATGGCGGCAATTTCAGTCATCATCAACTCATCTACCGCAAGCCGGCCGGCAGTATCTATGATCAAAAGATCGTTCCCCTGTTGTTTGGCAAAGCGAAGAGCGTTGCGGGCAATCTGTACCGGATCTTTTTGATTCTCTTCCAGATAGACCGGCACAGCAATTTGCTCACCCAATACTTTCAATTGTTCTATGGCAGCAGGACGATACACGTCACAGGCCACCAAAAGAGGATTTTTACCCCGTTTGGTTTTGAGCAGTTTGGCCAGCTTACAGGAAAAGGTGGTTTTACCCGAACCCTGCAAGCCGGACATTAAAATGATGGCAGGGCTGCCTTTTATATTCAGATCCACGCTTTCGCCACCCATCAGGCTGGTTAGTTCGTCGTGAACAATTTTAATCATCATTTCCTGAGGCTTGACAGCTGTCAGGACATTCATGCCCATAGCCTTTTCCCTGACATCGTCGGTAAACTGCCTGGCCGTCTTATAATTTACGTCAGCATCCAGAAGCGCTTTACGAACTTCCTTAAGTGTTTCGGCCACATTGATTTCTGTGATGCGACCTTGACCTTTAAGAATTTTGAACGAGCGTTCCAGCCGTTCACTCAAATTTTCAAACATCATAATTATTTATTCGCTTTTAAACGTAATGTCATCGGTTCTGGGATGAACAAATTCAAATTCCAGGGTTCTGGACAAACCTTCTTCCAGGGTATAGGGAGCTTTAAATCCCGATGCCAGCATTCTGGAGGCATCGTATTGTGTGGTGGCACAAAACTTTCGTACCCGTACACTGCTGATAGAAAACTTACGACCTGTCAGCCACGACAACAGATCAAAACCCAGGCCTCCAAGCATACCTAAAAAATAGGGATAATGCACTTTTGACATGCGTTTACCCAATACTTTTCCAACCAGAGCCAACAATTTATTCATGTCAAAATCGGGCTTATCAATATAATTATACACCTGATAAGCCTCTTTATTTGTATCTATTAAATAATCCACAAATGCCACCACATTGCCCACATAGGCCATAGATTTTACATTCAGGCCCTTACCTACCATCAGGAAACGGCCCTGAGAAATCTGTTGCAGTAAGTTGTATACATTGCCCCTGTTGCGTTCACCAAAGATGACTGTGGGACGCACAATGTTTATGTTCCAGTCGGGATGTTCTTTGTACCAGTTTTGTAATTTCTGTTCAGCCTGCCATTTGCTTTTTCCGTAATGGTTAAAGGGATCGGCCGCAAAACTTTCGTCCGGATTCCGTTTATTTAGACCATATATGGCCACAGAGCTAAAAAAGACCAGGCGTTTTATTCCGTTGTGCTCCATAGCTTCGAGCACATGCTGCATTCCGGTGACGTTGACATCGTAATACAAAGAGGCAGGACTTACGTCATCGCGATGTTCGGCAGCCAGCAGAATTACCAACTCGGTATCTTTGAGCAATTCCAACATTTTTTGTTTGTCCAGCACATTGGCTATGGTGGTCAAATCAGGAAAGAAAGGACTTTGCTGCTTGTCGATGTTCAATAATTCATGCCCCTTACTGCGGAGAAGATCCATTAAACGGGTTCCGACAAAACCGGAGGCTCCGATCAAGCTTATATTCATACCAGCTTATTTAATTCGTTTCAAAAAGGCCCTTACAGCATAATTTATAAAATAATAGACTGCCAGGGGTATTCCTGTTTTTTCTACTTTCACATATATATTCCACTGCCAGGAGAGCACATCCCATTTATTGGAAGAAACCGATTGACGCCTTACCCTGTAGAGGGCTGTCACCGTATTGGTATTTTTAGCAATGTAACCATCTTTGAGTATGGATAACCATACTGCATAATCTTCATGCCCTATGAAATCAAAAAAACGCTTTCCCACTTTTTGGGTATCGTACATAACTGTTAAACAGCCCATTACATTACCCTTTAGTAAAGTATTGTAATTTACCAAAGAAGGAGCTTTAATGATACGATTGTCCCGCTTGCCCTCTTCGGATATTTTTTCGTAATCAGAATAAACAATGGCAACTTTATCTTCCTGAAACAGGCTGAGTTGTTCTTCAAGTTTGCCTGGCAGCCATACGTCGTCACTGTCTAAAAAAGCAATAAACCTTCCTCTGGCGTGTTCTAAACCTATGTTTCTGGGTAAGGTCGGTGAACCCGAGGGTCGTTCAGTCTGTATGTATCTGATTCTTGAATCCTTGCGACAATATTCCTGAATTATTTCCGCTGAATTATCCCTGGAGTTGTCATCAACAACTATCATCTCCCAGTCCGTATAGGTTTGGGCAATAACAGAATCTATCGCCTGAGGAATAAAATCAACAGAATTATAGCAGGGAGTGATTATTGATATCATTTGGAATAAGATCCTTTAATTAGGTATTTAACTAATGATT
>Ga0265294_10008192_pt1 | contig 12255 bp, 12 predicted proteins | sample MunlanPumphouse3_FD_192504 | JGI IMG/M metagenome (GOLD analysis project Ga0265294, IMG submission 192504) | Groundwater microbial communities from a municipal landfill in Southern Ontario, Canada - Pumphouse #3 | ecosystem: Environmental > Aquatic > Deep subsurface > Groundwater | place... | reverse complement strand
ACGAGGCTGAAGCCTCGCTTCCGAAAAGCCTTGCTAACTTTAAAGTAACATATCTCTTCTTGGAAGCGAGGTTTTAACCTCGTAGAAAGGGTTTTAAAGTCTTGCGCAAATTTTAAAGCCTTACAGTACGAGACTCATCGTGGAGAATGCCATTGGTTAGCATTCCTAAAAGCCTAACTTCCAAAAGCCCGATAAGCTTTAAAGCACGAGGCTGAAGCCTCGCTTCCGAAAAGCCTTGCTAACTTTAAAGTAACATATCTCTTCTTGGAAGCGAGGTTTTAACCTCGTAGAAAGGGTTTTAAAGCCTTGCGCAAATTTTAAAGCCTTACAGTACGAGACTCATCGTGGAGAATGCCATTGGTTAGCATTCCTAAAAGCCTAACTTCCAAAAGCCTGATAAGCTTTAAAGCACGAGGCTAAAGCCTCGCTTCCGAAAAACCTTGCTAACTTTAAAGTAACATATCTCTTCTTGGAAGCGAGGTTTTAACCTCGTAGAAAGGGCTTATAAATTGCCCTTTACTTTAAACCCACACAGCACAAGCTCATAGTGGAATAAATATTGCTCAGACCTAGTTAGTTAAAAGGACTACTATGAAAATATTTTTACTTCTATTACTTACACTTAGTGCTATTTGGGCTACAAAAATCAATGATGTCGCAAATATCGTGGGTGTCCGTGACAACCAGATTATCGGTTACTCACTTGTAGTTGGTCTTCAAAAAACAGGAGATGGGACTACTTCAAAGTTTACACTCCAGTCCATCTCCAACATGTTAAAAGCCATGAATATTGACATGAATCCTATAGATATAAAATCAAAAAACGTTGCTGCTGTTGTTGTCACTGCAAACTTAGCGCCTTTTGCTAGACAGGGAGATAAGTTTGATATCACAGTCTCTTCCATTGGAGATGCAAAGTCACTAGAGGGCGGGACGCTTTTGATGACTCCACTTAAGGGTGTTGATGGGAAAATCTACGCACTTGCTCAAGGTCATATTAGCATCGGTGGAAAAAACACTAGAGGGGCTGGGAGTGAGTCGCATCCAACAGTTGGTATAGTCTATGAGGGTGGATTTGTAGAGCGAGAGATAAATATAGATTTGTACAACCAAGAGTATGCAAATCTCTCGCTAAAAGAGTCAAACTTTAACAATAGCGTCTCAATCCAAAAAGCGATAAATGAGTTTTACAACACTCAAGTTGCAGTTGCAATGGACCCAAGAACTATCCGCCTAAAAAAGCCGCAAAACAAGAGTATGATAGAGTTTTTAGCTGAGGTTCAAGATATAGAGATGGATTATAAGCCTAAAAATAAAATCATCATAAATGAGAGAACGGGAACTATAATTGCTGGGGTAGATATAAAGGTAAATCCTATAGTTTTAACTCATGGAGACATAACTATAAAGATACTTGAGCAAGACGATTTATCTCAACCAGAGGGCTCTTTAGCGTTAGATAATGATTTGGTCATTGGACTAAACCAAAATGAGCTTTATACAAAAAGAGGGACTACAACTGTAGCAAATGTTGTTCGTTCTCTTCAGAAACTAGGAGCTACACCAAAAGATATCATAGCTATACTCGAAGCTATGAAGAGTGCTGGAAGTATCTCAGCACAACTAAAGGTAATGTAAATTTTATGAGAGGGGAAGATAATGTATAACAATTCTATAAATGCGCAAGCGCAGATGATGTCTAAAAATATGAATATTCCAAAGATAAATGAAAATTCTAATGATGATAAGTTAAGAGAACAAACAGATGCATTTGAGTCTGTCATACTTAAGATGCTAATGGATAATGCTATGGAGAGTGAAAAAAACCTCTTCACCGAGCAAAATGATCCTGGTGAGAAGATTTATAAGTCCATGTATAGAGATGAGCTTGCAAAAGCAAGTGCTGGTGGATTTGGTTTTTCACAGATGCTTTATGACTTTTTGAGTGAAAAGCGCTAGATGAAAAGTTGAAGTATTTTTAGATTTTGTCGATATAGATGTAACATTTAAGAAAAGTCTATAAGACAAATAAAAGGATGAGTAATGATTTCTCAACTCAATAGTTCTGCCATTCGCAGTTCGTATGCTAGTAATTTTGGTGAGTCAAAAGAAGCTGGTAAAACTACAAACATAACAAAACAAGGTGATACAAGCAAGATCGAGCGTATTAAAGAAGCGATTGATTCGGGCGAGTATAAAATCAACCTAGGTGAGCTCTCAAAAAAGATAGCCGAAGAGTTACTTTAGGTTCAAAAAAGACAGGAGTTAAGATGTTGTCTCATCATTTACAGGGTGCGTTAGCTGATTTAAGAGATTTAATACAAATTACAGAGTCTGATATTTCAGATATAAAAGAAGCTAAGAACGATCCGCAATTTGATAGGTTATCATTAAAAGAAGAAAAACTAAAAAGTTTTGAGACTAAAAAAGCTATGATTGACCATGAGATATCTTCTTTGATGAGTAAAAATCCTGATATGGATCTACCAGAACTTCTTAGTAAAGAGCAACACGACCAGTTAGACGACTTAAAAGTGGAACTAAACAAGTTAAGAGATGTGAACAAACACTACGCAAGACTTGTTTTAGTGGTTAGTAACTTATACAACACATTTTTAGAGAGAATAATACCAACAGAGATGCAAGGCTATAATAAAGTAGCATCTAAGAACTCTACCATCTTACAAGTGAGAGTGTAATATGGCATCAATATTTAACGCACTTCATATTGGTTATACGGGACTACAAGTAGCTCAGACTGGTATCAGCACAACAGGTCATAATATCGCAAATGCAGAGACTGATGGTTATAGCAGACAAAGAGTTGTTGCAAAAGCTGCTACTCCGCTTTCTACATATCCTGGTAATGTTGGTAATGGCGCTGAGGTTCAAGATATACAAAGAATTTTTGATAATTTTGTTTTTGACAGATATAGTGCAGTCTCAAGAGATAAAGAGTTTAGTGATTTTGAAAAAAAGACACTAGATGAACTCTCTACATATTTTCCTGAGATTGATGGGGTTGGTATAAAAGCAGATTTAACAAAGTACTATGATATGTGGCAAACATTTGCTGATAATCCCGACAATGATGCAATTAAGTTAGCACTTACAACTCAAACTAACACGCTAACGCAGCATATTTCATATACCCAAAATCAAGTAAAATCTCTTCAGAGCCAACTAAATGACCAACTTGGTGTAAATATAAATGAAGTCAACTCCATAGCTCAAAAGATAGCAGCTATAAATAAGTCTATAGATATAGCAGAGGCTGGTGATACATTTACAGCAAATGATTTAAGAGACCAAAGAAATGTGTTAGAAAGAAGCTTGTCTAAACTTATAGGTGCTGAGGTTAGCTCTGGAACATTGCAATCAAACATGCAAGTTGATGGCTCCACAAATACAAAAACGGGAAGTTATAGCATCCATGTAAATGGTTTTAATATAGTAGATGGGAACACGCATCACCCTATTCATATATCGAATGAAAAAAATCCCAATGCTTTTTATGAAGTCTCTTATGAGAGACAAGATGGCACTTTTGTTCCTATGGGTGAAAAAATCACTGGCGGAGTTATAGGCTCAATCTTAAATCTTCGCGGGTCTTCTATGGATACGACGAGTGGGATGCCAACTGATGGAGTGCTTCAAAATGTTATATCTCAAATGGACGCCTTTGCAAAAGGACTTATAGAATCAACAAATAACGTCTATGCAAGAGGTGCAACAACTAGGATGGAGTCAAATGAAATAACTCTAAGCCCTACAAACGCTATGATGAACTCATTAAATGTAAATGCAGGTACATTTAACATAGTTGTATATGATATAGACGGAAACATTACAGCATCTAGAGAGATAACTATAAATCAAGCAACTACTATAACTGGAGCGGTTGGTTCAAACTCAATCCAAGGGCAGATAGAGGCGCAAAGAGATGATAACGCTGATGGAAACGCTAATAATGATATTGATGATTTTATTAGCTTTAACTGGGCAACATTTAAAAATGGTAAAAATGGAATTGAGTTTACCCTTGATTCAGATGCGGAGTCAAAGGGCTACACTTTTGCTCTTCATGATAATCTAAAAAATGATTCTTACAAGACAGGGACCAACTTCGCAGGAGCGATGGGCTTAAATAGATATTTTGATGGTGATAACGCTCAAAATATAAAGTTAAATTACGCAATTGCTCACAATTCGACCTTAGTCTCAGCTGGGCAAACTCCTTCATCTGGAGATAATGTCGTAGCGCTCAATATGGTTCAACATCAATATGAAAAGTTTGACTTTAAAGTTGGCTCTAAAAAATATGAACTAACAAGCTATGCTATGTTTGACTTAACAGCTACAGAAGTTGGTAGTAAAACTATGGCAGCAACTCTAAGAAATGAAACTATCACAACACAATTTAGAGCTACAGAGATGGAGTACAATTCAGTTTCTAAAGTTAGTATAGATGAGGAACTCACGAACCTAATCAAGTATCAAACATCATATGGTGCTGCTGCAAAAGTTATCACTACAGTAGATCAGATGATGAATACACTTCTTGGCATCAAACAATAAAGAAGATGCCAAAAGTTAGTATAGCAATTTTGTTTTTCATCTTTGTTTTTTCTTTTTTAGGTTCTTTGTTTTATGGAGTCGATGCATATGAATTAAACAGTGCTTCAATCCTCGTACCACCGTCGTTAGAACATCTCTTAGGAACTGATAGATTAGGAAGAGATATACTAGCTAGACTTATAGAAGGTGGCAAAATTTCACTTATCATAGGTCTTGGAAGTGCCTTTATAGCATCTCTAATAGGCTTAATTTTAGGCTCTATGGCTGGCTACTTTAGAGGAACAGTTGATAAATCTTTTGTGGTGGTGGTGGATCTGTTTTTAACATTTCCAACCTTTTTCTTACTTTTAGCACTTGTGAGTTATGTAAACGCATCTGCATGGGTTTTGATAGTTATCATATCCATCACAGGTTGGATGACAACAGCTAGACTTATCCGCTCAGAGAGTTTTAGCATCACAACTCAGCCATATATAAAGATACTCAACATTGCAAATGTTTCTAAGATAAAGATACTTTTTAAATACTATGCACCTCTTTTGGCTCCCATCTATTTTGTAAGTTTTACTTTTGGAGTTGGCGGAGCGATATTAGCAGAGTCAGGACTTAGTTTTTTAGGTCTTGGCATCGTGGCTCCTCAGATGAGTTGGGGTACGATTTTAAGTGGAGGGAAAGAGGTTATAGAGATAGCTTGGTGGGTTAGTTTTTTCCCAGGCCTTATGATATTTCTAGTAACCTTTTCGCTTATAAATATCTCTAACTATCTTCAGCAACTCACAAATCAAAAGCAAATCCAAAGCTAGAAGAACAAAAAAAGTAAAATAAAAGAGTAATCAAGATAGACTCTCTCTTTAAAATATTTCAAGGCTTGACATGTCAAAAGATAATAGTAAAATCAAAAAATGCCTCTTTCCAGCGGCAGGATACGGAACAAGGTTTCTGCCAGCTACAAAAGCTATCCCAAAAGAGATGCTCCCAATTCTTACAAAACCGCTTTTACAGTATGGTGTAGAAGAGGCAATAGAAGCTGGAATTGAGACTATGGCAATAGTGACAGGAAGAGGAAAGAGAGCGATTGAAGACCATTTTGATACCTCTTACGAACTAGAACATCAGATAAAAGGAACTTCAAAAGAGCACTACTTAACTGAGATTAGAGATGTTATTACAAAGTGTACATTTTCATATACAAGACAGCTTGAGATGAAAGGTTTAGGACATGCTATAGCATGTGGAGAGACGCTTATAGGAGATGAGCCATTTGCCGTTATTTTAGCAGATGATTTGTGTGATAATGATGGGGATGCAGTCCTCACTCAAATGGTAAAACTTTATGAAAAGTATAGATGTTCCATTGTAGCAGTTCAAGAAATTCCTCTAAAAGATACTAGCAAGTATGGAGTTATAGCTGGTGAAGTTATAGAAAATGGTATCATAAGAGTTAGTGACATGGTGGAAAAACCACAACCAGAACTCGCTCCATCTAACTTAGCCATTATAGGAAGATATATATTAACTCCAGATATTTTTGATATCCTAAAGGAGACAAAAGCTGGAAAAGGTGGAGAGATACAGATAACAGATGCCCTGCTAGCTCAAGCTAAAGAGGGCGGAGTTATAGCCTATAAATTTACAGGCAAAAGGTTTGACTGTGGAAGTGTAGATGGCTTTGTAGAAGCTATAAACTACTTTTATGATAAACAAAAGAATGGATAAAGATATGATTTTAATGATAGATAACTATGATAGCTTTACTTATAATATAGTTGAATATTGTAGAGAACTAGGTGCTGATTTAAAAATTATCAGAAATGATGAGATGAGCCTTGAGGAGATAGAAGCACTAAATCCCCAAAAGATAATTATCTCTCCCGGCCCAGCAACTCCAGACGACGCTGGTGTTACACTTGAAGTAATAGAATATTTTAAAGATAAGGTGCCGATTTTAGGTATCTGTTTAGGCCATCAAAGCATAGCACAGGTATTTGGTTCGAAAATTGTTCGAGCAAAAAATATGATGCATGGTAAAACTTCAACTATGAGAGTAGTAAAAGAGTGTGAAATATTTAAAGATATTCCAACGGAGTTTATAGCTACGAGATATCACTCTCTTGTTGTGGATAAAGATAGGCTCTCAAATGATATTGAACCGACAGCTTTTAGTGCAGATGATGGTGAAATTATGGCACTAAAGATAAAAGATAGAGCTATCTATGGAGTTCAGTTTCATCCAGAGTCCATTATGAGTCAATATGGACACGAGATAATAGGAAACTTTTTAAAATTATGAAATATAGAATCATCTTATTTCTAATCTTAGGGATAGATGCAACAATACTTCTTTTTGAGATATCTTCACTCTCTATCTCTCATGCAGAATCTATGATTTTGTATGATGAGTTTTCATTCTTGAGTTTTTTAGTAAATACTTCTGTCCACCTTTTAGGCACAAATGACTTCGCTCTTAGACTTCCAATGATACTCTTGCATCTACTTAGTGCAATGCTTTTATATAAAATATCAAAAGAGTATCTTCCAAACGAGAAAAATAGACTATGGTTAGTTCTAATCTTTGTTCTTTTGCCAGGAGTTGTAAGCTCAGCCATTATACTTAACAATGCAGGGCTTATCATATTTGGGCTTTTACTTTTTGTTTATGTCTATAAAAACCTTTCAAAAAACTACACTTACTTACTTTTAAGTCTATATATTTTAGTGGCAGGGGAGTTTGTTTATCTATTTTTAGCACTCTGTATCTACGCTATCTATACAAAAGAGAGAAACTTTTTTATCTTCAATATTATTGCATTTTTTATCTCAGTTTTTCTATATGGGATTGATGCAAAAGGCTCACCGCAGGGGCATTTTTTAGATGCTATAGGTGTCTATTCTGCAATATTTACTCCCATAGTTTTTATCTACTTGTTTTATATTTTATATAGAAGATATTTGACGAAAGATATAGAAATATTGTGGTTTATAGCAACCGTACCATTTCTGCTGTCTCTTATTTTATCTTTTAGACAAAGGATAGAGTTAGAAGTTTTTGCTCCCTATCTTATACTAGCACTTATATTAGCAGCACAAACATTTTACCACTCGTATAGAGTTAGGCTAAAGATATTTAGAACAAATTATAGGTTAGCATTTACACTATCTCTTATATTTCTTATTTTAAACACTTTAGTGGTTTTTTTTAATAAAGAACTTTATCCCTATTTGAGTAAACCTCAAAGTCACTTCGCATACAATATGCATGTGGCAAAGGAGTTGGCATCTGAGCTTAAGAGCAGAGGCATAGAGTGCGTCAATACTGATTATAAAATGTCAAGCAGATTGCGCTTCTATGGTGTAACTAATTGCAACACCTATAAGTTGACACAAGTATCAAAAATTATGAAAAATAGAGATACTGTAACAATAGGTTACAAAAATAGACCTGTTTACTACGGTAATGTTACTAAAGTAAACACTAACTGAATCTATAGAGCCCAGTTAAGCAAGTAATCAAAGTATTTTAATAACATGTGATAGAATTGCACACAAATAACAAAATAGGGAGTTGCAAATGGCTCAAAAAGCGATTAGAGAATATGATGCAAAGTCGATTTTAGCAAAGCATTGGGATAAATATTTTCCAGATTTTACATATGCTTATGAAACTGTTATGGTTCAAAATGGATCAGAATTAAAAAAAGCCTCAAAAGAAAAAACATGGTTAAAAGATAAAAAACTTGTGGCAAAGCCAGACATGCTATTTGGAAAAAGAGGTAAAAACGACCTTGTTCTTTTTAAAGACTCTAAGCCGGGTGATGTTAGTTTAGCAAAAGCTGTGTCTTGGATTGATGAGAAGTCATCAAAAGCACAAGCAGTACACTTTTCGTTTGATGGTGATACTCCTTCAGATGAAGCAAAAGTTGATATGCTTACGCACTTCATTGTTGAACCATTTACTCCTCACAAACAAGAAGAAGAGTACTATATCTCAGCTACTTGTGTTGGCGACTCGGATATGCTTTATATGTCTGCTGAGGGCGGCATGGAAGTTGAAGAGGGTTGGGAAGAAAAAGTAACAGAAGTTGCATTTGACATCACTGACACAGAAGAAGAGATAGCTAAAAAGATAAAAGCAAATATTCCTAAAGATATTGCAAAAGATGATAAAGAAGCATTTACAAAATTTGCAATAGGTTTTTTTAAAGCATATAGAGAGTTAAATTTTGCATACTTAGAAATAAATCCTTTTGTACTTCAAGGCAAAAAAATAGAGCTCCTTGATATGGTTGCAAAACTCGATGATACAGCAGGTTTTATGATGGTAGAAGAGTGGGGTGAGATTGATTATCCTACTGCATTTGGGATGGAAGCAAAATCACCAGAAGTTGAAGCTATTGAAGAAGCAGATGCTAAAACAGGAGCATCTCTAAAACTTACTCTACTAAAGCCAGATGCTAGAATCTGGACAATGGTAGCAGGCGGTGGAGCATCAGTTGTTTACGCTGATACTATTGCTGATTTAGCTGGGATTGAAGACTTGGCAAATTATGGAGAGTATTCAGGTGGACCAACTACAGGCGAGACGAAGTTTTATGCTGAGACACTACTTGATTTGATGACTAGAAAAAAAGATGCAAAGGGCAGAGATAAAATCTTAATTATTGGTGGAGCTATCGCTAACTTTACTGATGTTGCTAAGACATTTACTGGAATTATCCAAGCATTTGAGAACTATGCAGATAAGATGAAAAAAATTGGGATTAAGATTTATGTTCGCCGTGGTGGACCAAACTATGAAAAAGGTCTAAAAGATATTAAAGAAGCAGCAGATAGACTTGGACTTTATATAGAAGTTTATGGACCAGAAACGCATGTTACAGACATTGTGCGTATGGCATTAGCAAAGTAGGGAGAGGAAATGGCACAATTATTTACTAAAAAAACACAATCAATCTTTTGGAACAACAACACAACTGCAATCCAAAGAATGTTAGATTATGACTATACTATAAAAAGAGAGACTCCATCGGTTGCTGCGATTGTAGCGCCTACTAGTTCAAACAAGTTTGAAAAGTTCTTTTACGGTTCTGATGAAATCATGATACCGCTTTATAAATCAACAGCAGATGCAAAGGCTGCTCAACCTCAGGCTGATGTACTTTTAAATTTCGCATCTTTTAGAACAGCTTATGATGTAACTATGGAAGCATTAGAACTTGGTGGCTTTAAATCTATTATGATTACAGCTGAGGGAATCCCTGAAAGACTTGCTCGGGGAATGAACGCACATGCAAGAAGTTTAGGTGTAACAGTTATAGGACCAGCTACTGTTGGTGCTATAGCTCCAGGCGCATTTAAGATTGCAAATGTTGGCGGAACTATAGAGAACATAGTTCAGTCAAAGCTTCACCGTGCAGGTTCATGCGGACTTGTTACTCGCTCAGGTGGTCTCTTTAACGAACTCTCAAACATCATCTCTTTAAATGCTGATGGCATCGCTGAGGGTGTGGCTATTGGTGGAGATAGATTTGTAGGTTCTGTTTTTATCGACCATTTACTTAGAATGGAAGCTAATCCTGAAGTTAAATATATGTTACTTCTAGGTGAAGTTGGCGGAACTGAAGAGTATAAAGTTATAGAAGCAGTTAAAGCAGGCAAAATTAAAAAACCTATTATTGCATGGTGTATCGGCACAATTGCTAAACATTATGATAGTGGCGTTCAGTTTGGTCATGCTGGTGCATCTGCAAATGATGATAGAGAAACAGCTGAGTCAAAAAATGCTGCTATGAAAGCAGTTGGTATCCATGTTCCTTCTTCTTTTAATAACTTACCAGAGATAATCAGTGGCATCTATAGAGGGCTTCACGCTGAGGGTATTATAAAAGATATAGCTGAGCCAGCTTTAAATGTTGTGGCAAAGGTAAGAAGAAGTAAAGAGTTTATTTGTACTATTTCTGATGATAGAGGTGAAGAAGCACACTATTGTGGTTATCCAATCAGTTCTGTTGCAACTCCAGATACAGGTTTTACTATAGGCGATGTTATGAGTATTCTTTGGTTTAAAAAGAGATACCCAAGATGGGCAGTTGACTTTTTAGAAACAGTTCTTAAAACTGTTGCAGATCATGGTCCTGCAGTCTCAGGTGCTCACAATGCAAAAGTAACAGCTAGAGCTGGCAAAGATGTTATAAGTTCACTTATAGCTGGACTATTAACAATAGGTCCAAGATTTGGTGGAGCGATAGATGGTGCTGCTAAATACTTCAAATATGCAGATGATAATAAGCTTAGCCCACAAGAATTTTTAGCATATATGAAAAAAGAGGGAGTTCCAATTCCTGGTATCGGTCACCGTATTAAGTCTCTTAAAAATCCAGATTTAAGAGTAGAAGGACTTAAAAAATTTGCAAAAGAGAACTTTCCATCAACGCCGTTGTTGGATTACGCACTAACTGTAGAGCAGTTGACAACATCTAAAAAAGAGAACTTAATATTAAATGTTGATGGAACAATCGGCATTTTAATGGTAGATATGTGGAGATCATTATCATATGCTGATGATGAAATTGATGTATTTATAGATGCAGGTGCTTTAAATGCTTTCTTTATCTTAGGTAGATCTATAGGTTTTATTGGTCATATCTTAGATGAGAAAAGACTTGCTATGCCAATGTATAGACATCCAATGGACGATATACTATACGATGTCCAAAAAGCTCCAGAACTTTAATATTCTACATTTGGGGAGTTATGACTCCTCAAATATTTTCTTACAACTTCCGTTATAATTTAATAATCTATTATATTTTGATACAATTAGTTACTTAAAAAAACCTACAAGGGTGACTTATGAAAAAAGCATTCACAATGATGGAGCTAATTTTTGTACTTATTGTTATTGGCATCTTAGCGGCAGTCATAATGCCAGAAATGAAATCAAACAAATTAAGAGAAGCTGCAATTCAAGTTATATCTCACATAAGATATACTCAGCATCTAGCTATGGTTGATGATAAGTTTGATATTAATGATGATTGGTATAAAGGAAGATGGCAAATGATATTTAGTAAATCAAACCATGGTGGTAAAGATACAAATAATGGTTTTTCATATAGCATTTACTCAGATAGTGGAGCGTACGATGGTAACCCAAATCTTGGTGAGCTTGCAAAATATCCAATGAGTTCAGATAAATATTTAAGTGGTGGAGACTCAGGAATTCTTGATACTGACGATCCAAGAGCAAATAAAAAAATGAATATAGGGGAAAGTTATGATGTTAGTGCAGTAGACTTTACAGCAGGTTGTGCACATGCAACTGTAAAAAGAATAACATTTGATCATTTAGGTAGACCTATCCAAGGAACTATAAATGGATTTAATAAATCATATGTAAACAATAAATTAATACAATCAAGATGCGAAATTGTTCTTACTAGTTCAGAAGGAAGCATAACAATAGCAATAGAACCAGAAACAGGATATGCACATATTCTGGAAAGTTAAATATTATCTAAATTTACACAAACAAAAAGATTTAAAATCTTCTTGTTTGATTAAGAAACTATTAAGCTACAACCCCCTATAATTCCCATCCACAAACAGAGAGACCTTGTTTAAAAGGCCTAGAGAGACTTCGAGTTGAAGCTTTTGAAATTGTTTGAGATCATTGAAAAC
>Ga0265294_10008190_pt1 | contig 12258 bp, 5 predicted proteins | sample MunlanPumphouse3_FD_192504 | JGI IMG/M metagenome (GOLD analysis project Ga0265294, IMG submission 192504) | Groundwater microbial communities from a municipal landfill in Southern Ontario, Canada - Pumphouse #3 | ecosystem: Environmental > Aquatic > Deep subsurface > Groundwater | place... | reverse complement strand
CGAAACGGTCTGTTATAGCAATGTTATTAAGATTGATTCCATCCTGAGTAAGAATTAGAGGGCCGTTAAGAGTGTATCTTACGTTTGTAAAATTTACCAAAAATGAAAAATCGTTGAGCATTGCTTTGCTACTAGTAAGATTAAGCTTATTTAGTGGCCCTTCTAAAGTGAGAATTCCGGTAATGCTTCCTTCGGTTTGTGAGATAATGTCTACCAGGAAAGGTTCAAAATAAGAAACCGACATATTATCTAATGAGGCATTTAGTTTAAGATAGTCCTTTTGTGGGTGGAATGTACCGGTTACTTTTAGTGGAGTTCTGTTTTGGAATGTGTTTAAGATATTAATGTCAAATGCTCTATTAATATTATTCCAATTGCTTTTTATTTCCATATCGCCAACTTGGTGTCCATTCATTTGAGCTTCATTTACAAGAATATTGGCAACAATTTGAGGCTCTTTATACAATCCCAAGGCATAAACAGTGCCGGTAACTCTTCCTTTTAATTCTAGGCTATCTTTAATAAAGCTATTAAGAGGTGATATGTCAATATCTTTTAATGTTACAGATAAAGTGTCAAAAATATTAGAAGAGACAATTCCATCAACATTTAGGTGTTGTTTTTCACTGAATAGGTCAAGATCATGAAATACAAAAGTGTTTCCTTGGTTAACTACTTTAGAACTAGTGAGCTTCCAGTTTTGTCCATTTAAAAATAGCTCTGAAGGATAAATTGTTATATCTGTTATTAATGGATCTTCTGGAGCCGTTTTTGTAAATAAAATATCGGATAAAAAGTCGAGTCTATTTTCTAACTCTCCTTTGTTGGTATATTCGCTTTTTATTTTGAGGTAATTATCTTTTAAATTAAAGTGAACTCTGTTACTATCAAGATTAATCCCGGCAAAATGAATTCTATCGGAAGAGATGAGTGCTTTAATTTCCGAGATATTGCCATTCAAAGAGACTGAGAGATTGTTGGAATAATTGTTTGCAAATCCCAATTTTGAGCTTTCTATTTTTAATGAAAGGTTTTCGTCTTGGTCTATTTGTGCTTTTAAAGAGCTACCCTCGGCAATAAATAATCCTGGTAGTAGAAACTCTGAAATTGATTGTGAGTTATTGAATTCTACATCAAAGGAGTAACGGTTATTGTCTGTTGTTAAATAATTTTTATTTTTTGGGAAAATAGCATAAAGATTGCTCTGAAGAGTAATATTTAAAAATTTATCAATAAAATTCGTAAAGAAGTCGTTTCCTCTGTAAGTGGCATTGGCAAAGGCCGATCTTAAAAAAAGAGTGAAATTATCTTTTATAGAGCTAGACTGTACAGATATATCTCCAATGTGAAAATTGCCCTTACTATTATGAAAATTAAGACCTCGTATATTTATAGTCCCTTCTATATCTCCTTTATTGTTTTGGGTAAAGTTTGCCATTGTGATCATTGATAAAGCAGAGATACTGTCTCTTTTGTCCAAGTTTAAGGCAGCAATATCGGCATATATAATATCGGCATAAAAATCGTAATATGAATTTTTATTAGGCGACAGCCCTATTATCCCTTGAAATAGAAAATTAAGATTTGGATCTCTGCATATAATTTTCCCATCAAAAGTGTTGTTTATATAACTACCAGTAGCAGTTATATTTTTATATGGATAGTCATTGAAAACTATTTTGGCAATATTTAGGGTATCAATAAAAAATTTGCTGCCTCCTTTGTTATTGTCTCTCAATAAAGCAGTCATTTTACTTGAAAGAGATACTTTCTCAATGGATTTATTTCCCAAAAGGGTTCCAATATTTAACTCTTTTGTTTTCAGGTTTCCTGCAAGTTCCAACCCTCCTCTTTGTGAATTGCTTTTAAGTAGAGCATCTATGTATAGCTCTCCTATATTGGACGAGATAGTTCCATTTGCTACAAAATCATTTAAAAGACCTGCAAGACGGCCTTTAAAATTGTACTTTATAAGTGGAGGTAACTTTTCTAATGCATTTATTGGGTTACTACTATTTAATGAGGAAATTATATGAGAAAGATCTATGGTAGTTGTAGTACTGTTATTGATATCTACGAAAGCTATGGTTTCATCAATATTGGGAAGTCCTATTATTTTTGCGTTTAAATCTACATAAGTAAGACCCGATTTAGAAGAGACTTTTAGATTTTCTGTTCGTAAGTTTGATACAGGACCGTTTATTATGCCATCGATATTAACTATTAGTTTGTTGTTCCATAAAGAAGGAGCAAAAAATGCAATTGTAGCAAAGTCAATTGTTGAATGATTAAATTTTGCGTTTATAGATACGCTTTGAGTAAAAGAAGAAAATGGCCTAGGTACGCTATAGAGGAGAGATAAATAATCTGCTTTTAATAAAGAGTTTTCTTCATTTATAATTAGATTATCTAGCCAAATACCACCTGGGGCAATAAGAAAACCTGCCGAGAGTTTTTTTAGAATAAAACCGCTTTTTTCTACAAATTTGATTTCAGAAATATTGGCATTTATGCTTGAGTCGGTAGCCGTTATATTCTTTATGGTTGCATTTATATCTTTTACTTTTAAATTACTAAAATCTATACCATAATTTTTAGTCTTATAAGCAGAATTGAATTGATTGGTTAAAGTAAATCTAAAGTTATGTAGTTTAAGATTCCGAATAAAAATTTTGGGAAATTTTCTAAGAGACTTATCTTTTTTATTATTGGAGTTATTGCCAAATATTCTGTCAATATTTGTGGTGGAGTCGGTTTCATTTATAAGATTGAATACTCCATTATATAGGTTTACATCATTTAATTTAAGCTTTCCTCTTAATAATTCAGATGAATTTATTGTAACTGAAATTTTAGACGAATTGATTAGGGTGTCTTTATCGGAGTATAATATAGTAAGATTGGTTGCTATGAGCTTATTGAAAAAAACATAATATACCCTCCCTATAGACACCTTTGCTCCAAGACTTTTTGATATAGAAGTAGCTGCTTTTTGGGCAGCTTTAGTCTGGAAGGAAGGTATTTGAAGGGCAAGGTATGCTCCAATTGGCAATGATGCTAAAAACAAAAGGAGCGCTACTGCTATTTTCTTAAATACTTGAATAATTTAATATTTTTGCAAAAATAGTTATTTTAATAGAGCCATTTGTTAAAAAAGAGCCATTTTTGTAAAATAATTGATTATTATGAGTGTTACAATACTTGCTATAGAATCTTCCTGTGACGATACCTCGGCTGCAGTGCTTAAAGATGGTGTGATATTATCCAATATAATGGCGGGGCAAGATGTCCATAAAAAATATGGTGGAGTAATTCCGGAGCTGGCCTCTAGGGCTCATCAGCAAAATATTGTACCGGTTACTCAAGAGGCAATTCTGGTAGCTGGTATTGAAAAGGCTCAGATAGATGCAATTGCTTTTACAAGAGGTCCTGGGTTGTTAGGTTCTTTAATTGTGGGTACTTCGTTTGCAAAGGGCCTTGCTCTTTCTTTAGGTGTCCCACTAGTAGATGTAAATCATTTGCAAGGGCATCTTTTGTCTCCATTTTTAAAAGAACCGGGTGTTTCTAGAGAGTATCCTTCTTTTCCTTTTCTTGCGCTACTAGTATCGGGAGGTCATACTCAGATTGTTAAGGTAACTGATTTTTTGTCATTTGAAATTATTGGTCATACAATAGATGATGCTGTGGGTGAGGCGTTTGATAAATGTGCTAAAATTATGGATTTGGGATATCCAGGGGGGCCAGTGGTAGATAAACTTGCCAAGTTGGGTAATTCCGAAAAATTTAGATTTTCTAAACCTAAGGTTGCCGGTTATAATTATAGCTTTAGTGGAGTTAAAACTTCTCTGTTATATTTTCTCAGAGATAATTTAAAAGAAGATTCTTCATTTATAAAAAATAATCTTAATGACCTATGTGCTTCTTTCCAAAAGACATTGATAGATATTCTTTTAATTAAATTATTAAAAGCAGTAGAAGATACTTCTATAAAAGAAATTACACTATCGGGAGGAGTTTCTGCTAACTCCTATTTAAGAAACAGAATTACTCAAGAGGGTCAAAAACGGGGGTGGAAGACTTATCTTCCAGAGTTTAAGTTTACTACAGACAATGCAGCAATGATTGGTATTGCCGGGTATTATAGATATATGAGTGGACATGTATCTCCACCCGATATTATCCCGGTTTCAAGAGCTGGTGATTATTGTGAATCTCACAAATAGCATTGAATTATTTGTTTCAAATAATAAATTAAGGTTAATAGTTGTTAGAAACGGAGAGTTAAAACTGTATTTTTTAGGTTTTGTTAAAATCTTTAAGAATGTAGTTGGTATTGTTTTACAATCCTAATTTTATAGATTTTTCTACTTACAATTTTTTTAGAAATTTATTGGTTATTCGATTTTCCTGCTATCTTTGTGTTTCGTATACCAATTTGAACACAAACACAACTCTAATACTTAATTATTAACTTAATCTATTTTACATGAGAAAATTCAGCCTTGTAATTACAGCCATCCTGTTTACAACCTGTAGTATTCTGTTAGCTCAGAATACCAGGATTACAGGAACTGTAACTGAATTGGGAACGGGAGCCAAGCTGCCGTTTGTAACTGTTCAAGTAAAGGGAACCACTACTGGAACAGCAACCTTAGACAATGGTTCTTTCGTTATTAACGCCCCTGCAAATGGGACTCTTATTTTTAGTTTTATTGGATATAAAACTCTTGAGGTTCCTATTAATAACAGAAGCGTTGTGAATGTACAACTAGAATATGATGCTGTGACTCTAGACGAGGTTATCATGGTGGCATATGGTACTGCTCAAAAAGAGTCTATTACTGGATCTATCTCTTCGGTAAACACAAAGTCAATTGAAAAGCGTCCAGTCTCTAGTGTATCTGGAGTTCTTGAAGGACAGGCTGCTGGTGTGCAGGTAAACAACACTTATGGTGAGCCAGGTTCTGATGCAACAATTCGTATCCGTGGTTTTGGATCTGTAAATGGTTCAAATGCTCCATTATATGTTCTAGATGGTGTTCCTTTTGGAGGAAACATCTCTGACCTTAACCCTCAAGATATTGAAAGTATCTCTGTTTTAAAAGATGCAGCATCTTCTGCTCTATTTGGTAACAGAGCATCTAATGGTGTTATTCTTATCTCTACAAAAAGAGGTAAGAGTGGTAAAGTTCAAGTAACTGCTTCTATAAACCAAGGGGTTTACAATAGAGGTATAAAAGAATACGAAAGGTTAGATGCAAGAGATTACATGGAAGTTATGTGGAAAGGGTATAGAAATGACTTAATGGATAAACAAGCAGCTACATACCCTACTGAGGCACTTGCAGGTGCTCAGGCTACTGCCACCCTTGTTCCTACTTATTTAAAATATAACATTTTCAATGCTCCTGAAACCGCATTGTTCGATGCCAACGGCAAGCTTCTTTCAACTGCTAAAGTTTACTCTGGATATGACGATTTAAACTGGAATGATTATATCGAAAAATTGGGTTACAGACAAGATTATACAGTTACAGGTAATGCAGCTTCCGAAAAAAGTAGTTATTATTTTTCTGCAGGTTATCTAGACGAGAAAGGTTATGTTAAATCTTCTGATTTTAGCCGTTTTACTGGGAGAGCAAATATTAGTGTTCAGCCTAAAAAATGGTTTAAGACTGGTTTAACTTTATCTGGATCTCACCAAGTTTCAAATAATACTACAGGTGATGCTGGAAGTGCTTCTAGTTTTATAAACCCTTTTATGTATGGTAGAAATATGTCTCCAATATATCCAGTGTATTATCACGATATGGAAACTGGTGCATATATTCTTGACGAAGCTGGCAATAAACAGTACGATAATGGTGGAATATATAGTAGACCTCAATACTTAGATCGCCATGTTGTTTGGGAAACTGAATTGAATATGGATAGAACCTATCGTAATACACTAGGTGCCCAGGCGTTTATAGATATTGATTTCATGAAAGACTTAAAATTTACTGTTAAAGGAGATATGAGTCTAAGAAATAGTGAAAATCAAACATATAACAATGCTACTATTGGCGATGGTGCTGGTAATAATGGACGTGCAAAACGTATTTTCTATAGATATAAAAACTTTACTTTCCAACAGCAATTAACTTGGAAAAAAGAGTTTGGTTTACATAATATTGACATACTTGCAGGTCATGAAAACTATAACTACAACTACTCTTATACCTACGGTTACAAAACTACCGAAACTTTCCAAGGAGGTTCAGAATTAATTAACTTTACTGAAATTACAAGTTTAACTGGCTATCAGAATGACTATAGGACAGAGAGTTATCTTACTAGAGCAAGATATAACTATGACAATAAGTACTTTATTGAAGCCTCTTTCCGTCGTGATGGTTCTTCTAGATTTTTTAAAGACAACAGATGGGGAAATTTTTGGTCGTTAGGTGCTAGCTGGACTATTACAAAAGAAGAGTTTATGGCAGGTGCAAAACACAGTGTTAACTCTTTGAAATTGCGTGCTTCGTATGGTCAAGTTGGTAATGATGCTGGAGTAGGCTATTATGGCTATATGGCTCTTTATGGAATGGCTCAAAACGCAAATATTACTGCTTCATACAAAGTTCAAAATGAAGCTTTAGATATTCTTTGGGAGACATCTAGCTCATTTGGGATAGGTATTGATGGAACTTTCTTTGATAGAATGAATTTAACATTGGATTATTTTGATAAAAGATCTAACGATCTATTATTTGATGTCGATTTACCTCTTTCTGCTGGTGCAACTTCTACTTCGAGTGCCGAGGCAACAATTACTAAGAACTTAGGTTCGGTTTCTAATAGAGGAATAGAGGTGCTTTTTGATGTAGATGTTCTTAGAAAAAAAGAGTTTAGATGGAATGTTGGTTTCAACGGAACATATCTAAAAAACAAAATTGTTACTCTTCCTGAGCAAAATCGCGAAAATGGAATTATTTCAGGGACAAAGAGATATGTAGAAGGTGGAGGTATATATGATTTTTGGATGTACCAATTTGTAGGTGTAGATCAAATGACAGGTAAATCTCTATACAAACCAGATCTTGAAAAATATTACATTGGTGAAGCTCAAGAAGGTAAAGATGAGTTTCCAGAAGCATGGCTAGTTCAAATAGGAGATAAGTCCTATTCTACTAACGTATCTTATGGTGAAAAAAATTGGAGCGGAAGTGCTATTCCAGATTTTTATGGGAGTTTTAATACTACCCTAAGTTATAAAAATTTCGATTTGTCTATGCTGTTTACTTACTCTTTAGGTGGTAAAACTATTGACTATTCATACCAAAGTTTGATGTCTGTTACAGCCAATCCTAGTGCTATTCACGTAGATGCTCTTAAAGCATGGGATGGTGTTCCATCTGGCATTACTGAATCTTCTGCAAATAGAATTGATCCAAATGGTATTCCTATTTCTAGTTATAGTCAAAGTACCTACTCTAATGCAACCTCTAGCCGTTGGCTAATTGATGCTTCTTACTTTGTAGTTAAGAATGTGGCTTTAAGCTATAATCTTCCAAAAAGGATTGTCCAAAAAATAGATATTAATGGTTTATCTGTGAATTTCTCTGTAGATAACCTTGCATCTTTCACAAAACTTCAAGGTATGAACCCTCAACAATCTTTTGCAGGAACAAATAACAATGCATTTGTTACAGCAAGAGTTTTTTCTTTGGGACTAAATATCAAATTGTAATTGAATAAATTATTTAGATATGTTAAAAATTAAAAGAATAATATTTATACTGGTTGGAGTACTATTTTTAGGATCATGTGCCAAAGATTATTTGGATACAACTCCAACCTCTACTACAGCAACGCCTACAATATTTGAGACAACACAAAATGCTGCTCTTGCAATTAATGGTATAAATAAATTGATGACAAGGCAATTTCTTAGTAAACAAGGCTTTAATGGTGAGGGTACTATAAAAATGTATTATGGTAATTATCCTGGTAATAACTTTTTTGTAAACCTTTCCGGTTGGTCTAACGTTATTAATGGACTCAATATGGAGAATACCTCTAGTTCTTATGATTATTATCCATGGTATTACTATTACATGATTATTGGTAATGCCAATACTGTTATTGAAAATATTGATGCAGCAGCTGGCCCTCAAAGCGAAAGAGATTTTATAAAAGCTCAGGCTCTTACTTTTAGAGCATATAGCTATTTTATGTTGTCTCAACTTTACAGTGTGAGATGGAAAGATTCAAATAATGGTGCTACAGATGGTGTTGTTTTAAGACTAGATGGTTCTACAGGGGAACTGCCTCTTTCTACTCTTGCTGAAGTATATAGCCAAGTTTATGACGATTTAGACGTGGCTATTGCTCTATATACCTCTTCTGGATTAGTTCGTAGTAACAATTATGATCTCGATAAGAATGTAGCTTATGCAATTTATGCAAGAGCAGCGATTACTCGCGAAGATTATCCAAAAGCAGCAACAATGGCTGTTAATGCTAGAAACGGATATCCACTAATGAACAACACAGCATACAAAGCTGGATTCTATACTCCAACAAGTGAGTGGATATGGAGTAGCTATGGAGCATCTGATGAGACTCTTTATTATTACTCGTATTTTGCTTATATTGCATATAACGGAAATGCTAGTGCTGTGAGAACATACCCTAAGTGCATTAGCAGAGAACTGTTTGATAAAATTCCTGAATCAGATATGAGAAAAGGACTATTCCTTGACCCTAAGGGTTACTCTTATAACACATCAACTGGACAAGCAAATTCAGCTTTAAAGGCACATGCCTTCGAATTATTTCCTAAGTTATACTCTACATCTAAGGCTTTTGCCTATATGCAGTTTAAAGTTGCTGCCGAAGATTTACCAGGTGTAGGGAACCTTAATCACTTCCGTTCTTCTGAGATGTACCTTATTGAAGCAGAGGCTAAATATTTTCTAGACAACCCTACTGAAGCACAGAATGCTTTGATTGCTTTAAATAAAACTAGTGGTAGAGACCCGCTTTATACTTGTGATAAAACAGGTGCTGCTCTTCTTGAAGAGATTAAAACATACAGAGGTATTGAACTTTGGGGTGAAGGTTTCGACTGGTTCGACCTTAAACGTTGGGGCGATTCTATTATTAGAAAAGATTATGAAAACGGAGGTAATTTTATTTCTGTTCTTGCAGTAACAATTCTACCTTCCGATAATAATAATTGGACTTGGAAAATTCCTTTAAAAGAGACTGACTTTAACGACGCTCTTAACTAGAGTGTTATATATAACTCTCTTTGGTTATAATAAAAGACCGGTCATTTATTTTGGCCGGTCTTTTTGGTTTATTATTAAATGCTTAATAATTAAATAGCTAATATATTAGCAGCCTGAACATCCTGAACAAGAACCGCTATCACATGAAGATGCTTTTTCGCCATAGAGGCCATCCTTAAGCTCTTGTGGGGTTACATCGCGAACTTCCACAACTTCTCCTTGAAAATGAAGCTCAGATCCTGCAAGAGGATGATTGAAATTCATTACAACAACATTGTCTTTAATTTTTTCTATAGTACCCTGAAGGCGATTTCCATCGGAATCTTGCATTGGAAGAACATTTCCTATTGTAAGAAGGCCTTCTTCAATCTTGCCTTCTACTTCGAACATGTTTTTGGGAAGTTCAACGACTGCATCGTCGCTTACCTCGCCATATCCTTCTTTTGCCGAAAGTAGAAAGTCAAATTTGTCTCCTACTTTTTTGCCTGATACATTTTCTTCAAATTTTGGCAAAAGATAGCCTGTGCCAAATATAAAACGAAGGGGGCTATCGGCATTAACGGTCTCGACAATGTCTCCCTCTACAGTTAAAGTGTATGAAAGTGATACAACTGTGTTTTTTCCTATTTCCATGAATAATAAATATTGATTTAAAAAAAGTTAGTTATGCAAATATTGTGCTATTTTTTATTTTTAATTATTTTATAACCTATAGCTGCTACAGCTATCGTTAATATGGGGGTAATAAGATTAAAGAAACAGTATGGTAAATATGCTAAAGTAGCAACATTTAAAACACTGGCTTGGACAACTCCACAAGTGTTCCAAGGAACAAGAACCGAAGTTACTGTGGCAGAATCTTCAAGGGTACGGCTAAGTAAACGAGGTTCATAGCCCATTTCTTTATATTTTTCAGAAAACATTTTACCTGGTACTAATATTGCCATATATTGGTCTGATAGAGTTATGTTAAAGAAAATTGTAGTTACCACGGTAGAACTTACAAGACCTACAGTGCTTTTTATAAAGCTCATCATTTTTTCGGTGATAGTTTGGATCATACCACTTGCCTCCATTACACCACCAAATGTTACAACACAAAGGATAATCCATACAGTATTTAGCATGCCTGCCATGCCATTTGTAGATGTGAGTTTATTAAGCATAATATCTCCTGTTTCTATTGAAACAGCTCCAGAAAGCATTTTTAATGAAGAGTATAAATAGGTTGCTCCTTTTGAAAGATTGGATGGAGCTATTTGTGCACAAATTTCAGGTTGGAACAGACATGCTACAATAGCACCTAAAAGTGCCGAAGAGAAAAGAGTTATAAATGGCGAGACTTTTTTAACAATAAGTGAGATGGTAAAAACAGGAACAAGTAAAAGCCATGGCGAAATATTAAATGAGCTTTCTATAACAATTAACTGATTTTCAATGTTTAGAACATTGTTTATGGGTAAAATAAAACCAACTATAGAGAAGAATATAGCTGTAAGTATGAATCCGGGAATGGCAGTTATGAGCATATATTTTACATGGACATATAAATCGGCTCCTGCAACTGCTGCTGCAAGGTTTGTGGAATCTGAAAGGGGAGATATTTTATCTCCTAAATATGCTCCCGATATAATAGCCCCAGCAAGCCATGGAGCGGGAAATCCTAATATTTGTCCTGCCAATAACATAGCTACACCAATTGTTCCAATAGTGGTCCATGAACTACCTGTCATAAATGATACTATAGTAGTCAAGATAAAAGCTACTAGTAGAAATACAGATGGGGTAATTATTTTAAGTCCGTAGTAGATCATTGCAGGTACAACTCCGCTTAGCATCCATGAGCTGGTTAGAGCGCCTATCATAAGCAATATAAAGATAGCAGGCCCTGTTTTTGTGAGATGATTCATCATTCCTGCTTCAAGTTTTTCCCACGATACTTTTAAGTAAGAAAGAGCTATAATGGAAGCAAGTACGCTACTAAAAAGAAGTGCTATTTGGGAAGGGCCCGATGTTACATCTTCTCCAAACATTTTTACTCCCGTAAATATTATGGCAATGAGTACAATTATAGGGATTAACGATAATAATAGTCCCGGTTTTTTCATAGTTTATAATTTGAAATTTATAATTTATAGTTTGGCGTGTATAGGTTTAGATTTTATATGCCACTAAAATTTACAGATTCAAATGCGAGTGTAGGAATAAGCCATCTACCAGTTTTTCTTGGGTCTGTTCCGGCAGCAATAAAATTATTCCAAAGAGTGATTAAGTTACCTGTAATATTCATCTCTTTAACAGGATAGAGTATTATTCCATTTTCAAAATAAAAACCTTGGACACCAAATGAGTAATCTCCCGACGAGCTATTGCTATTGCCACCATTAAAACCGGTAACAAGAATTCCTGTCCCACACTCTTTTAGGATTTGATCAAGGTCTTTTTTTGCTATATTATTAGAAGATGAGGCAAATTTGCATGTAAGTACCGATGGTCCCTCTATTGTTACAGGAATATTGAGCTTTTTGGAATAATATGTATTTATGAAATAGGTGTTAATTACACCATTTTCAATGATTTTCATAGGACTAGTAGCAATTCCTTCGCCATCGAAATAACGTGATCCGAATGCTCCTTTTAGATGTGGAGTGTCATATAATTGAAAAGTGTTTTGGAATACTTTTTCACCTATCTTTCCTTTAAGGAATGAGTTGTTCTGTTGGATTGAGGCTCCGTTAAGAGCACTTATTATTGGTGCTATAACTCTGCTGCATACAGTATTCTCAAGCACCATATTATATTTTCCCGACTTTAACTTTTTGGGGCTAAGCATAGAGATAGCTCTATTAAAAGCTTTTTTGCCAACTCCTTTTTTGAGAAGGCTATCTAAGTAGAGAGAGTTTTCATACCACCATCCTTCAGGTCTGGCATCTCCTTCTCCCTTTACAGAACATTCACAGCTTAAAGAGAATGATGTTTG
>Ga0265294_10008188_pt1 | contig 12258 bp, 10 predicted proteins | sample MunlanPumphouse3_FD_192504 | JGI IMG/M metagenome (GOLD analysis project Ga0265294, IMG submission 192504) | Groundwater microbial communities from a municipal landfill in Southern Ontario, Canada - Pumphouse #3 | ecosystem: Environmental > Aquatic > Deep subsurface > Groundwater | place... | reverse complement strand
CTACATAATTCCAGCCGGAATTCTTTAAAATTGTCCGAATATAAATCGGCTAGCTGTCCGAATCAACTCCGGCAGAGTGTCCGGATGTAAATCGGCTGGCTGTCCGAATTGTTCCGGCGTATGCAAAATATAATATATTAAAAGATATTGCAGAGACTTATTCAAAGAGAAAAAAGAAATCAGAAAAGACAGAAAAACTTATTAAAATTGTGTTAGATGATACAAATATCAATGGTGTTACATACCATTTCTTTTGAAATGGAATCATCAAATCTTGCATATTTTCATTTATAGCTAATAGATGAAAACTCAACTCTTCAAATAATGTTGCAAGTCTTGTTATCACACCTTTTTCAAAACTCATGTTATAAGCTAATACCGTTCCATCTTTTGGTATATCTTCATAAAGTCTAAGAGCAAGTTCATATCTACTATCAACACTATCTTGGGCTAAATACTCTTTATGTTCCAATCTTCCATCTTCGTACTCAATATGAAATGAGTATTGAAATGGTATTTGTTCAAATGGTTTTAAACTTTTGTATTGAGGGATTGCTTGTTGATAGGTTTCAAAATCTAAATGGTAGATTGGGTAAGTTAGGTTTTGTAAAAATGATTTGATATTTTCTATATCTATATATGTAATTTTTGATTTATAGTTTTCAACAGCTTGAGCTTGAATAGAAGTCATATCAAAATCATGTGGAACATCATCTATATTTATAATACCTCTACTATAAAGTTCAATTTGTTTTTTACTTCCAAGATTGAAAATATTAAATATAGAATAATCAGGAATTTTTCTTTAAACTTTCCAACAATACTCTTTTGCATCACAAACATAAGGATTATTACAATGTTTACCAATATCTATATTTGGTTCATTTTCTCTGTCTTCTAAATATGTTTCAATCTCTTTTAAAATATTTGGAATATTTGATTGCATAGATATAACATCATTTGTAACATCAAATATTTTAAAAAGTTGATTTATATCTAATTCATCACCTCTTATATATTCATTGTTTAATGAACTACATTTGCACTTTTTATTTTATGACCTAAGTTTTTAAGCACATAATACTGAACAGATACATCATGCAAATATATATCTTTGACTTCCGTTGAGCTTTTAACTTCATAAATAGATACTTCACCATTTTCAATAGTAAAAATATCCACCATAACCAAAATACCAAAGAAGTTAAAAGTAGCTTCGTAGATATTTTCAATACCTTCATCCATCCACTGTTTTGTAGTAGCTATCATATCATCATAGTTTTTTGAATAAGGCACTTCTTTTCCATCAGGAAAAAGCTGACAAGCAAAATCTCCTACTATATTTCCAGTATCAAATATAGCTTGGGCTGATTCATCAGGTGGTGTTAATACACTTGGCTTATACTTTTTAAGCCAAAGTGCTTTTTGGCATTGGATGCCTTTTGTGTAGAGGGATTTAGATAGATTCATATTATTTGTCAAATCTTAAATCTGATTTATCTACTGCTATAATATATTTTTGACCATTCCAGTCATGAAGTTTTTCATCAATACTTTTTACTAAAAGATATCTATCTTTTGCAACATCAATTGTCATATTTTTTAACAATATATTCCTATTTTCTAATCTTTCAATACTATTATGTAAATAAAATGTATATACAAAATAAGTAATTCCTGTAAAAAATATAAAAGAAAATAAGCTAGTAAAAAAAACTTTATAGATTATAGAGTTACTAACATTTTTATAAAGTTCTGTAGCCTCATTTGCATATTTATTTGCTTCTTTAAAATTTGTACTTATATGATTTACTACAGTATCAGCTATTACACAACTTTTAGATTTTACCTCTTTTTGAATTCTTTCATTTATATTTACTACACTATTATTTAGTTCTTTAATTGATTTATTAAGATTGCTATTCTGTAAATTATAATTCTCTATCAACATATCAAGATTTTTCTTACTATCTTCTACTGAATCTAAAAGATTTGATGCAGATTTAAACAAAAAAATCATTTTTTCTTTTTCTTCTTTATCCATTATATACTCCTATATAAGTTATTACTTAAACTTTGTGAACGATTTTGTTCTAACTTCTGTTCTAGTTCATATTCACTTTGCATAACACTCTCACATTTTTGTTGAATTTCTTTTTTAAAGTCTTTGTGTTGTAGAAGAAGCTGTTCAATTTGAGAAAACTCTACATAATTAATACCTTCTTTTGATACAGATACAATTAATCCACCAGTACCAATTGCTCCAGAACCTTGACATGTTGATATCAAAGATAAATAATGTTTTTGCTCATTGTGTGTGATACCAGATATAGGATTATTTACTTCAATTGAAATACTCTTAATAAAACTTTCTAAGGTATACATCCCAATAGTTCCATTATATGCATCCAAATAAGGAACAATCTTATTTACACAAATTTCCTCAAAAGGTTCAGTTTCTATATACCAATGTATTTGTCTTGATACATATTGCATTCTTTCATTATCTTTTAATGCTTTTTCAAGCTTTTCTACTCTCTTTTTTTCTTTATTGGATGGATTTTTAGCATTTTTAAACTCTAAAACCCTCACTACACCAGGAAACTCTAATAACATATCACCCAATTCTTTATCAGCTGGCGTTTGCTGTAATAAATTTATAATACTTGGTAAAGTTTCTGTTCCGTTATCCAAGCCAATTTTTATACCTATATCAAGACCTAATCCATATAAAAAATTTCCAATTATTACATTTTCATATAATTTCAACTTCTAATTCCTTTGAGTTTATTGTTTAATTAGTATACTTATCTTTAAAATTAATTTGCATCGTTTCTAAACCAAATTTTTGAAACTTATATCTCATATATGCTGACATCATTTGTTCATGAGTAGACATAAATATTTGTCTATCATAAAACTCATTTCGTAATAAGTTTATAAATCCTGCAATATTTAGCTCGTCAAGAGTTTGAATAGGGTCATCAATAAATAGCAATTTACTTTTTGAATACCTTTTATTTAATGCTAATGTGAAAGAAATTATTAATGACGCTAACTGCCCAGAACTCATAGAAAAAATAGCATCATATTTATCATAATCAGCAATCCCCGAACTATTTACTTTTACACTTTCAATAAATCTTATTCCAACCTTGTCAGCTTTAATAAAAAGACCTAAACCATTTTGATAGTCTTGCATGATTCTTCCAGAATAAATATGAAATAAAATTTCAATATCTTTTATTAACTTTTCTTCATAGAGTTTTAATTCATCTTTGTAAATTTTAATAATTTTCTCTAATTTTTTATTTATTTGTGATGCTTTATCAAACTTTCCTTTTTTTTCATTATATTCATTATTTAATCTCTCAATTTCACTATTCTGATATGAACCATATTTCCAATTAATATATTTTTTCTTTTGAATTAATTGTTCTATTTTTAGTATTTCTAATTGTTCTTTTTTCTCATCAAAATATCTAACAAAATAATCTGAAAAATACTCTTTTATATTCTCAGGTTCAAAATCTTTTTTTATTTCATTTATATTTTCTTTTAACTTGATAATTCTTTCATCTAAATCTACTACTGTTTTAGGATACTGATTAAAAAATGTACTTAAATCTATCCCTAATTTTTCAAAACTAGAATTTAAATTATTTAAATTCTCTTCTGTCTTCTTAATCTCTTGCAATTGATTAATAAAACTTTCATCAAGTTTATTATCTTTAAAAAACTTATTTACTTCAACAATCATAGGTTTAATAAACTTCTTATCAAAATCTTGTATAAGAGACTCTAACTCACCCCCATTACTAATTATTAATTCAGATAAAATTGTAGATTGATTTTCAAAGCTATCTAATAAATCTTTTTTTTCTTTCCAATCATATCCACATACAGGACATACTGTATCACTACTATCTTCAAGATATTCTTTATATTTGAATATGAGATGTTCTCGTGATTCTTTTATATTACTTAAAATTTTTTCTAGCTTATTTGATGTATCAATTTTACTTTTAATGACTATTATTTGAGCCTTATATTCAGCTATATCAATAAATAGTTTTATAATATCTTCAATATTTTTTGGCACATCTATTTTTTCTTCTTGGAATACAGTCAAAATACCTTTTTCAAAACTTTTCACATATTTTTCAAGTTGATTATGAATGATTAACTTATTTTTTAAATCATCATTTTCATCGAGAAAATTAAAAAAACTCAATAAATTCTCAACACTAGTTTTATCTTCTGTAAGTTTTTCTAGCTCATTATTAAAAGTTTTATTTTTAAAATCTTCAAAATTATTGATAAAGAAAATTAATTTATTTAGCTCTCCATTTTCTCCTAACCATAAAGAATAATTACTTGATGTAAAATCCAAATCTTCTTTATCCCAAAATATTTCTTTCTCAGAAAATAATTGAATATATTCAGACTCTGCTATATCTGTTAATAAATTAGATAGATATTCATTTTTGCGTGTTAAGATAGCTTCATACTCTGCTTTTGCATTATTATTGGATGCTCCATTTAACTTATCTTTTACAGCAGATAATTGTTTTATTTTATTATTTATTTCATCCGTATTAAACAAATGAGAAATATAAGCTTTTCTATCTTTATCTTTTTGTTTCAATAAATAAGTATTGTCTTCTTGTTCTATATAATTTAAAAACCCAAAATTTTTATTAAAATCATTGCCTAATAAAGAATTGAAAAATATCTCACTATTTTCAACTAAATCTCCAGTATTAGCTTCATAATCACTCAACTGATACAAAGGTAAAGAAAATGTTTTAAAGTCAATACTATTAGCAAGTGTTTCACACCCTTCTTTTCTCATTAAGTAATATGTTGTACCGTTTATTTCTAGTTCCACCTTTATAACCATTTCATCTCCTAACAAAGCTTTGTTACAAAGAATTGGATTATCATTTATCTGCTGTCTGCCATCAATGACATTTGATAATGAACTATATCTTCTTAATTTACCTGTGAAAAGGATCTCCAATGAGTCATAAAAAGATGTTTTTCCAAAACCATTAGGACCATCAAGAACTATTAAAGAAGAGTTGTCTAACTCCATTATTTCTAAATTTGTAAATAATTTAAAATTTTTTACTGAAATTTTTTTAATTTTAATTCCCATCTGTATCTCCTTCTGTAATTTCAAATAAACTATCTATTATTTCAGAAGGTTCTTTACTTCCAATCTGTTCTATTGTTAAATCCTCATATAATTCGAAAAAATAATTATTCAAATGTATTAGCCGATTATCATTATTATTTTCTAACTTATTATTAATTATATGCTGCAAGGATTCTATATTAGATGAAGTATTAATATTTATATTTATAAAAGGTAGTTTAATAGTTACCCTATAAAATAATTCCCTCCAACTACCTTGTAATGGATTTTTTTTATAATCTCTAAAAGTTTCTTCATTTGTAATATTAGAAGAAAAAAAATCACTAAGATTATTATCTTCAAGTTTACTATTAAATTCTTCTAATTCACTAGGTGAATAATAAAGAACATGTTTTTTAAAATAATATGGGTTTTCCTCAATATGCATAATCAGTTTTTTCATTTCGGATAATTCTAGTTCTCCAGTTGTATTCCAAAGAATTAATAAGGAAGCATTTTTTTCTAAGTCATTAGATTCATATTTTATTTTACAGTCATTAAGTATATCACTTTGTCGTAAAACTACTGAACTTAAGTTATCTTCTTCAATAACAATCCAAAAGTCTTTTTTTTCCGAATCATTTGGATGTGAAAAAAGAAAACCTTGTTCTAAATCTATTTTTTCATAATTATATAATTCAAATAAATCACATATAATATTAAGCATTCAAATCTCCTTTTATTTCATCTATATTAACTAATGATATTTTATTCCATTTCATAATATTTTTATAATCTTCATCTCCATCTTCATACTTATTTCTAACTATATGTGATGCCGTCATAGATTCTAATTTAATTGAATCTGTAATTAAATTTTGATTTTCAAAAAGTAACTCTAAGTCTGTACTTAAAGCATTTTTTATTATTTGATCACATATTTTTTCTGCATTACGCTGATTTCCAGATATACATGTTGGTGAAAAAGATTTATTATTTTTTTTCCATTGAAGTAAACATTTATTAAGATAAAATGGCTTTTTCTTAATTTCATGTAAAATATATAAAAATACATCCTTGATTTCTTCTTGTTGTGGAGAATTATCCTTATAGTCACTAAGTGATTCAAATTTAAATGTTCTATGAGGGATTATATTTTTAATAAACTTGATTAAATCTTTTTCTTCCAAAGATTCAAAAAACAATATAAAATCATTTATACGATTAAGTTCATCATACATTGGTTCTTTTTCTATACAATATTCTTGATAGTATCTACATATATCATTTTTTATTTGATATAAATAATATTCATTAGTTATCGTTCTCAGATTTAAATCTTCATTCAAAATATCAAGAAATTTTTGGAATGGTATTCGCTGTTCAAATGCTGCATCTTCATCAGATAAAAGATTTAGATGGATAATTCTATGTATCTCAAAAAGTTTTTCAGTTATTAGGTTATCTAAATATTTTCTTACTAAACTTGCATAATCTCTATTATCACGACCTCTAGGCTGTGTAGAAATTATTAATTCTTCTATTTTTGTATCTATTAAATTAACTTCACAATAAGGAATAGAATCATATTTATAAACTTTTATTGGATTAAAGTCAGCTTCTATATCCTCAATATTTTTATCAGAAATAGCCTTTGCAAGGTGAAAAAAAAGTTTACTGCAATTTAGAATATCTCCACCATTATGTAACTTTTCAAAATCTTCTTTATAACTCGAAAAGTGAGTTTCTTTTTTTGCTTTAACTTGATGTATTGATATAATACATTCATTAGCATCAATTATCGCAAAGTCATCTAAACTATCTAGTTGTAAGGTATAGTTAGCATTATTCCTTTCTAATAGAACATGGTATATTGCAACTTTTCCTTGATAAACAAAGCCACTCCAACTACTAATTGCAGTATTTAAAAGTTTTTTATATTTTTTTAGCCAAATATCATGATTATTGGTAAATACTAAACTTTTTTTATACCCATTTGGTTTTCGTTTTTTCCATTCCATTTATTATCCCTAATTTAAATCTAAATTACTAGTCCCATCACCCTTAGGCATAACCCTAATCTGCAATGGAATTCTTTCTTTTAATGCTTCCACGTGGGAAATCAGACCAACCATCTTTCCTGAACTTTGAAGTTGATTTAGTGCATTTAGTGCTAGTTCTAAACTATCACTATCAAGTGTCCCAAATCCTTCATCCAAGAAAAGTGAATCTATACTTATCTTTTGACTTGCAAGTGCTGAAAGTCCAAGTGCAAGTGAAAGACTTACTATAAAGCTTTCCCCACCTGAAAGTGTACTTACAGGTCTTACTACATCACCTTGAAAACCATCTATTATCTCTATTTCTAATAGCTTACTTGAATCACTACTTCTTTGAAGTTCATATCTTGGACTTAATATTTGTAAATGTTTATTTGCTAGATAGATGAGCTGGTCTAGAGTGATACCTTGGGCAAATTTGGCAAATTTATCTCCACTTGCTGAACCTATCATTTCATTTAGTTTTATCCATACTTTAAAGGCTTCTTTTTTCTTTTCTAACTCTTTGATTTTATCTTCATGTTTTTTATTGTTTATTGCATTAATTTCAAGCTCTTTTTCTAAACTTCCTATTGATTTTTGAAGTTCATCAATAATAGTTTGCAACTCTTTTAATTCATCATTTAAAGTTTGAAGTTCTTTATCTGTTAGTTTTAAATCTTTTTGTTCAGATAGTTTTTTTGCTGTGTCTATTTTTAGAGTTTGAATTTGATTGTATTTTTCTTCTAAGGCTTTACACATCAAAGCTAACTCTTCTCTTAACTCTTTTGGTAAAAGTGCTTTTTCAAACTCTTCTTTTGAAGTAAAACTATTTTCTACAAGAGCTTTATTGAAATTTTGTTTTGTCTGTTGTAGTTTTGTATTATCATTGATTTGTTTTTGATTTAACTCTATTATTTGAATATTAATTGATTCATTTTTTGAATTTAGATTTACTAACTCTTTTGATAAAGAGTTATATTTTTCGTTAATAGTGTTAAATTTACTTGTTATCTCTTTTTCAAAAATATTTAAATCAGATACATCTAAAATAGCTTTACTTTGAGTTTGTAATTCTATTTTTTCATTAGAGATTTTAGAGAGTTGTTCAATATCTGTTTTTAAACTTGATTCTATTGATATGATTTTTGTATCAAGTTCTTTTAGTTGTACTATTAAGCTTTGAAGCTTTGTATCAAGCTCTTTTTTTGATGTTTCATTTTTAATAAAGCTATCTTTTTTTGCTACTATTGTTCTAAAATTTTCTTCAAACTTTTCATCAAATATTAATTCATATTTACTATAAACTTTTGAAAGTTCTTCCTCTAAAGTTTGCTTTTTAGATATGTTTAGAGTTTGTTCATTTTGTGATTGTTCTATTGAACTTTTTAGTTTATAAAGTTCTTGTTCATTTTGAGAAACTAAAGTTTGTTTTGTATTTAACTCTTTTTGAAGATTATCTCTTTGAATTAAAACTTTCTCTTTTTCATCTCTTGTTTTTACTATATTTTTTAACTCTTCTTCTAAAAGTTGCTTTTCTTCTTCTAAGTTTATTTTAGAATCATCTGTTAAAATAAAATTAAATGAACTAAATACTTGTTCTATATCTTCTTTATTTTTTGATAATTTATTTAGTTCTAAAATAGAACTCTCTACTTTTGTTTCAAGTTTTGATAAGTTTAATTCAATAGTTCGTAAAGCTTTGTTTTCTTCATCAAATATCTGCTTCTTTTGAGCGATTATTGAAGTTGTTTCATCTGCACTTACACTTTTTTTATGATTTACAAATGGATGTTCTTTCGAACCACATAAGAAACACTCTTCACCCTCTTTTAGATTTACTCTATCACTCTCATATTTTGCTATTAAAAGTTCTGCTTCTCTTTTATCGTTTAGAGTTTGTATATGTGTTTTAATTTCATTTATTAGTTTTGTTTTTTCTTCTATATTTGTTTTTATAGTTTTTGATTCATCTTTTGAAGAAGATATGATATTTTCTTCTTTTGAAATATTTTCCAATAATCTTTTATATACATCTATAGAAGTAATTAGTTTCTCAATACTCGTTAATCTATCTCTATTATTTAATTCTTTTTGATTGAAACTTGAAGCTTGAATTTCTAAATCTTTATACTCTTTATCTTTAGAATCAAACAGTACTTTTATCTCATCAAACTCTTTTTTTGCCTTAGTAAAACTATCTTGTAAAGTCTTTTCATCTAAACTATTATTTTGAATTTTTTCTTCTATTTGTTTTAAAAGTTTTATTACATCTTTATAATCATTTACATTTTTTGAGATTAAAGATATCTCTTCTTTTAATGATTCATCATTTTTATTTTTAATTAGATAATCATTTATAGTTTTTAAATCATTCTCAATCTTCTCTTGATTTGTTTTTAATACTTTCAACTCTTCATTTAGTTTTGTTTTTTGTTCATTTTGAGAGCTTATTTTATTTTCTAACTCTTTAATATTTTGAAGTTTTGATTCAATTTTAGTTTGTAGTGTTCTTACTTCTTGAAGTTTTTTAGAGTTTGAATCAAATGAGATTTTTTCTTTATCTAATTCATCTTTTGTTTTTAATGATTCATTTGTTGTTGATTCTAAGAGTTGTTTTAAATCTTCTAACTCTTTTTGAAGTTTTTCTAGCTTTTCTTTATCTTGATTTATTATTTGAGTTAAAGAGTTTTTTTCTTGATAAATTGGTTGAACATTTAAAGCTTTATTTGCTAAATCTAGTCTCATAAAATCTTCTTTTTTATTCTCTTTTTCAAGACTGATTTTCTCAAACTCTAAAATATATTTAGTATTATCAGCTTCTAATTTTTGTATAGTTTCAAGCCAATTGATTACTTTTTTTAGTTCATTTCCTTTAGAATCAAATTCAAGTTTTTGAGCTTTTGAATTGTTTAAAATTAAAGTCTTTTCGGTAACAGCTTCATTTGATAATAGTTCAATATTTCCTAATAAATTTTCATCTAATTTAATCTCATCATTTTTTCTTGTATAAGTTTGATATATTTCTTGAGATATTTGTTTATAGATTTGTGTTCCCGTGATTTTTTCAAGTAGACTTGAACGCTCATTTTCCTTAGCTTTTAAAAAAGCATCGAAACTTCCTTGAGCCAACATCATAGATTGAATAAATCTATCAAAATCAAGTCCAGATAAATCTTCTATATATTTTGGAACTTTTGAAAGATATGATTCTAAAACTTTTCCTGATTCAACTTCACTAACTTCCATTTTAGCACTTTGAAAAGCTCCTTCAGGACTTTTTCTAGCTCTTTTTTGACTCCAAGAACTTCTGTAAACTTTTCCTTTTACTTCAAATTCTACTTCACATAAACACTCACCAGTATGTCTACTCATAAGTTCATTTGGGTTTGTAAGTCTTGCAGTTCTTCCATATAAAGCACAAGTAATTACATCTAAAATAGTACTTTTCCCAGCACCAGTTGGTCCAGTAATAGCAAATAATGATTCATCTTTTAAAAACTTTTCAAAGTCTACTTCAAACTCACCTTTTAGTGAGTTAATATTTAGTAATTTTATTTTTAATATTTTCATAGGCTTTGCATCTTAGAAACTACTTCTTTAAAGTTTAAGAGTAGTTCTTTTTCAAACTCTTTATCCTCTAACTCTTCAAGTTCTAATCTCTTTTTAAATACTTGTTCAACTGATAATTCATCTAAACTTATAACTTTTAATTCATTAGCTTTTAATTGCTTTTCACTTTTGTCTATTTTTACTGCAAGTAGTGTTAGTTCAAGTTTTGAAGCAAGTTGTCTGATTTCATTATTTGCATACATTGCATTATCATCAGATATATGAACTTCTATCCAAGAGTTTTTATCTTCTATTTTAGTAAGTTCATTTTTTATAGTTTCATAATTACCTTTAATTACAATTAATTTTCTAAAAAGAGGAACTTCTATCTCTTCTATACTAATTTCACCTTGAGTAAAAGATACAAGATTTACTTTTTGACTGTTTTTAGATTCACTAAAACTTAGAGGTATTGGAGAACCTGAATATCTAACATGTTTATTATTTCCAACTATTTGATTTATATGAAGATGCCCTAAAGCAACATAATCAAACATACTAGATAAATAATCCCCACCTATATCAATAGTTCCACCAATATAAATATCTCTTTCACTTTGAGAACTTCTACTTCCAACTGTTGTTAAGTGTCCCATTGCAATTATTGGGATATTTTTATCTTTTTTTAGTTCAAGCGCTTTTTTGTAGCAGTTTTTATAATAAGCTTTAATACCACTATTTGCTAATTTTTCTTTTTCGCTTATTGTTTTTCCACTTAAAGATTCTCTAATAACACTATCTCTTAAAAATGGAACAGCACAAATAATAGATATTAAATCATCATTTTTATTTATAGGAATAATTACATTTTCATCTTCATCACCAGTTGTAATAACATGAACATTTAAAACTTCTAAAAGTTGTTTTGGTGCTTTTAGAGTTGATACTGAATCATGATTTCCAGCAGTTATAATGGTAGTAATAAGTGTTTTAATACTTGATAGTTCTTTTAAAAAATTATAATAAAGCTCTAAAGCATAATTGGGAGGAGTTCCTGTATCAAAAATATCTCCTGATACAAGTAATACTTCTATCTCTTTTTCTTTTATAATCTTTAAAAGCCAAGATAAAAAAGCTTCATGCTCTTCAACTCTACTTTTTCCCATAAAATTTTGACCAAGATGCCAATCAGATGTATGTAAAATTTTCATTTATGTTCCCTAATGTGTGTTAGTTTTATTATATTTAAAATAATATAAATTATTAGTTAATCTTTATTCTTATATATTATGTGATAATACATAAACAAATTTTAAGAAAAAAGTTACAATGTTCACAATACTCAATCAAAAGTTTTAACTTAATAAAAAAGCGTCTACTAACTTGGGGTCATTCCACTTTTGTTGAGACGCATGCACTTGGCCACACAAATGCATAAACATTTGGCCAGTTGAATAGTTAAAAAGTATTCTTGGTGTATTGTAACATAAGTGGCCAAATGTTTTTATTTTTTTGCTAAATATTCTC
>Ga0265294_10008187_pt1 | contig 12258 bp, 10 predicted proteins | sample MunlanPumphouse3_FD_192504 | JGI IMG/M metagenome (GOLD analysis project Ga0265294, IMG submission 192504) | Groundwater microbial communities from a municipal landfill in Southern Ontario, Canada - Pumphouse #3 | ecosystem: Environmental > Aquatic > Deep subsurface > Groundwater | place... | reverse complement strand
CAAACCGAACTCCATGGCTGCCACACCCTGCTCATAGGTGAAAACATGCAATTTCTTGAGCAGGGAGGCATGATCAGTTTCATCTGCATAAAGAAAAAGGTCAAAATATATTACAATCAACGAGCGCTGCATGCAGCTGATATACATGTCAGTGCAAAACTCTATCAGATTGCCATCCCCCTACAAGATGCAGGTGAATTTCCCCAATGAGAAATACCATCCAAGGCCTTCCCATCTATGCGAAAGTGAACATTATCGTCTGGGGCATAAGCCTGGGGATCGTCGTTATCATGTGCACATTTTTCTGTTTAGAACTTTTTTTATCATTTAAAACTAATATGTTATATACGACTCAGATCCTTGGGGAAGTTATTTCCCAAAACACCTCGGCATCTCTGGTTTTCAATGATCAGGAAACGGCATCTGAATTATTGTCCGGATTAGCCTCAAACAAACAGATCTCTTATGCGTGCATCAGGGATGCACAGGATACGATATTTGCCTCTTACCAAAAAAATACAAAAAATTCCTATAGGAACATACAGGATGACATAACATACCTGCGAAATAACGGCGTCCAAAAAAAAAATGTCACCTATCTATTTACTTCCGCAGACCTCACCATGCTCCAAAAAATCACCTTGGGCGAAAAAACCATCGGACAGACGTATATTGTTGTCGAGCTGGACAACCTTGTCGCTGATTTCAATAAATTTATTTCATTGACCGTTATTCTTTCCGGCATCCTGTTTTTTCTGGCCATGCTGCTTAATGCCAAAATGTTGCGGGTCATACTACGCCCCATCAATCACCTCGTCAGTGCCATAGATGAGATTACAAGGACAAAAAATTATGGTTTGCGGGTTCATAAAACGTCCAATGATGAACTGGGTAAACTCATGGACGGGTTCAACACCATGCTCCAAACCATCGAACAATGGGAAGCACAACTCAAACAAGCTGTTGCGGCAGAACTCACAGCTAAAAAGGAGGCCCAATCGGCCAGCCGGACCAAATCACAATTTCTGGCCAACATGAGCCATGAAATACGCACGCCCATGAATGGCGTCCTGGGTATGGTACAGATTTTACAAAAAACACCACTTAATGACAGGCAAGCCAGGTGTGCACAACTTATCCGCGTTTCCGGACAAAATCTGCTCTCTTTGATCAACGATCTGCTCGATTTTTCAAAAATAGAAGCCGGGAAATTGTATCTTGAATCCGAGACCTTCAATCCATACATCCTGATCAATGATACCCGGGACATGCTTGCAGTCCAGGCCCACACAAAGGGTCTGGCCCTGATCTCTCTCATGTGCACGGACATCCCCTCTGCAATGCAGGGAGATCCAAACCGCATCCGTCAAATTTTGATCAACCTTATGGCCAACGCCATTAAATTCACCCAAACAGGGCACATTATTATCCGGGTCCGCGTAGACCAGGCAAACGGGAACGACGTTACCCTATATGTTGAAGTGCAGGATACCGGGATAGGCATTGCCAGGCATCACCAGAGCAAAATCTTTGAAAGTTTTGTTCAAGGGGACAGCTCAACGACCCGAAATTTTGGAGGTACCGGCCTGGGCCTTGCGGTGACCAAAGAGCTGGTCCACATGATGAAGGGGGAAATAGGTATTACCAGCCGGCCGAATCATGGGTCCACGTTCTGGTTCACGATCCGCCTGCAAAAAAGTTCTTCCCAGGAAAAGCCTCCGAAGTCATGCCTGCAAGCAGCTACCACGCTAACGCTCCCGGCACGGCATCCCGAAACAACGCGGCCATCCGCAAAAAAAAAGATCCTCGTAGTAGAAGATAATGAAGCCAACCAGGAAGTTCTGGTAGACGTTCTGGAATTCATGAATTGCTCCGTGACCCTGGCCTGCGATGGGAAAAAAGCCGTATACCTTGCATCCCAAAGCTCCTTTGATCTCATTCTCATGGACTGCCAGATGCCCGTCATGGACGGATTTGAAGCGACACGTCACATCCGCGACCTCGAAGATCCAAAGCATGCCAACGTCCCCATTGTGGCCATGACCGCCCTGGCTCAGGAAAATGACAAAAAGGCCTGCCTTGACGCCGGGATGAACGACTATCAAAGCAAGCCTTTTTCCATGGACAAGCTGGAACACTGTATCAAAAAATGGACAACAAACATGGGCCGCGACGAATCCCCAAACCCACGATAACAATTCCGGTTCACATCAATACGCGCAAGTACGCAATGCTCGGAGCACGCGGGCAGACACGGGAGATAATCCCGGCCAAAGTCGTTGCAATGGAGCTGGTTGCACAAACATCAAACAAGCCCCGATATGGACGATGGAAATCCGATTATATATCGTTATCCCGCCTTTTTTTCTTCGGGGTTCGGCGCAGACTTTTCATGCTGGCCTTGATGTCCAGAATAGGCGTTCCGTCAATGGCATCCAGGCCGCGCACAAAAAGAACGTTTCCTTCCCTTTTGACAAACTCCACCTCGGTGATGGCAATGCCGTTGGGCCTGTTGGGAGTCCTGGCTGCAAAGGGCCCTACACGTTTATCATCCCACCGGCGCCTGAACTCCGTCACCAATGCTCCCGGATGATGAACGTACCAGACAACCGTAAGATGGGATTCCTCCTCCACCCGGCTCATGAACTGGACCATGCCCGGTTCCAAACAAAGCTCGGACACACCTTTTGCATCCAGTCCGAATTCCCCCTGCTGGTGCTGGTTGTTATGTACCACACCGATGGGATATACGCAGAATGGTTCCGCATTCCCAAACAAACACTTCAGACACACGGGCACATCATCTACAGTACGCCATTGTCCGTCCCCACAGGAACCCCCGCAGACAGAACAGACAGCCTCTTTGACAGGCATATCACTCCCTCCCGCAACAGCATTATGGCGGAACATGCACAGGCCGCCTCTCAGATAACATTGGATGCGCACCCTACGCACCCATTCAAAAAGAGTAAAAGATCTCGGGCAAATTTCATATCTCCGACGAGAGAAGAACGCATCAAGAGAAACGGTGGTCACCGTCTCACCCGATGCGTTCTTTTATGCATCCCCTGCCACAAAAAAACGTTCTTGCATGCACAGCCCACATCAATGCTGGGCTCTATCTCTTTTTTATTCCAAAATTATCTCGAATACACTTTGATCTCATTGGTCTGAACCTTCTTCTGCCCTGGCGTGGCTTCGCCGGCGGTGATGACCACCTTGTCCCCAGCTTTGAACAGAGGCGACTGCTGGACAAAAGTATGCGCCCGCTCCACATGGCTTGAGGGCATTTTGGGCACCACGTGGGGCCGTACGCCCCAGAAAAAATTCATGCCCCGCATAACCCGCGGGTCCGAGGTCAGGGCATCAATGTCCTGAGCCGGCCTGCGGCTGGAAATATACCGCGCCGTAGCCCCGGTAGTGGAATGACTGACAATGGCTGCGGCCTCAATATTCTCGGCCAGCAGGCATGCGGCATAGGCCAGATATTTGGGTTGATTTTTTTCCTTTTTGGGTGCGTAGGGGCCGCCCAGGCGTTCCAGATAGTAGGGCTCGCATTCCGAAGCAATAGCTTCAATAAATTTAACCGCCTCCACAGGGTACGACCCAATAGCCGTTTCTTCCGAAAGCATAACGCAGTCAGCCCCGTCCATGATGGCGTTACCCACGTCCGTGGCCTCTGCCCTGGTAGGGATGGGATTTTTGACCATGGAGAGCAGCATCTGGGTAGCCACAATGGACGCCTTCTGGGCATGACGACAGGCGCGGATGATCCGATTCTGGATCACGGGCAGAGCGGCCAGAGGACATTCCAGTCCCAGGTCACCCCGGGCAACCATGATCACATCGGCCAGGGCAACAATGGATTCCAGATTATCCAGGGCATTTTTGCGCTCCAGTTTAGCCACCACGGGAATCCAGGTACCGTGACGGGCGATGAGGGATTTGGCGTCCACGATATCATCTTTGGACTGTACAAAAGACACAGCCACGGCATCGATACCGATATCCAGGCCGTCATCCAGATTTTTCCGGTCCTTGTCCGTGATGGCTGGGATGGCGTGTTCCTTCCCCGGGAAAAAAATCCCCTTATTGGAGGTCAAAATCCCCCCGTTCTGGGCCTCGAGCTTAAACAAAGCGTCCTTTTGCATAACCCGGACAATCCGGAACGTGAGCAGCCCGTCGCTCAAGGAGACGGGCATGCCAACCTCTAGTCCCTGTAACAATGCGGGCAAATCAAGGGACAAAAAGGGATAGCCTTCCGACTTGTCTTTAAGATCCGGGGTACCCAGACACACGCTGCTCCCCTTTTCTATCTCCAGAGGAGATCCCTCCACCTCGCCGATACGAATTTTGGGACCGCACAAATCTCCCAGAGCCGTCAGCGGAATATCCAGCTCATTCTCAATTTCACGGATCATCTTGATGGTCGGCGCAAAAAATGCCGCATCAGCATGAGAAAAATTGAGACGAAAAATTCTGACGCCGTGCAGGGCCATGGCCTTCATCTTTTCGTACTCGGTCGAGGCGGGACCCAGGGTGGCAACTATCCGTGTTTTCATGATATACTCCTTGTGCCATACATATATATTCAATCCGGAAGAAGGCTTCTCAACATCATCCGAAACACCCGGCGGATGGATGCTGCGCATAGCAACCCATCCGACACTATTCGGTTAATACCGCACAATAGATCAATGGTCCAACATCACTTTCCCCTGATCGGTGCGGAGAGCACATTTTTTTCCGTACCCCCCGTCATGTACAAGAAAACGATGCGGGAAACGACCGGCATACGAGCCGGAGTCAGCCATGCTACCAGGAATCCGGAACTTGACAATACCAACAAAAATTCTAGATTTGATCCTGGTTTTTTTGCCGCTGCATCCCATAGAGATCATACATAGTTTCTCTACCTGATACGCCGTTGGATGCAGCTCTGAGAACAACCATGCACCTTTCATCATGTGCGCCCCCAACATCTAACCCCACTGCCAACACAATGATCCAGGACATCCAACACTCCATTGAATCCCAGGTACTGACCGTCAACCAACTGCGCCAGGAAATCGCCAAAGTTATCGTCGGCCAGCAAGACCTTGTCGACCGGCTGCTCATTGGCCTTTTCACCAAAGGCCACGTACTTATTGAAGGCGTACCGGGCCTTGCCAAAACCACCCTGGTCAAGGCGCTGGCATCGACACTGCAGGCGGAATTCAAACGCATCCAATTCACCCCGGATCTGCTCCCCGCCGACATTCTGGGCACGGAAATCTTCGAGCCCCAAACCGGATCGTTCAGTATCAAAAAAGGCCCTTTGTTCCACAACATCATCCTGGCCGATGAAATCAACAGGGCCCCTTCCAAGGTGCAGTCCGCCATGCTCGAGGCCATGCAGGAACGCCAGATCACCATCGGCAACCAGACCTTTGCCCTGCCCGATCCCTTTCTGGTCATGGCCACCCAGAATCCCATCGAGCAGGAAGGCACCTATCCCCTGCCCGAAGCTCAAGTGGACCGGTTCATGCTCAAACTGCGCATCGGCTACCCCACACGAGAGGATGAAAAAGAAATCGCCCGACGTTTCGGACTGGACCGGTACATCCAGCCCGAACCCATCATGACCCCAAAAAATCTGGAAGAAATCCGAAATCTTATCCAGAATGTGCTCCTGGATGACAAACTTTTCGACTATATCATTACCATTATTTTTGCCACCAGAGAACCTGAAAAATACGGTCTCACAGACCTGGCCAACGCCATCCAGTTCGGGGCCTCCCCGCGGGCGACCATCTACCTGACCATAGCGGCCCGGGCCTACGCCTTTCTCCAGGGCAGGGCTTTCGTCACCCCCCAGGACATCAAAACCATAGCCCCGGACGTGCTGCGCCACAGGATCATCTTGACCTATGAGGCCGAGGCCGAAGACATGACCACAGACCAGGTCATCGCCCGGATCTTTGATTCCATCGAAGTCCCCTGATCCGCTGTTCTCTGCGTTTCTGAGTAAGATACAAACAAAAAAAAGAATCACACTAAAACGCCGCGGGAAACATCGTTCCCAAACATCTCAAACCGTTTTTCTTCACGCATCCGCGCGAAAAAAATATATGGTATCATGCTCTCACCCGAACTACTGAAAAAAATAAAACGCATCCACATCACCTCCAGCAAGGTGGTGGATTCCATGATGGCCGGGCATTACCGTTCAGCCTTCCGGGGCTCGGGCATGGAATTTGAGGAGGTGCGCGAATACGTGCCCGGGGACGAAATCAAGTCCATCGACTGGAAGGTTACGGCCCGCATGGGGCATCCCTACATCAAGAGATACCGGGAAGAACGGGAGCAGGTGATCATGCTCCTGGTGGACATGAGCCGCTCGGGACTCTTTGGGACCACAGAAAAAAACAAACGCGAAACCATCACCGAAATGGCCTCCATCCTGGCCTTCCATGCCATCAAGAACGGAGATAAAGTCGGGGTGATCCTGTTTACCAGAGATATTGAACGCTATATCCCGCCCAAACGGGGGGCATCCCACGTCTGGCGGGTCATCCGGGAGATTCTCAGTTTTACTCCCAAATACAGGGGCACGGATATAATCCGGGCCCTGGATTTTCTGGGCAAGGTCTGCCGCAAAAAGACCGTCACCTTTCTGGTTTCCGATTTTCTGGGCCCCGACCCGACATCCTCTCTGCGCAGCCTGAGCAAACGCCATGACCTCATTGCCGTACCAGTCACCGACCCCGGAGATTTCGCCCTGCCTTCAGGAGGCATGCTCTGTGCCCGAGACCTGGAAACAGGAGAACAGCTACACATCGACTGTACGGATAAAAAAATCCGGCAGGCCTATACGGACATGCAGCTGCAAACCTATACGAACACGCTGCTGGCACTGAAACGGGCAGGAATCGACTGCATGGAAATACACACCGATGCCCCGCTGGTGGACGCCCTGTACCGTTTTTTTAGAATACGAGAAAAAAGGGCCCGGTCATGAACCAGACACTGACCAATGCGACCGGGGCCGCTCAGCCCATGACCGATATCCGGGACATCAAACCCATTCTGCCCCTTCACGGAGTGGAATGGCTGCCCGTGGTACTCGTTATACTGGGTTGCATTCTCCTGGCCATTCTGGCCTGGTTTGCCTGGAAATGGTGGAAAAAACGCACAAAAAATGCATCACCCATTCCCGTCCTGCTGCCCCACGAACAGGCATTCAAAGATCTGGACCAATTGCAGGCTGCCTCTGATCTGGGAGACAAACCCTATTATTTCCGCATCAGCCAGATTCTGCGGGCCTATGTGGGGGCACGATTTCACATCAATGCGCTGGAAATGACCACCGAAGAACTGCTCCCGGCCCTGAAACAAACCCCGTTACGCAGAGAAGAACTCCGGGACATCAAAGCTTTCTGTATATCCAGCGACCTGGTCAAATATGCAACTGCCGAGATGGGCACCAAACGAAGAACCGCCGACCATGACCTGGTGCGCAATCTGGTCGCACGGACAGCAGAACAGCCAAAAGCAGAGGGCACAAAGCCCGAACAAACGATCGCAGTTGATACCATGCCCCAGGAAATAAAAAGATAGTAGGCAGTGCGCAGTAGGCAGAAACGACGATCACAAACGAGTATCGTGTCGGGTTCAAGGTGTCGCGCCACTATAGCATTGAAACCGCCCTTGAGAATGCACTCCGTATTTCCTGGGAACGCCGACCGTCGGGTCGGCCTTTCGAGCACAGGAAAAGACACTATGTTCCCATTGCATTTCAAGCACTTTTATCCATGGTTTGTTGCCAACTCAGAAGCGCGTTGCCGAGCAGCTACAGCGTTCCCAGGATAAAAACCCAGGCAAGCTGTATCATATCAGTTTACGACATGCACTCGATGACAAGACACTAGTAATCCCCAATAAAATTACGATAAATACAATAATTTTAGTAAGATCAGTAGGGACAATTCAAGAATTGCCCGTTTTCCCGAGCCCCGGGAGGCGAGGAAAAACAATCTTGAGTACAACGTACTTTTCTCTGCGCACTGTCCACTATAGTACTGTGTACGTACCTCAACAACATACTACCAACCCCAAAACCGCCTATGTTTCGTTTTGAACATCCCCTTTATCTTCTGCTCCTCGTCCTGCTGGGGGCCATTATCTGGTACCGCAGGCTCAGTGCGCGGGAACCGGCCATGGGGGTATCCACCACCGCAAATATTTCTCGTCTGCCCCGATCATTGGGCGCGCGTCTCTATCCCCTTTTTGTTCAGCTCAAATATCTGGTCGTATTCCTGCTCATTCTGGCCGCTGCCGGACCCCAATGGGGCAATAGAGTGACCACCCGGACCTCCGAAGGCATCAATATAATCCTCGCCGTGGATGTGAGCGGTTCCATGGCCGCCCTGGACTTCAAGGAGAAGGACAAGGCGGTCAACCGGCTGCGGGCGGTCAAGAGTGTGGTTGAGAATTTCATTGCCGGCCGCAACGGCGACCGCATAGGTCTGGTTGTTTTCGGTTCCGAGGCCTACACCCAGGTTCCCCTGACAACGGATTATCCGACCATCACCAAGGTCCTGGAACGGGTGGATATCGGTTCCGCCGGACAGAAAACCGCCCTCGGCAATGCCCTTGGCATTTCCATAAAACGGCTTCAGGATGTCACGAGCACAACAAGCATCATCATTCTCTTGACCGACGGCCGATCCAATGCAGGAGATCTCTCCCCCGAGGCCGCCACCCGCATCGCGGCCCAGAAAAAAATCAAGGTGTACACCATCGGAGTCGGGGGAAAAGAACCGGCACCCTTTATCATCAACGATCCTGTTTTCGGCCAAAGGGTGGTCTACCAGCAGGTGGATATCGACGAAGATATCCTGCAGACCATTGCCAAGGATACGTGGGGCCTCTACTTCCGGGCTCAGGACACCGATTCCCTGAAAAAAATATACGCAACCATTGATGCGCTGGAAAAAAATAAAGTCAAAATAAAGACATACGGCCGGTACAACGACCTCTACCCCTGGTGTGCAACCCCGGCCCTTGTCCTTCTTGGCCTCTGGATCATCCTCTCCCAAACACGCTATCTGCGACTGCCATGACCTTCACACATCCCGATCTCCTCTATCTTGTCTGGCTAGTGCCGGTTTTTGTGCTGGTCATCATCTATGGGCAAAAACACCGCACGCGCATCATGACCGCATACGGAACATCCACGACCCTGCGAACCATCAGCATGCAGTCCGGGAGCATCAGGACCTGGTGCAAACACGGACTGCTGCTCATAGCGTTCGTAAGCATGGTCATCGCCCTGGCCGGTCTGCATTACGGCCACACATGGGAACGCATTGAACGCAAAGGAGTCAGCCTGGTTCTTGCCCTAGATTGTTCCCGGAGCATGCTGGCCAAGGATATCCAGCCCGACCGACTGGAACGGGCCAAATGGGAAATCCGCGATCTTTTGAACATGCTTCAAGGCGACAAGGTCGGCCTGGTCGCTTTTGCCGGGACCGCCTTTCTCCAATGCCCGGTCACCCTGGACTATTCGGGTTTCGGCCTCTTTTTGCAGGCACTGTCTCCGGACTCCATGCCTGTGGGTGGGACGGACCTTGGCGCAGCCATAGAAATGGCCATGCAGGCCTTTGATCCCGAAGAATCCTCGGACAAGGCCATCATCCTGATTACCGACGGGGAAAAAACGCTGGGGGACCCCCTGGGCATGGCCAAAAAAGCAGCCGACGAACACATCAAAATTTTCTGCATCGGTATCGGCAACCCCCAGGGCGCGCCCGTCCCAGGGGGAGAGACAGGCTTTGTCAAAGATGAACACGGGACAATCCTGCTCTCCAAACTAGACGAACAGACCCTGCGCCAGATTGCAGCTATCACGGGGGGGGGCTATGTTCAGTCCACCACCGGCGACATGGACCTGGATACCATTTACAATCAGGAAATCCGGGGGACCATGAAAGCATCCACCCTGAGCGGGGGCAAGAAAAAAACCTCCATCGACCGGTATGCCTGGCTGCTGGGCCTGGCTCTTGCCGCCCTTGTAACCGATCTGCTCATCCTGTGTCCCAAAAACGCGCTCTTTGCCTTCCTGCTTCTGACAGGCCTGACCGCTGTCCCCAACCAGGCCCGGGCAAACCCCTTCACCACCCAGGGGCAGATGGGCGTGCAGGCTTATGAGCGTAAAGAATATCCTGCAGCCCGAAAACATTTTCTTAAAGCACAGGTGGATGATCCCGAAAACCCCGACCTGGCCTATAACCTTGGGAACACGGCCTATAGGGAAGGTCATTTCGAGGAAGCAGCAACTTTTTTTGCCACAGCAGCCACGTCCAAAGATCATGACATGCAGCACAATGCTCTGTACAACCAGGGCAATGCACTGGTTCGCTTGCACAAGCTGGACGAGGCATTAAAGGCCTATGAACAGGCGGCACAGCTCGCCCCTGACGATAAGGATACCCAAGACAACATCACCTTTGTCAAAAAAATGCAGGCACAACAAAAACAGCAGAAAAAACAGGATCAGGGAAAGAAAAAACAGGACCAAAAGGAAGGCAACGAGAAGTCAACGCAGAACAAACAACCAGCAGACGAACAGAAAAAAACGCCGAACGGAAAGGGACAGGGGGATAACAGCACTCAACAGAACCCTGCTCCTGACAGGACGGATCAAGCCAAAACAAATTCCTCACACCAGCATCAGGACATTTCCAAATCAGCCAAAACACCGGATGCTATAGCTCAAAAAGATTTACCCAAACAGCAAGAACAACAAGCAGCTCAGGGCAAACCGCAGGACAAACCCAAAACGCAAACACCGGCCCAAGCCCACGATGCAAATATGCTCAACCGTCTCAAAGATCACCCGGGCCAGGCCCTGATGCCCAGGTATGAAAAGCGGACCGTGGAGAAAGATTGGTAAAACGCGAAGGACGTGATGCCTGCGCCCGGAACCTTCAGACCGCTATCCTGGACACGGGTATCGCGTCGTTTTCCGTGCAAAAATCAAAAAGCCGGTATGCGCCACCATCCGGTCGTCGGGGCGCAAACGTTCTGCGTTGACCTTATACTTGCGCAGTAGAATTTCCAAAACCTCTACTTCACCAAACGAACTTTTTTCGATTCCGGCTAAAAGGTCCTGGACCTGGTTGGTCGTGGGGAGCAAAAAGCCAATAGTCCCTCCAGGGGTCATGACTGCAGCAGCTTGATCAAGATATTCCCAAGGAGTACGCACATCCAGAAAAAGCGCATCCACGTCGGTCTGCTCAAAGCCCTCCGCGATGTCCTTGCTGAACCATTGCACCCGGGAAGCCAGACCAGCCCAATCCAGATTCTGCCTGCACAACTCGCTGAACTCCTCACGCCGATCGTATGAAAATACGGTTCCTGTGTCGCCAACGAACCAGGCCAGAGCGAGGGTCATCCCTCCTGATCCGCTTCCCGCTTCAACAACCCGTTTACCGGGACCAACGCCAAGACGGAGCATCGTGTACCCGATATCTTTGGGATACATGATCTGCGTATGACGTTTTACGCCCTTGATAAGATCGTATAATGTTGGCAATAAGATGGAATAAGGTCGCCCCAGATGGGTCAATGCCTGTCCTCCGAATCCCTGTTCCAGGACATCGGCCATTTCCAGTTTCCCGTCATGGGTATGCAGGGTTACTTCCGGATTTACAATCCGAAAGTAACGCTTGCCCTTGGGGCTCACTAACATTACCAATTGACCAGCTTGCAGCATGGAATCTCTCTTTTTTTGTTTGGGGCGAGGTATCCCGGGAGCAGTAAATCTGTCAAGAATAGGACATACATCTGAAAGTCCCGATGAACCATGCCTTTGTGCGGAAATGCGATGCAGCGTGTTTGAACAAAAACACGTTCCTGCATGGTATCCCAGGCACGGATTTCATTGCAGAATCTACAAGAGTTACAGACGTTTTGCCTCATAGTGTCTGCATGCATACATCTTTCATTGTCAACAAGGAATTGTTTTCATGAATTTTAAATATGTTTTTGGCCCCGTTCCTTCAGGCAGGCTGGGGCGGTCTCTAGGTCTTGATCTGCTGGGAAACGCTATATGTGACTTCGACTGTCTGTATTGTGAAGTCGGCCGGACACGCATCCATACGCAAGAACGAAAACCATGGGTTCCGGCCCACGCCATTCTGCAAGAACTTGAACAATGGCTCCAGCTCGACCGGCCAAAACCGGATTTCATTACCCTGGGCGGCAAAGGCGAAC
>Ga0265294_10008186_pt1 | contig 12259 bp, 15 predicted proteins | sample MunlanPumphouse3_FD_192504 | JGI IMG/M metagenome (GOLD analysis project Ga0265294, IMG submission 192504) | Groundwater microbial communities from a municipal landfill in Southern Ontario, Canada - Pumphouse #3 | ecosystem: Environmental > Aquatic > Deep subsurface > Groundwater | place... | reverse complement strand
ACAAGAACATACAAAGTATCCCAGCAGACAAAATAAAGCTTCCAAAAGACCCTAAAAAAGAAAAAAGCATTAAATTCCTTTCACTAGATCAAATAGAAGCTCTTTTGACCGCTCCTGATGTAAGCAAACGCCAAGGATTAAGAGATCGTGCAATCCTTGAAACTCTTTTTTCAACAGGTCTACGTGTTGCTGAACTTACAGCTTTGAACGTTGAGCAGTTTAAAAATATTAAAAACCTTGAAGACTTGGAAATTACAATTTTGGGCAAAGGAAATCATCCAAGAACCGTTTATTTCTCCAAAAGAGCTTTAGCTTGGATTAAGAAATACTTAAAAACTAGAGCTGATGATTATAAGGCACTATTTATTAATTACCGTTCAAGGAAAGATTCTGACGGAAGGTTAACTGTTAGATCAATTGAAAGGATTGTTAAACACTATAGCACAATTGCAAACGTGCCATATTTCACAACGCCTCACACATTAAGGCATTCCATGGCAACGGATTTATTAACTCAAGGCGTAGATTTAAGAATTATTCAGGAATTCTTAGGTCACAAAAACATTGCAACCACTCAAATATATACCCACGTAACAAATAAAAAACTCAAAGACATTCATAGAAAATATCATTCTGGAAAGGATCTTAAAGATTAATTCCCTCTTCCCTAACAAAACATTCTTATATTTTGTCAACTTACTCAATTACAAATTAAATGCTATTATCAACCTATGAAAATAGATTTACATTGCCACACATGTTATTCAAGTGATGCTTTATCATCCCCCTATAATGTAATAAAAGAAGCCCTAAAAAAAGGCTTAGACGGTATTGCAATAACTGATCACGACACCACATCAGGATGGAATGATGCCATAATAGCTGCTAAGGAACTAAATGCTATTCTAATCCTGGGAGAAGAAATAAAGTCAAGTAAAGGTGATATTTTAGGTCTTTTTCTGCAAGAAGAAATTAAAATGAAAGGGTGTTCTCCCAAAGAAATCATAAAAGAAATACATCGGCAGGGCGGATTAGCTATTATCCCCCATCCTTTTTACAAACCAGGAGGATTTAAGGATGATATTAAAAAATACAATGTAGATGGAATTGAAGTCTTTAACGCAAAAAGACCAATATCTGGTCCAGACAAAAAAGCATTTAATTTTGCAAGACAAAATAATCTAATTATGACTGCAGGTTCAGACTGTCATAATGCTGGAGCTTGTGGTTATGCATATGTAGAATGTGGTGCTAAAGATTTAAATGAATTCAAAGAAAAGCTAGTCAAAAAACAAGTTAAAATCCACGGCAAAAAAGCACCTTTGTTTTATGCTTTTACATCACTATTAAAAAAATTACAAAAAAAGAGGCCTAACGAATCATCAAAATGATGATGCCTCCCTCGTCTTAATAACAGCCCATACAGCCACCTCGCCAAGCATAGGATTTCCCCGCTTATCAAAAGCAGACTCAAAGAGAATCTTTTTTCCCAAGCGAGCTCTTAATCTGTAATACGTACAGACTGAACTGCGCTCGGGGACAAAGCCGATAAAATAATATCTCTTACCCTCAATGTCCTTATACTTCCCTAGACCTGACCAACTGCCACACTTGGGACAGCCATTTACCATACCCATTCCATGACACGTAGAGCAAAACCTAGCTACTCTATGGAACTCATTTTCTCTTCTTAATCCCTTCTCAGTAAGAAGGTCGCACCTAGTAAGCTCTACAATCATATCGTAAGATATTACTATCAAAAGGACAGTTGCATAGGCGTAGAGTGCTACGCCTAAAAGAATCCATATTAACATTCTCCCTCCTCAAAAAAAGCAACAACTTCTTCAAGACTTTGAAATACTCCGTCCGCCCTTGAAAAATCTTGTTTTCGCGAATACTCATTAGGAATTGCAAAACAATAAAGTCCTGCATCCTTTGCTGATCGAACACCATATTGAGTATCCTCCAAAGCCAGACACTCAGAGACATTTAACCCCAGCCTTTGTACCGCCTTTTCATAGATATCAGGGAAAGGTTTTCCTCTCTCAACATCAGTTAGGGTCGTTACGCTTTCGAAATACTTTAAGAAGTCGTTTCTCTCCAGCTTCAGGAGCGCCTCATCTCTTGGCCCTCCTGTGCATAGCCCTACCTTGTAGTTAGTGTTGAAATACTCCACAGCCTCTTTCGCAAAAGGCATTAATTTTATTCTTTCCGTTGAGAACCACTTCTCTAAAAGCTTTTCCTTTTGCTTTAGAAGACTACCCTCTTTAAAAGAAAGAGCAAAATCACGTGCAATCTCTTTCTCAATATCTCTTCCTGTTTTCCCAGCAAAGTCAAAATACTTTGCCTTTGTTAATTCCACACCATACTTTTTCAATGGAACAACCCAACCTTGCCACTGATAATACTCAGTAGCAAAGAGCGTGCCGTCCAGATCAAAAACTATTCCTTTAATCATATTAAGTACCAAACACATACTACACATATATTTATACATTTGTCAAGAAACACTACTCCCAAATCTCATTACTTCTTATTCAAATTAATCGCCGAAAAAAACCTTTGAAGCGCTGTAAAATTAGATAAAACAGCAATAATTATTAAAATAATAGTTGCTGGATAAAATTGCGAAAAACTCAATAAAGCAAACAAAAATAATAACAGTATTATTCTTTCTCCTCTTGATAATAATCCTCCTTTAAGCTCTTGAGTAACAAGCTCTTTTTCTTTTGCAGCTGCCTTTGCATATGTAGTCACTATTGACCCAAAAATGGATAAGCATATCCAAACAGAAGCAGGAACCATTATAACTGGTAGAGAAACAAATAATAGGCTCATAAACATTATTCCTTCCACATATCTATCTACTATGGTATCAATATAGGCTCCTGTTTTAGAAGCCATATTCTTTGCCCTTGCAACTGAACCATCTACAAAGTCTAAAACACCTGATATTAAAAAGAATAGTAAGGCTAGAAAAAAATTAAAATTAACCACAAAGCAAAGTCCTATTAGTGCAAATACTATACTTAAAAATGTCCATTGATTAGGAGTTATTGGAAGCTTGCCTAGAGTTCTTCCAATGAATCTTTCTTGTGGCTTAAACCACTCCCTTTTTAAATCTAACATATTATTTCTTTAATTTATCTAATAATTCTTCTGTATAAGAAATCAAATTTTGAAGTTCTTCTTTTCCTTTCTCTGTCGTTATAAAAGCTTTTTTACTTTTAAACTTTCCTTTTTTAATATATTCGCCTTGTTCCAACCTATACAAAACTTTTTGTACTCTAAAAGAATTTGGAAGAAAATCAAACTTTTCTAAAATTTTGCCTTTAATATTATCTATTATGAATTCTTGGTCTTTTCCTAAGAAAAGAATGTATATCCAAAGATTTTTTTCTTTAGTATAATCTTTGAATCTTTTTAAAGGAGTTCTAAACATATTTTTATATTTAAATTTATCTTTCTCTTTTATTTAAAATAAATTCTTCTACCATTTCCCTTGCCTTGTCATCTGTTATTTGTTCCATTGGATGTTTCATAAAATAAGCAGAAGGTGATAGAAGTGCTCCCCCTATTTCCCTATCAATTGCAAGTTTCATCATCCTAACCGCATCTATAATAACACCTGCCGAATTTGGCGAGTCTTCAACTGAAAGTCTAAGCTCAATTGTCACAGGAACATTACCAAACTTCCTTCCTTCCATCCTTAAAAAACAAATTTTATTATCCTTTAAAAATGGAATAAAATCAGAAGGTCCAATATGCAAATTATCGTACCCTAATCTTTGAGATAATTCTGCCTCAACTGCTTCTGTCTTGGAAACTTTTTTAGATTTCAACCTTCTTCTTTCAAGCATATTTAGAAAATCAGTGTTCCCTCCAAAATTTAACTGATAAGATTTATCAACTGTAACCCCTCTCTCAGAAAACAAATGAGCTAATGTCCTGTGCGTTATTGTTGCCCCAACCTGCGCTTTAATATCATCTCCTAAGCATGGAATATTCTTTTCTTCAAACCTCTTTACCCAATCCTTATCAGAGCAAATAAATACTGGCATTGCGTTTATAAAGCCAATGCCTGCTTTAAGACAAGCCTCCGCAAAAAATTCAGTGGCTTCCTGAGAACCTACCGGCATATAATTAACAAGCATTTGAGCTCCCGATTTTTTAAGCTCTTCTACTACATTGCATGGCTTTTTGTCTGCAACAATAAACCTTTGCTCCTCTGAATATTCAGACATATGTTCTGCAACTCCATCTAAAACTGGACTCATTTTAACAATGACTCCTGTCTTGGGGATCTTTGAACAAAAAACAGTAGTATTGTTTGGTTTTTCAAACATTGCTTCTGAAATATCTTTTCCTACTTTTCTTTTATCAATATCAAAAGCTGCAACAACCTCAATATCAGATATTTTATAATCTCCGATTACATTATGCATTAGTCCTGGAACTAATTCATCATTGTCGCCAACATCCTTATAATATTCTAATCCTTGTATAAGTGAACTAGCACAATTACCTAATCCTGCAATTGCTACTTTTATTTTTTTAGTCATGTTTACTTTTTTAACATTATTCCTTATTATTAATATATAAGACCTGTATCTCTATTTTACAGGCGTAAAATAAAAATGTCAACACATGACTCCATTTGAAAGATTAAAAAAATACAATACAAAAGGTAATTTATGGATCTACATTCTAGTCCTTCTCAAAGAAGAAGCTTGCCATGGCTGGGATTTTCCATCTGCAGTGGAAAAAAGATTTGGCTTTAGACCAGGAAAGATAACCCCCTATAGAGTTCTTTACACACTTGAGCTTGAAGGTTTTGTCACAAGCAAACAAAAAGAAAGAAGAAGAATGTATAAAATCACCAAAAAAGGAATAAAAGAACTTGAGAAAGTAAAAGATTTTTATAATAACATAATTAGTATCCTATGAAAGAAAAAAAAGAAACAGACGTTCAAGAAGTTGTAAATCACTTTTTCTATACTAAAGGTTACACGCTAGATCAAATAAAGAAAGACTCTAAAAAAAGAAAAATAATTTATTCAAGGTTTACAAGACCAGCAAAAGAATTAATAGAACTTGCGGGATCGAAAAGAAAAGCAAAACAAGCAATCACAAAAGTTTCTAAATGGGCAAAATCTAGAAACCTTGAATATTCTATTGAAACTGTTTTCAAAAAGTGGCTAGAACTAGACAAGCTAAAACCAAAAGAAATTATAAAAAAACCCTTTTATAACAATGACCCAATGGTTTGGTCTCAACTTAAAAGAAAATGGTTTGTTGTTAATAGCGATGGCGAATGGCTTGAGTTTGCTGGCGATGAAAAAGATATTAAATGGAAAAAATAAAAAAATGTTATCATATTCAGAACTTACAAAAGGAAAAATAATAATAATCAATAATCAGCCTTACGAAATTATAGAGGCTCAGTCTATGTTTAAAGGACGAGGTCATTCTTATCTTCAGACAAAACTAAAAAATCTAATCACTGGTGCTGTTATTCCTAAAACTATTCAGCCAAGAGAAGAATTCGAAGAGGCTCATATTGAAAGAAAGGAAGCTAAATTTATTTATGAAAATAAAGGAAAGTTTGTATTCTCAGATGTTGCCGACCCTTCAAATAGATTCGAATTAGCATCTGAACAGATCGGAAACGAATCAAAATTTCTAAAACAAAATCAAATAGTAGAAACTATTTTATTCAATGGAAAAATTATAAACATTAAACTTCCAATAAAGATAGAGTTAAAAGTAATAGAAGTTGCGCCAGGGGTTAAAGGAGATAGAGCCACATCTGGAAATAAAGCAGTCACACTTGAAAACAAAACAGTAATAAACGCCCCTCTTTTTATAAACCAGGGAGATATAATTGAAGTCAATACAGAAAGAGGAGAATATGTTAGAAGAATATAATTATTCTCCTATTAAATAATTCCATTTAACATCCTTTATTTTAACTTTCTTAAGTTCACCTGCTTTGCTATTTTTAACTATTACTGCTCTTCCAGAATCTGTTCTTGCTAAATTATTATCTTTAATTACTAAGACTTCAAATTCTTTCCCTAAAAAAGATTTATTTTTCTCTAAATTATATTTTTGAAACAAGGTAACTAAATATTTTGACCTCTGCTTTTTAATTCTAACATCTAATTCTTTTAATTTAGCATCTTCTGTTCCCTTTCTTTTAGAATATCTAAACACATGAAGCACATCAGGTTTAGTTTCCTTTATAATCTTAATCGTATTCTTAAAAGCTTTTTCACTTTCCTTTGGATGTCCAACAATAATATCGGTTGCCAAAATTGTATCTTTACTAATCTTTCTAAACTTATAGACAATATCTAAGAAATCGTTAATGTTATAACCTCTATTCATTTCTCTTAATAAATTATTATCACCAGACTGAAGTGGTAAATGTAAAAACTTATACATTTTTTTATCCTCATAAAGCTCTAGCAGATCATCTATAATATGCACTAAAAACTTTGGATTCATCATTCCAAGTCTCAACTTGAAATCTTTCTCAATCTTTAAAATATCTGAAATCAATTCAGGTAATTCTTGCTTGCCCCTATCTATCCCATAAGAAGCTAACCCTTGCGATGTTAAAAGAATTTCTTTTGCATTGATCTTTTCAATTCTCTTTATTATATTCTCTCTTGGAAAAGAATTTAACCCTTTTCTTGCAATTCTTGACCCGCAGTAAGAACAATTCCCCGAGCAACCTTCTGATATAGCTACAACTGCAGAAACACTATCTTCTTTAAAATTACACAAAACAGATTTATCTATTTTCTTTTCAGTAAAGATGTGAATATTTCCTTTTATTGCTTTTTTAATATCTAAAACATTATTTGGACCTATTGAGCCGTTAGAAACATTATTTCTTGTAATTAAAGGAAGGCATCCTGTCCAAAATACCTTTTTCCCTTGTTTTTGAAACTGCTTAGTTTCTCTTATAATCTTTTTTTCTGTTTTATCCACCACGCCACAAGTATTAAACACAACAAAATCAGCATTATCAGGATTAAGTTCTTCTTTATAATCCTTTGCTAAAATGCTTTTAATGATCTGAGAATCAGCCTCGTTTAATTTGCATCCAAAAGTTTTAAAATAGAATTTCATTTAATTTGTGCCCCCAACAGGATTCGAACCTGTGGCCTTCAACTTAAAAGGTTGTTGCTCTACCAGCTGAGCTATGGGGGCTCAAAAAAGGACTAAAGTCCTTCTTTTTTTAATTTTTTAAATAACTCCTTTTGTTCTCTGGTTAATTTTTGAGGAGTTTCAACTATTATTTCAATGTATAAATCCCCTCTACCAAACCCTGAAAAATGAGGTATGCCTTTGTTTGATACCTTTAGAATTTTTCCAGTTTGAACGCTACTTGGTATTTTAACAAATATTTCTTTTTTTTCAAGCGTTTTTACCTTGACTTTATCGCCAAGTACTGCCTGAGACATTGTAATAGGAAGTATCATAAAAAGATCGTCGCCTCTTCTTTCAAAATTAGAATCTTTTTCTACAATAATACGGACATATAAATCTCCAGGTTCTCCTCCTTTCCTTCCAGCATCACCTTTCCCTTTTACCCTAAGAACCTGGTTTGTGTCAATACCTTGAGGAATTTTAATTGAAACAATCTCTTCACTTCTAATTCTCCCCTCACCTTGGCAAACATTACATTCTTTTTCAGGTATAGTTCCTTGCCCAGAACATTCAGGACATACTTTTACTTGAGCAAAGCTCCCTAAAATTGTTCTTTTAATTTCTTCAACTCTTCCTTTTCCTTGACACGTCGGACATGTTTTAAAAGAAGCCCCAGGCTCTACCCCAGAACCTGCACATCTTGAGCAAGAAACATATTTATTTAACTTAATCTGCTTTGTTTGGTTTTCCAAAACAGAGGCTAAAGAAATTATTATTTCCACTTCAATGTCATTTCCTTTGCGCGTATCACGTCTTTGTGATGTTCTCCCTTGGAATATATTAAACAAATCTTCAAAATCAAAATCAGGCATACCACTAGCAAAATCTTGCCAATTCACATGAGTATATCCTTGCCCCGAAGAAAACCCCTGTGTGTTTCCAAATTGATCATACTGCGCTCTTTTGCTCTTATCAGATAAAACTTGATAAGCTTCATTTATTTCTTTAAATTTATGCTCGTCTCCATCTTTCTTATCTGGATGAAATTTATGTGCTAATTTATAATAAGCTTTTTTAATTTCTTCTTGGGTTGCACTTTTTTCAACTCCTAAAATTTTGTAATAATCCTTTGATGCCATTATTTGTTATCTTTGTCTTCGTCATTATTTTTGACCTCTTCTGTTTCTGCCTCCTCAACAGTGTCTTCTTTCTTAGTCTCCTCATACATTTTAGCTCCTATTTTTTGAATTAATGTTGAAAGCTCTTCTGTTTTGTTTTTAATTTCTTCAAGATCTTCGCCGTCCTTTATCTTACTTAACTCTTCTTTTTTATCATTAATAGGTTTCTTGTCTTCCTCTTTAAGCTTATCCCCAGCATCTTTTAAAGTTTTCTCTACTGTGTAAATTAAATTCTCAGCATTGTTTCTAGCCTCAACTAAATCTCTTTTTTTCTTATCTTCGGTAGCATGCATTTCAGCCTCTTTTTTCATTTTCTCAATCTCTTCTTCTGATAACCCTAAAGACCCCTCAATCTTAATAGATTGCGACTTGTTAGAAGCTTTATCTTTAGCTGTCACCGTTAAAATACCATTAGCATCAATATCAAACATAACTTCAACCTGAGGTATTCCCCTTGGTGCTGGTGGAAGTCCGCTTAAAATAAATCTTCCAAGCGATCTATTATCCGTTGCAATAGGTCTTTCTCCTTGAAGCACATTTATTTCAACTGATGGTTGGTTATCAGCTGCAGTAGAAAATACTTGCGAATTAGATGTTGGTACCGTTGTATTTTTTTGAATCATTGGCGTACTCACTCCTCCTAGTGTTTCAATACCTAAAGTTAAAGGAAGAACGTCTAATAAAAGAACGCTTTTAATGTCTCCCTCGGGAGCCCTTCCTTCTTCTTTTGCAGTTAGAATCTCCGCCTGAATAGCTGCTCCAATCGCAACTACTTCTTCTGGATTAATTGATTTGTTGGGTTCCTTATTAAAATAATTCTTAACATGTTCTCTCACTGCTGGAACTAAAGTGGTTCCTCCAACAAGAACTACTTCATCAATGTCTTCTTTTTTTAAATCAGCCTCTTTTAAAGTTGCCTCTACTCTTTTTAAAGATTTTTCTATAAGGCTATCTGTCATTGAATTAAATTCTGACCTAGATATTTTGTAGTACAAGTGCTTTGGCCCTGAATCCCCAGAAGACACAAAAGGAAGATTAATCTCAGTTTCTTGGGCAGATGATAATTCTTGTTTTGCTCTTTCAGAAGCTTCTTTTAATCTTTGAAGAGCTAAAACATCTTTTGATAAATCAATACCTTCGTCTTTTTTGAACTTATCAATAAGCCAATTTATTATAATCTGGTCAAAATCACTTCCTCCTAAGTGTGGCTCCCCGCCTGTTGCAATAACTTCAACTGTATCAGGAGAACTATCTAAAATAGTAACATCAAACGTTCCTCCACCAAAGTCGTAAACTAAAACTTTTTTCTGTTCTGTTCTTTGAAGTCCATAAGCTAATGCTGCGGATGTCGGTTCATTAATTATTCTTAAAACATTAAATCCTGCAATCTCACCTGCTGCCTTAGTTGCCTTTCTTTGGGAATCATCAAAATTAGCTGGACAAGTAATAACTACATTTTTAATTTCTTCTCCAAGCTTTTCCTCAGCATCTGCTTTAATTTTTTGCAAAACCATTGAAGAAATTTCTATTGGCGTATGCCACTTGTCTCCAAGTTTAACCTCAACCCCTCCGTCTTTTCTTTTTCTTGTCTCATAGGGTAAAAGTTTTAATTCTTTTTGAACTTCATCATCATCGTACTTTCTTCCTATAAATCTTTTAACTGCATAAATTGTATTTTTAGGATTTGTAATAGCTTGTCTTTCTGCTAAAATACCAACTACTCTTTCATTACCTTTTGTTAAAGCTACAACAGAAGGAGTTAAAATAGATCCTTCTCTGTTTTCTAAAGCTTTTGGTTCGCCATCTACAATAGATGCGTATTTTGTAATAGCTGTTCCTAAATCTATACCTAATATTTTTGACATAATTTTTTATTATAATAGATTATTCACATCTAGAAACTTAGATCGAATAAAATATTAACTTAGCTTATTTATCTTAACTTTGGCAGGTCTTAAAACCTTACCATTTATTTTATATCCTTTTTGTATGATTTCTATAACTTCTCCTGATTTTTGAGAAGTTTCCACTTCTTCAACAATCTCATGAACTTCTGGATTAAACTTTTTCTCATCAATTTCAGAAACCCCCTCACTTTTCAAAAAATCTTCCATTTGTTTTCTAATCATTAAAAGTCCTTTAATACTTGGGTTATCTATTAACTTTTTTTCTATTGATTTTTCTGCAATATACATATTATCCAAAATCTGAATTATTTTTTGAAACATTAATTCTTTTAAAGAAATTACTACTTCCTGCGTTCTTTCACATTCCTTATTTTTATAATTAATGTAATTTGCAAGATCTCTTTTCCATGAATTTAAATATTCGTCTTTTTCTTGAATTAATGTCTCTATTTCTTTTTCAAGTTCTTTTATTTTTTTACCCCCTTGTTTTTTCATATATTTTCCTCAATTAACCTTGATAAAGAATTAATTAACTTAATATTCTTATAATAATTCATTCTTTTAGGTCCTATCAAAGAAACTCTAAGTCTTTCTTTGTTATTCAAAATATTCTCAGAGCAGATCATACTAAAGTGATTCCCTCTTTTAAATGGATTCTCGCAACCAATAAAAACCTTTGTTTTAAGTTCTAAATCCAATCTTTCCTGTTTCTTTGAAAATTCTTCCAAAAAAGATAAAAACTTGATTATAAAGTCTTTGTCTGAGAATTCTGGTTCTTTGATAATATCTCTAAGCCCTGCTTGCCAAGAAATATTCTTCTTAGGAAAAGAAATTATAATATAAGAAGATGATTTATTTGCTAAAATATCTGTTAGCTTTTTTACAGCTTCAAACTTTATAGCATCATCTTCGAAAATATTATTTAAATTCTCAGCCCTGTCTTCCATTTTTATATTTTGAAAAAAACTATCCACAAACACTCTATACGCCTTATCTGTTGGAATCCTTCCTGATGAAATATATGGCTTTTCAAGAAAACCAAAATATGTAAGATTCTGCATCTCAATTCTTATTGTTGCAGAACAAATTCCAAACTTATATTTATTCGCTAAAATATGCGAACTCACAGGTTCAGCTGAATCAATATACTCCTTAATAATCACATCTAATATTTCTCTTTGCCTGTCCGTAATCATACTTTGAGTATATCATAATTATTTTAGCAGTCAATAGTTTTGTCTGCTAACCTTATTTTAAAAAATCCTTTTCAAACAAAAATATTCTACTCCAAGGCTGGACTTCCCGTGCTTTGAAAACATCATCCTCAATTTTAGTCCCTAATATCTTAACCCCTTCTTCCCTATAAGGAGTCATATGAGCTTCTTCAATATTGATTATCCAAAACTTTCCCTCAAAATCAATTAGCTCCAAATTATACTCATCCTCTTTAACTATTTCACCAGCCAAAAAGCCTTTTTCTGGATTAAGCCAAATAACTTTTCTTTGATTAAACACCTTGCTTTGATCTAAATTAATTGCATCAATGACTTTGCCAAGACCAAAGGAACAAAAAACAAAAGCAAGAAAAAATATAATTACAACGGCTAAAGATATAATATGCCTTTTAGAAAATTTATACCCTTTTTCCGTATGTTTAAAATTAAAATAACTTAGCATTAAAAATGCAATTGTAAATACAAGCCATATGTGCGGAAAAGATGTTATCCAAAAATCCCAGAAACTACCTGCTATAATTTTGTAATATTCCCAATCATTATTAATTAAAAGATAAAGAAAAAGCGCACACGCAAAAGAGGCAAATATTAAAAACAAAATAGCCAAAGACCATACAAAATAATTCTTAACTAGAAATTTCCATTTAGCCTTTGGTTTTAAATCCTTTATTTTGCCTAGTATTTGTTCATCTAAATTTTTCATATTTTTCTATTTTTTTCTTCAACTCTTTTTTACCCCTACTAATATATGTAGCAACTGTTCCCATTGGAATTTTAA
>Ga0265294_10008185_pt1 | contig 12259 bp, 18 predicted proteins | sample MunlanPumphouse3_FD_192504 | JGI IMG/M metagenome (GOLD analysis project Ga0265294, IMG submission 192504) | Groundwater microbial communities from a municipal landfill in Southern Ontario, Canada - Pumphouse #3 | ecosystem: Environmental > Aquatic > Deep subsurface > Groundwater | place... | reverse complement strand
TTCTTAGAAAGGCCTGTAATATCCATCAAAGTTGATATCGATGGGCACACGTTATCAATGTTATAATTTAAAATTGCCTCTTTGATAATTTCCTTGTCTTTGTCTTGGACAAAATCAGAGAGTTCTATTAATTTTGAATCCTGCTTATAACTCAATTCTGTGTTTGAATCTTTGTCCATATCAGTATTTGAAATACTGTTATGGCTATCCCTGTTATAAGTTAATTTCTGTATTGAATCTTTGTCCATGACAGAATTATATCTATCATTGATATCTTTTATGTATTTATAGGTAAAATTAAATATTATCTTTCCTAGCAATCCTTTGTACATGCTATTATTTCTTCTCTCAAATTGTATATTCAACCTAATTACAAAACTTAGTTCGCAAATTACCAATATCACTACATCAAAGATAATGCATAGTATAAGGTTTAGAAATACTATATATCCGGAATTATCCGAGTTATGAAGAAATATAAAGTTAAATGAGATACTAACAACTAATAAAAATACCTGCAACATGCTTGTAATACCTATATATCGTGGTGCTTTATTATACAAATATGGCTTTAAGCAACTAATAACAAGTATTGTGAGCTGTGCAAAGGTTACAAATGCAATATAAGTTACCATGGTTAAAAGGGTGTTTCTATACTTAATACCTCCGGCGACTGTAGTTAAGGTGGTAACTATGGTCATTATAATAGCTAATAGCAATAAAATATTACTTATCCTTTTACGGATAGCAGGTTCTTTAAGTTGTGCCTTTAATGCCTTAATTTCAAGCATATTAGGTATTAATTTTTTTCTATTCTCTAATACCCTTTGTCTGTATTCAGTCTTGGCGTTATCCTTACAAATTTGTTTTTGTGCCTTTCTTTCATAGTGTTTTTTGATTTGTTCTTCATTCATCCAGAACATTATTTTATCCCCCAATACTTTTTTATTTGTTTAATAGCCGTTTTACTGTCTATCTTTCCCCTTAAATATAAATTAGTTATATTTTCGCCCTGCTTTGAAGGCTTTAACCCTTCAATTGCCATTGTTGCCTTAACACTACTTTCAACCTTTTTAATATCAACCAAAAAAATTCCTCCTTGTACTACCACATAGGAAGAACTATAATAAATATAGATAATTCCATTCGTGGAGTTTTCGTTCGGTCAATACCTAATCTTTAGTCGGTGAGGGTATTGGCCTTTTAATTTAATTTGTATTTTTTGTATTCAAATGATTTAAAATTATTTCTTTGCAGAAATCACTATCTTTTTTTTGAGCTTTTACGGCTGCTATCTGGATTAATTGCTTTTCTTCTTTAGTTAGATATACTTGTATAACTTGCTTTTTCATAATGTCACCCTTTCAATGTTATAATATTATACATGTATACTATCATACTACTAAATAACTGTAAATATTTATAAAGGTTTGTTACATTAATTTACAGCTCATTTAATAAAGGAAGCTAAGAAATAAGCTTTTTATCATACCAAGATAATATTTATAATACTTACATATTACGAAGGTATGCCATGTAATTATAAAAAATACTATATATCCTCTAACCCTAATTTTACTAATGATTCAATAGCTTGACTATAATTTAAATTAGTTTTATCGCATATCTCTAACACCTTTTTATGCAGGGTTTCAGAGATACTAATACTTTTCTTTACTTTGTTGTCGTCTATCCTTCTTAGTTCAAGTTTTTTAGTTAGTACCTGCATGATATCATTATGTTTCAGTGCGATATTTTTCAGTTTAATTATTTCATCTTCATCGAAGTTCATATTATGCATACACCTTTCTCTCTTATCGTCTTTTGTCTTTCTAGTCTGGAAATTAAAACAATCCTTACAGACATTTCTATAATGAATTTCCCCATCCCTGCCTTTGTATTTGGCAAATTCCGTCAAGTCCTTTTCTTTACTGCAATGTAAACATGTTTTCATAATAAATTATCACCTCTTTATTATCATAATATCATAAAGGAAGCTAAGAACGGTTTTTAAATTTTCCTTTCGATACATTATAAGATTCAAAAAAATGCAGACGATTGAGAGCCTCGTAAACTAAAAAATACCATTCAAACCCGCATAAACACAGGCTTCTTGTTAAAGTCTTGAACCATGCTATATCACTACGTTATAGCTATGTGAAAATTTATAGCAGTTTTCAAAGTAAAATTACCTTAATTTTTTCATGGTTTTACTCCCAATATTTTAAACATCCTTTTAAGGTTATAATCCTGTATTTTATTAACATAGTTTTCTAGTTTTTTATGAATCCTTTCCCACTTTGAAAACTGCATATATCTTGGTTTATAAAAATGTTTATCCCTACTTAGTTCATCAAAATAATACTCAATATTATATTTCTTAGCTAATTTTTTAATTCTGTGATAATAGTCGTTATTTCCTCTATTTTGACTCGAATGATACGTTAAATTACTACATTCCCTACATAAATATTTCGGATATCTTTTAGTATACAGTCTTAATACTCTCTTTTGACATCCTGGACAAATAAATAAATGTCTTTGACCAAACCCAGTTTTTTGGATAGTTACGTTAATTTTATACCCATCAAATTGTATATATTTATCATCCCAGAATAATATCTCTGTAGTATCAATACAACTCACATTGTCAGTTATTGACATTCTCATACTCTTAAACCTCCAAATAGTCTAAATAATAAATATGTTCCAGCTTAATTATATTATAAAACATCATCAAATCATTGAAAATAGAGTGTTTAATAAATAAAAATGGTCATGGAAAACATTAACATACATATGTTTATTTGTTTTACCATCTCAAAAACAATAAAAAAAAGTTACTAGTGAACTTCATAACCTACTAATAACTTAATTTTTATATTTTTATGTTACCTGCAGCAAACAGGATCATAAATGAAAATTATCAAAATTAATTTCCAGTTATTTTTTATTCCAAACTATTATATTAAAGGAATCCCCATCATTTGAGTAAGAACGTTTTTCCGTGAGGTAATATTCTCCCTTGCATTTTTCGCAAACAATTTCAGGTTCTAATTCTTCACTTTGTCCCCAATCATCCTCTTTATACGATGTTTTCAAGCCTTTTGGATTTCCACATTTACATGATTTGTATTGTTCAATTGTCTCCCAACTCATACAAAACCCTCCTACCAATTAATTTTTATATCTAAATTAAAATCATTATTAATTATCTTACATGCAGTTTTACCATCGCAATTCTTAAGATATCCAACTAAATCAATTATACTGCCTTTCTTCTCACAACTTTCACAATTAAAATATCCATCCTGATATATTAATAATGCCTTACTACCTGCCCTATGATAAGATAGAGGGCAAATATGTTTATTTCTATATGTTACATCAATGCCAGTGTAAAATTTAAATCCATCAGCTATATTTACATTTTTCTTAATATAACTAAAAACATTATCAACAATCTTTTTACCAGAGTTTGAAAACTTATATTGGGTATTATTTTTCACTCTCTGGGTTATTTCTTTTTTCTTTTTCAGGTCCAGATAGTAAATTAGCCTATCATATATTTTTTTAAAGTCTGATAATTTAGCCTGTATTTGGTCTGTAGAACCTTCGAACTTATTACCTGTATAAGTAAAGTACTTTGACTTACTATCCAAATACATATCAATTCCGGGCGTTTTTTCGCCATCATAAGAACCTATTAACTTTTCATCAATGCTAATATCATTATCAAACTTTATATTATATTGTTTTAGTTCCAGGTCTTTCTCTAAGAAGAAATGTAAACCTTTCTTACTGGGTGAATACTCAATATATGTTTTGCCCATGACAGGCTTTAAAATGGCCTCGAAAATAGGTCTAATTTTACCGTTAAGGAATACATTGTCTAAATCTATGCCTACATACTTTGAACCGTTAAAATGGTATCCTATGCCTTTTAAAATACCGTACTTATTTTCTTTGTCTAAATAAGCGTTTTTAATGTTCTTAGCTTCCTTAAAACTAAAGAAGGGTATATCAGTTATGGCACTTTTAGTCATGGGGAAATAATACCCTTTATCCCTGGAAAAATGAAAGGGTACTTTATCAAGTCCATTACTACCTATTCCCCAAAACATCCAATTACACTCATTAGTTATCATGTTCTTAGCTTCCTTTCTTATATTCTTCAATGCTAGTTGGGAATATAGTTAAGTTCGTGTATTTCTTTCCGTTTATCTCAGATACATCGACTTTTAGCCATCCTGAAATTGAAATTAATGTTTTTAATATTTTCTTTTTCAGCTCATTACTAGTCATTTTACTTACTTTCTCATTACACCAAATTTGGTAATAAGTATTTATATATTTTCCGTCTTTGTCTTTATCACTATTAGTCAATTTCATAAGCTTTTTATCGCCTATCTCCTTAATTTCTGTTACCTTAAATAATCCTTTTACTTCTATCATTTTCAATTAATCCTTTCTTTTAGGTAGTTTAGTATTGCATACACCTTCTTTTCTATTTGCTGAATCATACTATCTACTTCTACATATTTTCGTTTTTATCTCAGTTATCAATTCAGATAAAGAGAAAGGTGTATGCAATACTTTCTAATGGTTTTAAATATACTAATGGCAATTAGCATATTCCTTATATCTTAAATAATATCTTAATGGCTTTAATGTACTTCCATTTATTTCTAGTTATGGGTTTATAAGTGTATTGTATTTTTCATTGCTATATTAACTTATATGCTATCGTCAAATACAATACACTTATTTTACCAGTAGTGGAAAATACTTGGAGTCGCTTTTTCCATTACTATATTAACTTATATGTTATCGGCAAATACGACTCCAAGTTATCTCCTAAATATGTTATTTATTTCCTTCTAAGTATTACATTTAATCGTTGACGACTCACTCCAAACTTACTCATAGTGGCCTTTTTAGCGTCCCTTTCTTCATCATTTCCGCTTATGTCTAAATAATAATTAATAATTTCCTCTGAATTAAATTTAACTCTTTCATCATCTTTGAACTCAATATTGCTATTATCATTTATCTTTTTCTCAATGTAATCTAAAGTTTTCTTAATATCCTTGGTTTTTATTTCTTTCAGATTGTATTTAATTCCATTTCCTTCTTTAGCATGTATATATTTATGGATAAGGTCTATATCATCACCAATAAGTAAATTGAATTTATTGAGTTTTTCGCCTCTTTCAATCCTTCCGCATGTTTGAACTAAACATCGTAAAGCTGCATCCTTTTTGCTTTCAGTATTTTTGTAATATTCCCCGATGATGGAACGGCCTTTTACATCAATCTCAATATTGCAATTCATAATTAGTAAGTCTGTATCACTATAATTTTTACCAGTGCTTTCAGTTCCATTAAGATAGCTAATAGTTACATTTTCCTGTCTTTTTGAGTACTCGGTAGTATCTCCAAATACAACTATATGATTTTTAATACTGCTTTCATCATCTTCATTCTTTGAAGTAACTATCTTAATTCCTGGATATTCTGTTTTATCTTTATTTTTTCTGATTAAGGCATCCAGTATTCTTTTTTCAGCCAAAAAACTTAATACATTTATTTTTTTATCAATGAAGTTATTAAGTGCTATCTTTTCGATTCTCTTATCTTCTCCCCTTTTCATATTTAGAAAAAATATATCTATCTCTTTTATTTTATGAGGAGCTTTTTTATTATCATAATCCAAGGTATATCCAAGTTTTGATAAAATACTTGGTGTTGCTGTATACCTGTATTTATTGCATTTTATTGTGTCTAATATATTTTTTTGCCTTATTACTGCATATTGCTTATATAATTTTCTATGTGCTATTATCAATTTTCTTATGATTGAATCATATGTTTTTAATGGCCTTAGTTTCTTTTCTTTTTTTTCGTCCTCTCCATTTTCCTCATTTTCATTTGATTCAACATCTATGCATGAATCAATATTAATGTTTTCCTTCAACCATAAAATAAAATCGGTAATTTTTTCAAAACTCATAATTGTTTCATTACTGATAATATTCCCGTCCTCGTCTCTTTGTTTGTCTGTTAACTCGATAATATCCTCATACAATAAAATTCCATGTGAGTCCTTTAAAAATCCGATAAAATCACAGTCATCATTTAATTTAAAATAAATATCTTCTTTGCTTTCATCGAACTCCAAAACTTTTGTTTTTGTGGTTCTTAAGAGGTTCATTATTTTACTATCCTTGGTTTCAATATAAAAACCTTCTCTTTCGTCTGAATCATCAAATTCATTCACAACTATAAAATAATCATCCAGTAGCTTTCTTAAATTTAAGTTACCGGTCATATCGGGTTTATAATAAGGTTCATTAAAATTACCTTTTTCATCAAAATAATAATTGTAATTATCAATTGCTGTTTTATATCGGCAATCATCAACATTGCTTTCATAATACTTTCCGTCATGAGCTGAAAATATACTTTCTGTAGTTCTCCAAATGTGCTTATTATCTAAAGTATATCCATGTTTGAAAAACTTATTAAGTGCTATACATTTAATAGCTTGCTTTTCCATCTCGTCAAACTCGTCAATCAAGATAGTATCTTCATCTGAAAAGATTTCCATTATTTTCTTTGAACTATTTCTAATCCTGGTACTTTGGCCAAAACTATAAAAATAGCTATGGTTTGTAATTATCGCCCTACTAGTTTTTAAAGCCTCTTTGTAATTACTATTTGAGGTCATCTCACAAACTCCAATTCTTGTGAAAAAGTCCTCTTTTTCAAGTCCTATTATATTTAAAATATCCGGCTTTACAGTCATACTGATAACTTTCCTTATCTCTTTTTTAATATCTCTTACATTCTCATTTTTAGTTGTTGATACAAGTATTTTCTCACTTGTGTAAAACAACTTATAAAGCAGTAAATAAGCTGTATTGAATGACTTTCCAACACCTGTATCAATTATTTTTACGACATTATCAAAATCTTTGTCCAGGTCTGATTTAAAAAATAATTCATTATCATTTAGTTCGATATTTTCTTTTATTAATTCAAATGTTTTGTCTTTTTCTTTCTCCTTGGTTTCAGTAACAAGACTTTTTAATGATTCTTCATACATCTTGTTGAACTCTGTATCTATATTATTGGTCTGTAACATCTTACAAACCTCCTTAACTTTTATTTAATCCTAGTATTCCAATAAACTTTCTTTTTCCTTGTATTTAAGCTATAATTAATTAGCGTGTTATACCACTATTGACTTTTTTGGTCATAGTCGTTAAAATAAAATTAACAACAATAATTACTTGTTAACAACAATAAGTATTTGTTAACGGATAAACATAGTTTCGTTGGTACCGACTATAAAAGCGTACCTATTAAAATTTAATACTTGCGAAGTTTATAGTCGAGACGGCCATCTCGACTGTTTTGCTGTTTATTTCTAAACTGCTTTATAAATTATAATTCTGTCTCCATCCTCCTCCAAAATCAAATTATCTGTTAATCCAAACTTTTTAATCAATGCCCTTGGTATATTGACTGTATATCCATTACCATTTTTGGTTAGTGCCCTTGATACCTTTATCTTATTTTTTGCAAGGTTATTCCTTGCCTTATATGGTCTAGTCTTTTCTATTTTTTCTAAAACATTCATTTCTTTAAACCTCCTTTTTGTACTTACTGATTATATTATAATATTTCTATATTTACAAGAACGTGCCAATAAATAAATTTTACTTAGTCAATAGGATGTGTCTAAGTTAAGAAAGAGGAAGGTGTATGCAATACTTAAACACCTTCATCAATGAACTTTTTTAAAAGCTCTCTAGTTGTTATATATTTTCCAGCTATCTTTTTCCCAGGTAATTCACCTTTTTTAAGCTTTTCTCTTATAGTTCTTTTGGATAGTTTTAATATTTCGGCTATATCTTCAACAGTTAAAAAGTCCTTATCCATTTTCAATTGCCTCCTCATGTTTTTTTACTCTCCTATAGAAAGTATTAGGCTTTAAATTTAATGATTCCATTGCCTGAACCGCTGTAATTTTGTTATCTTTCCAACTTGTGTAAACTTCTACAAACTTTTTATTATCAACTTTGATTTCTTTCCTACCCTTATATTTTCCGGCTTTCTTAGCTTCCTTTATCCCCTCTAATTGTCTTTGTTTTATACTTTCTCTTTCGAGTTCACTGAGTCCAGCAAAAACAGTTAACATGAATCTACCTTGTGGCGTGCTTGTATCAATGTTCTCTTTCTTTGAAATCAACATTACATTTTTTTCTTTCAATTCCTGAACTATATTTAAAAAATCTAAAGCACTTCTAGACAATCGGCTCATTGACTCAACTATAACTGTATCACCTTCCCGAACAAACTCTAACATTGCTTTTAATTCTTTTCTATCTCTATTTTTACCGCTAATTTTCTCAATAAATACTTTTTCGACTCCCAGCTCTTTCATTAAAACTTCTTGCCTAATTGTATTTTGTTCCTCTGAACTTACCCTAATATATCCAACATTCATGATATTACACTACCTTTCATATGGGTTATTTTTACCATCTATTTTCATTGAAGTTATTTACTTGGTATACGTTTAATACGTAGTTCTTATACTATAAATTATACACCTATATGTCGTTTATGTCAATAGAGTTATTATATATTTTGACATATTTGAAATGTATGAAATGAACTCTATTGACATACTTTATATATCTTTCATATAAGTACACCCTAAAGCAATAAAAAAAGTCCTGAACTTTCGCGTTTGAAATGCGGAAGTTTACCAGAACCTTTAATAATTGCATACACCTCCCTTTTATTATCTTGAGAACTTATATATACCAGATATTTCCAATTATTTGACATAATTTACTAGTCTTGTCTTAAATCATAAATACGGTATTTAATCATAGGTTTTCCTAGGTTTTCAATACCAATTACATCAGCTGTTTTAGCACTATATCCAGCTTCGATAGCTGCTCTTGTTGCATTTCTATATTTTACATAATATCTACAAAAAAGTTCTTGCTTTATTGTTAATTTTCATATATTTTAAATAAATCATCAAGCTTAATCTTAATTTACTTTTTTGCTGTATCAATTAATTTAAATCTATTTTTTCGCTTTTGTTGCCTTGAAAATATATAATGTTTAATATTATTCCAGTCTTTTCTATCATATGGGATATCAACAAGCCCATAACATGTATTTAATTCATATTCAACAAAATATATTTTATTAATTATTAATTCTTTTTCACAACCTTTGTTATTTATACAAATTACTTCTTGCATATTTTTTGTAATTTCTTCATAATTATTCATTATTCCTTATTCCTCCTCTAATCAATTTAAACCTTGTCTTTGCTGCTTTCTCAATAATCCCCTCCTCACAAGCTCTATTTTGTAGTTTTAGCCGTTCATGTTTGTTAATCTGTAAATCTACCTCAATATTTTTACTAGATGGTAGCAACCCATTTTCTTTAGAATTTACTAATATGTAATCAGTATATTTTTTATAGTTATCGGTTTTCTCCAATATATCCATATGGGGGGTATTTTTATCAATTTCGTATAACTCTTTTATGGCTTCTATCTCTGTTATAATATCCGGTGTAGGTGGTTTTATTAGTTGGAGGTAGTTGATGCCAGACCGATAACTCACCGGATAACCTTTGTATAGCTTGCTATCAACATAATTACATAATCGCTTATAAAATCCGAGCTGACTAAATTCTTTTTCTTTAATTTGTATAAACTCTTTCCCATGAATTAAATTAAATTCTAAATCTTCAAATACAGTATTATTGGTAAACTCGTCAATAAATAATGTCTTTAATGGCTTGTTTACTATATCGCTTTTGAACTCTCCCACTTTTAATAATTCAGTCCCTAATATCTTTGTCATTCTCTGGGTTTCTTTTGTCTTAACTCTCAGAGAAATGTTATATAAAAACCCTGCCCGAACATCTGTGTTTAATTGATTCCCCGATGGTCTTTGTGTAGCTCCTATACAATATATACCGGCTGCCCTTCCTTTTTGCAGGATAGACAGTAATTTCATTTCAACTTCCTTTGTATCTCCATTTAATTTTATTGTGGCGAACTCATCCACCAAAAATATAATATAGTTCATTTTCTGTTTTGCTGAAGTATTTTTATTATATTGCAAGATGTTTTTACACTTTGCAGTATTTTTAATAGTATTAAGTCTTTTAATCATTTCGTTCTCTAGATGGGTTATTATCTGAATAAGTTCTTTTGTATTGCTTACTATAAGGCAATTTTTAAATCCAAGATAATCAGACATTTCGATGCCCTCTTTTAAATCCACCAAATAGAACTGGATAACATTATTTCTAAATACCATTAAAGACTGTATAAACTGGTTTAAAAAGCATGATTTCCCCGTGTTACTCTCCCCACTAACAAACATATGACACAATTTTGTTAAGTCCTCTAGATATATATTTTCCTTTTCATCCACTCCCAGGATAAAAGGTAATTCCATTTTCTTAACTGTTGATGGATTTACATAATTTATATATTCATCAAATAAATACTTATCTTTGAATTTAGAACTAACTAGAAATATAATTTTATATATTCTTAAGTTGTTTTCTTGTTGTCTTATTTCAGATATCTTTCTATTAAAAAATAGTTCTAACCTGGAATGTTTTGAGCTGATATCTTTTTCTGTTAACTCACTTGAAAATATTGTTACCATGTCTTTCTTAACAGATAGCACGTCAATTTTATTATCATACATCTCTCTAAGTTTCTTATACTTATTGTTTAATAGTTTAATCCTTGCTTTCTCCCTATGATTCCTTAAGTCCTGAACCAAACTATAAAAAGAAAAGAAGGTGAATGCAGATAAAAAATAAAGTACTGGGTGTAATTTATACACCCAAATCAAAAGACATGTTATAATAACAGTTAAACAGTATATCATCTGTTTTGTTCTGGTATTGAGTATTTTTTTGAATCTTAGAGTGGTTTTAAAAGTGCTCAATACCTGATTAAAAGTAAATTTAAATAAATTCTTAACTATATATACCAGTGCTTTCCATAAATAATCCATCACCTTATCATAAATTTTATCCATCTTCATAATTACGCCCCCTCAAATAACGACTTCATCAAAGTTAATATCATATTCCCAAATTCAATCATAATATCTGGCTTCTGTGCTATAGCTGCCACAAGACAACATAATACCAACAATCCTAACATTCCCTTTATACCATGTTTAACAAGTCCATATATCAAGATACCTATAAGTATTAAATTGATTATTCCACTTCCTAATAAATTATTCACTCTCACTACCTCCTATTGTTAATAAATACTTTCCGTTCTTATCCTTGCTAATACTGAAATTCCCTTTCTTGACTTGCTTTCGATAACTTCTTTTAACATGTTGTCTATATAAGTACTTTACAAGACTTATAATGCCTATACTAAAGTATTTCACTATGTTGTATAAAATACGTAATATAAAATATGTAAACTCGATAATCATATCAGCTATCATCATTTCCTTTGGCCTCCTCACCATTACATTTTTCACAGACATTATTTTCATCGAGACAATATTCACAGACTACCATACTACAATATTTACATTCCCTTTGCCTCTTTTCCTCATAGTCCTTTTTGCATAGTTCACATGTAAATATCAATTCAAAAACCTCCTTGAATACTCTTTGTCGCTCACTTTTTCAATATCATCTAAATGAGGGTTATTGGTAATAAAATTAATACATTCCTGATTATATCCCTCAAATAAGATAATCCCATTTTCATCAATTACCTTATATCTCAATCCTCGACTATCCATCGTAAAACCTCCTCTAGTGTATTATTTCTATCTGTTAACTTTTCTCTTTCCTGAGTCAACCTCGTGTAGTCCGTTTCTAAGGCTTTTATATTACAGACCTTATCAATTAACAGTATTTCAATTTCGGCCTCTATTTTTGCCAGTAATTTGTCAATACGTGCCTTTTCAAGAAATATCTTTTTTATTAATTTGTTCATATGTATACACCTTTCTTTTTATTTTATTAGTGTTTTCATCCCCACCGTTTCAATTATTCCATCCATCTCCAATGCTTTCTTAATTTCTATTATCTTATTCTTAGAAAGGCCTGTAATATCCATCAAAGTTGATATCGATGGGCACACGTTATCAATGTTATAATTTAAAATTGCCTCTTTGATAATTTCCTTGTCTTTGTCTTGGACAAAATCAGAGAGTTCTA
>Ga0265294_10008183_pt1 | contig 12262 bp, 10 predicted proteins | sample MunlanPumphouse3_FD_192504 | JGI IMG/M metagenome (GOLD analysis project Ga0265294, IMG submission 192504) | Groundwater microbial communities from a municipal landfill in Southern Ontario, Canada - Pumphouse #3 | ecosystem: Environmental > Aquatic > Deep subsurface > Groundwater | place... | reverse complement strand
TTTCTTTTCGTTCATAGTCCAGGCTCCTTTCGTGGGATATTTCCCAGACTTAATTCTACTATATTTTCCTTCCCAATGTAACTTCCATCGTAAATCCCACTGTGGAATTTACTTTGGGAATTAACTTTTTGTCGATTTCGAGTTCGTTTTCCAAAAGTTGTGTTGATTTTAGGAGAATGTTGTGGTAAAATTCTTAAAGGATATTATTGTAAGTCTTTTTAACGCTCATAACCGGCGCGGCGTTTTATTAACAAAACTTTAAGCGGCGTAACAATATAAACATTTAAATTTAACATGGAGAAAAAACAATGCGTAAACCTTTTATCGCGCTGTCACTATTTTTTTGCTTTTGCTTTTGTTTTATTCTTGGCGGAATCATAAGCAGAGTGCGGGCCGAAGACACACTCGAGGCGGGCGACACAATTTATTTCGGCTCCTACGAGCAGGACGGCGACGTTTCCAACGGAAGCGAAAAAATAAAGTGGAGGGTGCTTGATATCGACGGCGAAAGCAACAGAGCGCTTGTTATTTCCTCATGGATTCTTGACGTCGCGCCCTATAACGACGAGAGCGGCGACACCACATGGGAATCCAGCTATCTCAGGAGCTGGCTGAACTCCTATTTTTTTGAATCCGCTTTTGACGAAACCGAAAAAACGTTTATAATCGAAACCGAAGTGAAAGCCGACCCCAACCCGCAATACGGCACAAATTGCGGCGACGACACGGCCGACAGGGTTTTTCTCCTGTCTTACAGCGAGTCAAGGCGGTATTTTGACTACACCCCCGGCGGGGCGCAAATGTATAAGGCGGCGGACGAAGTCGTTCACCCCGACCTTATTTCTTTCTACACCCCCTACGCTTTGTCAAAAAACGCTTATTCAAAAAATTTATATAATTCCGGAGTTTGGTGGTGCCGCACTCAGGGTTATACCGGCGGCGACGCCTGCAACGTGTCATGGGCGGGGTATATCAGCTCATACGGCCATTATACCACCATGTCGTCATATGGGGTCAGACCCGTAATAACCCTTGACCTATCAATGCTGACGATTTCTTCTTTAAAGACGGCGCGGGATATTTTCCCAAGCTACGCCGCCGGCGGCGAGACTTCCGCCGACCCGATTCAATCGGAAGAACCGAGCGAACCCGAAACCTCTGTTGTTTCGTCTCACCCCGTTTCATCGGAGGAAAGCGAGGAAACCTCCGTTCCCGAACAGTCGGAACCGCAAATCAATTCCGAGCCCGCGAGCGAGGATATAGTCTCGCAAGACATTGTTTCAGCCCCGGCTCACAGCGAAACCTCCCCGCCCGCGTCGAGCGGCAGCATAGAGGGCGGCAATTACGAGCGAAACAGGTTTATTTTCATAGGAATACTCGTTTGCCTTTTGGCGGGATTTTTAATATTTAAATTAGCTCTTGAAAAAAAATCAAAAAACCGGTAAAATACGATTATAGATAATTAAAATAATATATAATAGACAATAGTTATAGTTATAGTTATTGAAAGGAAAAGCTCAGCCATGCAAGTCATTGTCTGCGAAAACTACGATAAAATGTCAAGGGAGGCCGCGGCAGTAGTCGCGAATCAACTAAAAAAAACCCCCAACAGCGTCCTCGGGCTCGCCACGGGCTCAACCCCCGTCGGGATGTACGAACAGCTTATCCGTATGTGCGCGGATGGGGAGATTTCCTTTGCCGAGACCGTCACCTATAACCTTGACGAATACTACCCCCTTTCCCCCGATCATGTCCAGTCATACCGATTTTTTATGAACCGCAATTTGTTTGACAAAGTGGATATAAACAAGGCAAATACCCATATCCCGAACGGGCTGGCGAAAGACCCGGACGAAGAAGGGGATCGCTATGACAAAGCCGTCGAGGCCGCCGGGTTTATCGACCTTCAGGTGCTCGGCGTGGGGCAAAACGGGCATATCGGTTTTAACGAACCCGAAGAAGAGCTTTACGAAGGCACTCATTTGACGTCCCTCACTCAGGACACAATCAACGCAAACTCGCGGTTTTTTATGAAGACATCCGACGTCCCCACCCGCGCTATAACAATGGGAATGGGTTCTATATTAAAAGCTAAAAAAATTTTGGTGCTGGCGAGCGGTAAAAACAAACACTTTGTGGTCTCAAAAATGCTTAGCGGCCGCATAACCACCGCGGTTCCCGCCACCCTTTTGCAAACCCACCGGGATGTTATCCTTATCTGCGACAAAGCCGCTTATGAGGGTTAGTCACTTTCACTTACACATAAAATATAAATAAATTTACAAAAACAAGGAGTGATTCCATACTGTGGACGACAGTATACCGCGAAGTATTTTTTTAATCGCGGCGCTTATTCTTGCCGGAGGATTTTTCGCGGGAGCGGAAACGGCATTTTCCTATTGCAATGAAGTCAGAATAAAACTTTTAGCCGAAAGCGGCAATAAAAAGGCAAAAAGGGTTGTGTTTATAACCGCTAATTATGAGCGGACGGTAATCACGCTTTTAATCGCCATTAATATCATTCACGTCGCCGCCGCCTCTCTTGCCACGATTACGGCAATATCCCTTATCGGCGGGGCGGGGTCTGCCGTCGCTTCCGTTATACTTACCATAGCGGTATTTTTGTTCAGCGAAAACATTCCCAAAAATATCGCCCGCGTAAACGCGGACATCTTTTCTCTGTATGTATCCCTCCCTATAATATGGATAATATATGTTTTATGGCCGTTTTCAACGCTTTTTATGGTTTTGGGGAGGGCGGTAAAGCGTGTTTTCAAGGCAAAAGAAGAACTTCCCAGCCTTACGGAAGACGAATTCGCCGATATAGTTGAAAGCGCGGGCGACGACGGGCTTATCGACCCCGAAGAAACCCAAATCATAAAAGCCGCCATTTCCTTTGGGGACCTCACGGTTGATAAAGTTATGATGGGGCGGGAGCAAATCTCGGCTATCCCCATTAATATCTCGCAGTCTTCGCTGAAGGACATTCTCCTTACGGAAAAATATTCGCGTTTTCCCGTCTATGACGGAAATATCGACCACATCGTGGGAGTATTGCAGGCCGCTCTCTGCCTTTGGAAGATTGTCAAAGGGGTTAGCTTTCGGATGCGAGAGGTTCTGGCAAAGCCTTATTTTGTATTCCCCGACACGCTCATAGGCGAGGTGTTTGAGGAAATGGGGCGCAAGCGTACCCATTTTGCCATTGTCCGCTCGCGCGAGGGCAAAACTATCGGCATTATAACAATGGAAGACATACTTGAGGAGCTTGTCGGCGAAATTTATGACGAAGACGACGACCAGACCGCCGAGTGCGAGGGGGGCAAACTATGAAAGCGTTAGTTTTACTCCTCATCCTGTGCTTTGTGGCGCTGTCGGCGTTTTTCTCGTCGGCAGAAATCGCTTTTGCCAAGGTAAACACCATAAGGGTTAAAAAGCAGTCTTCAAACGGTGACAAAAAGGCGAAAAAAGTTCAGTATATAAACGAAAACTTTACCCGTTCGATCTCGACTCTGCTTTTGGGCAACAATTTTGTGAATATCGCGGCGTCGTCCGCGTCGACGGTTTATTTTGTCTGGATCTTAGGCAAGGCGAAAGGCCCCGCGGTGGCGGCGGCGGTTATAACCGTTGTGCTGCTCGTATTCGGTGAGATTCTGCCGAAAATTTTAGCCTCCGCCATACCGGATAAGCTCGCTCGCGCCTACGCTCCGCCGCTGAAGATAGCGCTGACGCTGTTCTTCCCGTTTGTGTTCCTTGTGGAAAAGTTTGTCGGGCTTATCGAGCCCCTCTGGCGGCCTGCCGAAACCCCGCCGCTGGTCACCCCGGAAGAACTGCGGGAAATTGTCGACGACATAGAGGACGAGGGGGTTTTTACCGAAGGCGAGGGCGACCTTATAAAGTCGGCAATTGAGTTTACCGACACCACCGCCATGGATATATTAATTCCCCGCGTTGACGTGTTCGCCATTGATATCGAAGACAAAAACCCGGAAATAACCAATGAGTTTTATCGCTATTCGCGAATCCCCGTCTACGCCGGGAGCATTGACAACATCGTCGGCGTGCTTCCCACGAAAAAACTCCTCCGCGAGCTTGCCTCAGGCAAGGCGTACAGCCTTGACAGCTTGATTTATCCCCCGATTTTTGTCCATATGACAAAAACGGTGTCCTCGATAATTGAGGAATTCCGCGACAAGCGCCAGCAGATGGCTATTGTCGTCGACGAATACGGCGGCACGGCGGGGATTCTCACCATGGAGGACATCACCGAGGAAATCGTCGGGAATATTTTTGACGAGCGGGACAATGTCATAGATGAAATTATTCAAACCGGCGAAAACAGCTATCTTGTGGGCGGCGGCACTAATATATACGACGTGTTTGAGGAAATAGGCTGGGAACCCCAGAGCTTTGAGACCGAATATACCACAATCGGCGGCTGGGCGACCGAAATGCTTGATAAGTTCCCCGACCCCGGCGACACCTTTGAGTTCCAGCGCATAAAAGTCACCGTCTCAAAAGCCCGCTCAATGCGGGTGGAAGAAGTCCTTGTCGAATATTCCCCGGCCGAGGAAAAAGATTAGCGAAAATAAACAACAAAAACCGCGCATTCCGCGCGGTTTTTTTATATGTTGGTTTAGGCGCTGTGGTTTTTTTCCTTGCGAAGCAGTATCTTATTTACCGTTTCATCCATAAGCGAATCGTTTCCGGCGGGGAATGAAAACAGTTTTCCTCCCGCTTTTATATTCAGCGAGTGGGTTGTAATACGCGCTGTCTTTTTGCCCAAATCATGCTCGTAAACGCCTTCTTCCATATAAACCTCGTCAATGTCGTCATAGTCAAACGACTTAAAACTGTCTTCCTCAAAGTCTTTCAGCAGGGAAAAAGACAAGCTGTAAATAAAAAGTTTTTTGTTTGTTATAACAAACGCCGACGCGGTGTAATAATTCGTGCGGTATGTGCCGTCTCCGCCTTTTTTTATTCTGTCAGAATTTTCATTTCCAAAGACATAGTTTTCGGCGACATATGTGTCCATAATCTTCGCGTATTTGTCGTGAGACAAGACGGCTTCCCCCGCGGTTTCGGTTAAACGGGCGATTTTTTTCGCCACCGTTTTGTCAAGGTCCCTGCCCTTTGTGCTTGACACAAGAAAAAACAACACCATTAAAAGCCCCAACACCATAACTACGGTTAAAATGTTTGTGACTTGCCACCAATACCCGAAAACATGAAAAAATATTTGCGCCGCGCCGACAAGCGCCATCGGTACGCCGATAATAATGGGGATCAGGCTTTTTTCAAAATACTTTAAGTTTGTTTTATATTCCATTTATACACCCTTTCTTTCGTTTTTCCCGAAAAAAATAACCGCGGCCGCAGGCCCTGCCTGACTTTGCGGATGTAAAGCATTGTAGCACATTTGTTTGCATATTTCAATATATTTTGAAAAATTTATTCAAAGCAAGTTATATTTAACAAATTCAACCGCTGTTTGTTTTATGACCAGATAAGCCAGATAAGCCCATACCCCACGCCCACGGCGGCAAAGGTAAACGGCACGCTGTATTTCATAAAAGTCAGTCCGCTGACGGCATGACCCCTCTTCCTGAGCATTCCGATTCCGGTAATGTTTGCCGACGCGCCCACGGGGGATAAGTTCCCGCCTAAAGTCGCCCCGCAAAGCAGCCCGTAATAAAAGAGCTTGGGGTCAATCAGCCCGCCGGAGGCGGGGGCGAGGTTCGCCGCGAGCGACGCCACTACGGGGAGCATTGTCGCGGTGTAAGGGATGTTATCGATAAAAGCGGAAAACAGCACAGACCCCCACACTATCGCCGAATAAATAAGGAAAACCGAACCGCTCCCGCCGCCGAGCTTGGCAAAAACCTTGCCGAGCTCATTTATTACCCCCGCTTTTTCCACCCCGCCGATAACGGCGAACAGCCCCGCCAAAAGAAAGAGGGTATAAAAATCAATGCTTATTTTAGTTTGGGCGACAACACACTTAAAGTTGCGGCGCGATTTCCGCGCTTGCCTTGCAAGCCCCACCGCGAAAAACAGCATACAAACAATCCCGTTTGTTATCTCCGGCTTATAAATTCCGCCGGCGGAGGCGTCCTTATAAGGGATAAACGACACCGCCACAAGGGTGACAAGCATTAAGACAAGCAAAACGGCGGGGAAGCCGTCCTCAATTTTCTTTGATTTTATCACGGCGACGGGGGATCTCTCTTTTCTGAACGCGAAGAACAGCACCGCCGCGCTGGCCAGCGCGCCCGCCTCCACAACCCAGAACATTCCCGGCTTTCCGCCGTCAAAAAAGAAATCGGCGAAGTCCAGCCCCGCCGCTTTTGAAAGCAAAATTGAGGTTGTGTCCCCCACAAGCGTCGCCGCCCCTTGGAGGTTTGAGGAAATGCAAATTGAGATAATGACCGGAACCGGGGAGACGGAGAGAATCTCGCAAAGCGAAAACGCGACCGGCGCGAACATAAGGACGGTTGCGACGTTGTCGACAAACGCCGATACAAACCCCGCCAAGATCGCCAAGGCGACTATCGCCAGCCGCGCGCTCTTTGTTTTGGAAACCACATAATCGGCTAAAATCTCAGGCGCTTTTGATTTTATAAACAGCCCGACAACTCCCATTGTGCCGAAAATCATCATCAGCACGTTCCAGTCAACAGCCCTCAGCGCGGCAAGGATGCCGTAGTCAAGCCCCGTCAGCGAGGGAAAACTGCCGAGCGCGACAAATACCGCCGCCGCGATAAGCGCCACGTACGGCCTGAACTTTTGGAACGCGAGAATACAGGCGTAGCAAAGCCCGAAAATAATAAGCGCGACTATGGTTATTGCATTCATTTAAAGCTGCTTTCTAAAATAGATTATAAGGTTAAAACAACGGCGGTATGTTTATGTTTTACCACTTAGTTTTTAAGGCTTTGCAGCGGAGCGGGTATCCTGCCGCCGCGGTTTATAAAGCCGGCGCTTGAATAGGGGTGGACAGCCATTACCGGCGCCTTACCCAAAAGTCCGCCGAACTCAACGATATCCCCCACCTTTTTTCCGATAGCGGGGATAATCCTCACCGCTGTGGTCTTGTTGTTTACCACACCGATCGCCATTTCGTCGGCGATAATCGCCGAGAGCGTCGAAGGGTCGGTGTCGCCCGGGACGGCTATCATATCAAGCCCCACCGAGCAGACGCATGTCATCGCCTCAAGCTTGTCAAGCGTCAGCGCGCCGCGCGTCGCGGCGGCAATCATTCCCTCATCTTCCGAAACCGGGATAAACGCCCCCGACAGCCCCCCGACGTGCGACGACGCCATAACGCCGCCCTTTTTAACCGCGTCGTTGAGGAGCGCGAGCGCCGCCGTGGTGCCGTGAGTGCCGCAAACCTCAAGCCCCATTTCCTCAAGTATCCGCGCCACGCTGTCGCCGACGACAGGCGTCGGGGCGAGCGAGAGGTCGACAATGCCAAACTCCGCGCCAAGGCGGGAGGCGGCCTCCGCCGCAACGAGCTGACCCATTCGGGTTATTTGAAAAGCGGTTTTTTTAATTGTTTCGGCAACGACGTCAAAGGGTTCGCCCCCCACAAACTTAAGCGCGTGGCGAACCACGCCCGGGCCAGAAACCCCCACGTTTATAACGCATTCCGGCTCCCCCGTCCCGTGGAACGCTCCCGCCATAAAGGGGTTGTCCTCCACGGCGTTGGCGAACACCACAAATCTCGCGCAGCCGGAACAGCTTTTGTCCTTTGTGAGTAAGGCGATATCCTTAATCACCCTCCCCATTTCGCCCACCGCTTCCATAAATATCCCGGCGCGGGTAGAGGCGACGTTTACGCTGGCGCAGACAATATCCGTTTGGGCAAGAGAGCTCGGCAGGGAAGCGATAAGCGATTTGTCGACTTCCGTGTACCCTTTTTGAACAAGAGAAGTAAAACCCCCGACAAAATCCACGCCGCATTCCTTGCCGGCTCTGTCGAGCGCTTTGGCGAAGGGCGTGAAGTCTAAAACGCCCGAAGAACCCGCGACAAGCGAGATAGGCGTTACGGAAATCCGCTTGTTCACAATGGGAATCCCGTATTCCTTTTCAATGCAGTCGGCGGTTTTAACCAAGTCTTTCGCCCTTTTGGTTATTTTATCATAAATTTTGTCACAGCTTTTCGCGGCGTCGCCGTCCGCGCAGTCAAGGAGCGAAATACCCATTGTCACCGTCCGCACGTCAAGGTGCTGGCGGTCAATCATCCGCATGGTCTCGATAACGCTGGCAATATCAATCATACGAAAATTCCCCCGTCAAACCTTGTGCATCGCGTCAAAGATATCGGTGCGCTGGATTCTTATTTTTAAACCCCTGTTTTCGCCGAAAGCCTTTAGTATATCAGCGACTTCCTCAAGATTTTTTTCACCCGTGGAAAGGTCCACAAGCATCATCATTGTAAAGTATTCGTCCAAAACCGTCTGGCTTATATCGAGTATATTTACCTCAAGCTCGGCAAGCTTTGTGCAAACCCCGCCGATAATGCCGATTTGATCTCTCCCCACAACCGTAACAAGCGCTTTCATAGACAAAACCTTCCGTCGGAATTTCATAAATTTTATCAAATTATAGCATGAAGACCGCTGTTTGTCAATAAAACGCGCTTTTTTATCTCGCGAATACCACCGCGCCGAATAGTGACAACAAGACATTTTAAATTTAAGTAGCTTTTTTGCCGGTCTTATATTATAATAGGGTGTAAAACCCAATATAACCGAAAGGAATCGGCAAAATTTATGAAAAAGTCAGTTATTATTTGTTTTGTTTTATGCCTTAGCCTCGCGCTTTCTGGTTTTCTCACCGCTTGCGGGTCAAAAAAGCCTGACAGCGGGGAATCGGAGAACACGTCAATATCCCAAAGTCAAGGCGAGAGCGAGGTTTCTGAAAACAGCTCCCCGCCGGAAATAAACCGCGGCTGGCCTTTTGTCACGGGTTCGTTTATCCAGCTCTGGGCATTTTCCTCATACACCGAGAACAAATGGCAAAAGCATTTCGACTACTTAAAAGAAGCGGGAATCGACACGGTAATAATTCAGGCGACCTGTTCTTCCGTGGGGGGGAAAGCGACCTCGTCTTATTTTCCCCTGTCGGGCGAAATCCCCAAAACACAGGGATATACCCAGCAAAACCTCATTGAGCCCATTTTAAAAGTCTGCGCCGAAAAGGGAATCAAAGTGTTTTTAGGGCTTAATAACCCGGAGGAATGGTTTTCAAAAGTGTTTACGGTCTGGGACTGGTGCGTTTCCGAGGGGGCTTTCGGCGTTTCGGCAGCCCGCGAGCTGTACGGTCTTTATAAAGAAAAATACCCCGACACCCTTTACGGCTGGTACTTTGTACCCGAATACTACAACGGCATAGGCACCCCGGACAAGGCGGCGGACTTTTTAAATATTTACCTCGACGGGCTTACCGCGATTAACCCGTCAATGCCGCTTATGCTCTCTCCTTTCCTCCGCAGTTTTGTCTCACCCGAGGAGACAAGGGACGAATGGGCGCAAATCTTCAGCGCCTCCCGTTTCAGACCCGGCGATATTTTTTGCTGTCAGGACTCCGTCGGGGGCGGCGGCATTATCTTAAATCACCTTGACGGCTATTTTAAAGCGCTGAAAGAGGCGGTAGACACCAAGCCGGGTCTTGCCTTTTGGGCTAATAACGAGGACTTCACCAGCACCGCCAAGCCCGCCCCGCTTGACCGCTTTGTAAAGCAGATGGAAATAGCCTCCGAATATGTCGAGGGTTTTGTCACGTTCGCCTACTCGCACTACTACTCGCCCGACAAAGTAAACCCCGCAATCCACGCCGCGTATGTTAATTATTATAACACCGGCGAATATGAAAAGCCCGCTTCTTCCCAAAGGCAGGACGAGTATACGGGGGCAAAAACGCTTCTCTCTCTCGGCAGGGACTACACCGGGCTGCCAAACACAAGGGGCGATGGGTTTGACGACAACGGAACCAAGCTCACCGATGGGGTGATTCTCAGCCCCGACGGCAACGATGCCCGCTATGCGGGGACGAGTTCCGACAAGGGCGGCGACATTATAATTGATTTAGGGGTCGAAACGCAAAACATTTGCGAGTTTTCGCTGTTTAACACCTATGGGAGCTGGGGGATTAACCCCGTTGAGTCAGTCACATATTATGTCTCCGATGACAAAAAAAGCTGGACAAAAATCGGAACCGTTGAATCCTATGACCTTGAACCGGTTGAGGTTTTAGGCAGCTGGCTGCTCTTGGACTTTAAATTTGTCCCGCTTAACCCTGTTTCCGGCAGATATGTTAAGTTTGAGGTCGCCAACACCGGGTTTATATGGATAAGCGAGGCCTGCGTCTATTCATATGACGAATAAATAGTTTATCTCACAAACATAAAAAAATTACGGCGGAGGTTAAACAAAACTTGATTTGCCCCCGCCGGGTTTTTATTTGCCAAAACTTATTTGTCAAGCGAAAAATAGCTCTCGCATATATCCTTGCGGTCTTTCCATTTACCCTCGGTAAAGTCGGGGATATCCACCCTCGCGCCGCCCTGCTCGATCGACTTTGCGGAAAGCGGGGTTATTGCCATCCACGCGGCGGTGTCGTATGTGTCAATGGAGGGGTTGCCGCCGTTTTTCACATAGTCAAAAAACCCCTCGTAAACAAGCCAGTCCATTCCCCCGTGGCCGCCGGTATAGTTTTTCGCGGTGTCGCTCTGCCAGAGTCTGTGTTCGTATTTTTCAAAAAATTCAGATTTATTGTTGTAAAACTCTTTTGTCCACTCGCTGTGCCGCCCGTCGATAAACACTCCGTTACCGTCCTCAAAAAACATTCCTTTTGTCCCTCTGACGGTGAATCCCCTTGAATAAGAGCGGGGGAGCGTGGTGTCAAGCGTTAGGGTAATCGTCTCGCCGCCCTCGCATTTAATAAGCGTTTTAACGATATCGCCCTGCTTAAAGTCAAAGGTTTTAAAAGAGGGGTTTATCTTTTCGTTTCTCGCCGCGAAGTCGTTAAGCCCCCAGGAGCCCGACGCCACCGAGACCAAATAATTCATTTTGTTTCCGCGGTTTATGTTAAGTATCTTCGAGATGGGGCCAAGCTCATGAGTAGGGTAGTTGTCGGCGTTTCTGTGCATATAGTTGCGGAGCCTGTAATGGCGGTTTTCAATCCCCGTGCTTATCTCCTCGCGAAGGTCGTGGTTATACCCGCCCTCGCAATGGACGATTTTGCCGAACACCCCCTGCCTCACCATGTTGAGCGCCATCAGTTCTTCTCTGTTATAGCAGCAGTTTTCGGCCATCATACAGTGGATACCCGTTTTTTTATAAGCCTCGACCAGCGCGAAACATTCGTCTATCGAATACGCGCCGCCCACTTCCATGACCACAAACTTGCCGTTTTCCATAGCCCCGACCGAAACCACCGCGTGGGATTCCCAAGCGGTACAGTTGACTACCGCGTCCACTTCCTTTGAGGTGACGACCTCTCTCCAATCGGTGGTGACGATGGGTTTCTTGCCCTTTTTCTCTAACGCGATTTCCCCCGCTTTATCCGCCCTGTCGCGGTATTCGTCGCAGACGGCGACGACGTTAACATCCTGCCTTTTGCAGAGAATATCGCGGAGAGTCCAGGTCCCCCTGCCGCCAAGGCCGATAATGCCAACATTTACTTTTTCCGGCATTTTAAATTTACACATCCCTTCGATTTAAGCGTTGGTTTTATTTTCAGTTGATTTCCTCAATGAAGTTTACATAATCCAGCGTGGACAGAGCTTCTATTATTTCCGAATGAGTTTTATGCTTTTTCAGCTCGTTAAGGCTGATGGTGAGCGAAACCGAATACACGCTAAGCCCTGAATTCAAATACGCGGGGTTGGTTTCAATATCGTCAACCTTCAGCCCGAGCTTGCGAATAGTGGTCACAAAGTCCTGAAGATTAGACTTGCTCTTAAGCTCCAAATGAATCTCAAAGTGGTTTGAGCGGTTCTTTAAAAACATTTCAATCTTCGGGAACAGCGAAAGCGTGGCCACCACCGCCAAAAAGCCTATTCCCGCCGCGGCGTAAAACCCCGCGCCGATACAAAGCCCGATAATCCCCGCCGCCCAAAGCCCCGCGGAAGTTGTCAGCCCTTTAATCTGGTTTTTAGAGCTGTAAAGAATTGAGTTTCCGCTTATTATCGAAACGCCGATAACCGCGGCGGCGGAGAGAAGCGGGTAGGGAAAAGTGTCCTCAAGCAAATAAGTGTCAA
>Ga0265294_10008181_pt1 | contig 12263 bp, 11 predicted proteins | sample MunlanPumphouse3_FD_192504 | JGI IMG/M metagenome (GOLD analysis project Ga0265294, IMG submission 192504) | Groundwater microbial communities from a municipal landfill in Southern Ontario, Canada - Pumphouse #3 | ecosystem: Environmental > Aquatic > Deep subsurface > Groundwater | place... | reverse complement strand
TGCGGTCAAGTGGTTCAAAAAGACCTATCCGAGAGAGTACACAGATGTCCTTTCTGTGGTCTGACTCTGGATAGAGATCACAATGCAGCTATCAACATTCTCAGACTGGGGCTACAGTCTGTGGCGAAAGCCTAGATGCCCTCGACTTCAGTCGAGGGAGTAGTCACTGGGCATGTTATTGATCCGTTGGAGTGAGATAAAATGATAATAGATACGACGTTCAGTGATGAATTTGACAGCTGGTATAATTCATTCGGGCAAAGTGAGAAGGGAAGGATGCTGCTAGATATCGAGGGGATATCCAGACGGTGTCTTGACGTTGGAGGCATGTCTCATGCTTACTTTACCGAAGTGTTTACCGATGTAACTGTAGATAGCAATGCTAACGCGGGTGAGGACATCAGCCCAAATAACTACGGGGCGGAGATCGTCAAAGGTGTCCAGAAGGTAGAGGGATATTATCTGCTGTATCGGTATGCGATACGGAGATTCGGAGAAGCCCGAGCCAACGAGATGCTCAGCTCGATTGTAAAGGGAGATGTGTACTTCCATGATGCCTCAGGGGTCGGTATCCAAGAGGTCTACTCATACTTCGGAGATACTACCGTGTTGATTGATATAGATGGAAACAGGAAACTAATCCCACTCCGATGTCTTTATGATATGTATAACAGATCGGCGAAGCCTGGTATTGGTTGTGAGTATATTGACCTTGATGACTACCTGGTAGATTCAGTTTCAACATCTGTGAGAAGGGGGAAGACATCGTGTTATGAGGCACTAGATGTCGACTTTGCAACAAAGATACACAAGATAAACATATGGAACGGAACCTCATGGATACCCGTTCGGCGTGTTTTGAGACACAAGAGACATAATAATCTTCTCTGCATTACCACCAAAGATGGAAGGCTTACTGTGGTAACAGAAGATCATCCTGTCATTTTGGAGAACGATGTCACAAAACGCGCTTCTGATATTATAGTTGGAGATCGATTGAAGATACCAGAACAGAATGAAATTCCATACGATCCAACGATTAAAGTGAGTACTGATATTGCATACCTACTTGGGATGGTCACCGGAGATGGGCATGTTCAAACTGATACGAAACTCAGTAAATCTATACTCAATTATTTTAACGGGTATGGCAAATCGTACGGAAAAACCGTTCCGTATGATATAATCGCATGGGAAAAAGATAGCATTGCAGCGTATATAGCCGGGCTCTATGATGCAGAAGGAAGCAACATGCACAACGGGGATATGCTCATGTTCAGAGTTGCCAACATGGGACTGGCTGTTCAGTTTGCTGAGCTTCTAAAAATTATAGGTGTTGAGTATGTGTCCGTACATGGTAGGGAACAACGAAGATCTATAAATGGATACAAATCATCATCAAATATCTTGTATAATGTTTCATTTTACCCTACACAAGATACCATGGAAATGCTTGGCAAGTACTCAGTAAAAATAGGTGGTATCAAATACCGTAAGAAAGATATTACACATAGAATACCAACTGACAACTCCGTAAAACGGATAGTAAAATTAGAATCCAAGTTGGACGTGTTTGATTATGTATATGATATCACAGTGGATGGAGAGGTGTTTTACAGTCAAGGATTGATACAACATAATTGCACCTCGGTCTCAACTACTCCCATCATGTTGGAAGGGAGACCATATGGACCTCTGCATAGTCTGCCTCCGAAGAGGGCTGACAGCTTCATGGCTCAATGTATTGAGTATTTGATGGACCTCAGTCAGCAGTTTGCTGGAGCTGTCGCTCTCGGAGATCTCGTTGTAAACTACGCCTGGTACGCGAAGAAGGAAGGACTGAACGACAGTGCGATCGTGAATGACTTCCAGAAGTTTGTACATGTGACGAATAACACGTTTCGGGTGTCTGGGCAGTGTGTAGATGAAGATACCGAGGTTCTCACACCAGACGGATTCAAGCGATACAATGAATTAAATATGGGAGATCCTATATATGTATGGAATGAGGGAACTCTGGATATTCAGACAGTGAATAAAGTCAACGTGTATGATTATGATGGTCCTATGCACGCATATAGTGGACGAGATCTAACGCAAATTGTTACACCAAATCACCTGGTACTTCATAGGAAAAACAACTCAGATGAGTTCCTATTAACTCCATCACATGACCTCATTGGTATGAAGACCCCGTTAACAATACCGATCGCAACACTAAAGTACGAGGCAGACGACTATCCGATATCCGATAACGATATCAAACTTGCAGCGATCATCCTTACTGATGGATCTATTTATTTCGGAAAGAGAGGATCTGGACGCATTACAATAACGAAGTCGTCTGAGAGAGATGGTCATGATGTAATAAAGAAGGCACTTGGGAACATAGATTATGGTATCTATATTAAAAAGAGTGGATTTATCGGAGGCAACGATACTCTGAACTACTTCTTCCCATTTAGTGCTATGCCATCTGCACTTCAGGAGATGCGTACCAGAGATACTCTTCCAGATTGGATATATAAACTCAGTAGACGTCAGGCTCGTCTATTTATTGATACGTGGGCGATGTTTGATGGACACGTTGCTAGAGATGAGTACGGACGAATGAAACTTCAATGCGATAGTTATTCAATCGCAGATGAGATTCAACATGTTTGTGTATTAGCCGGGTATGGTAGCAGGGTAACTAACCGAAGGATAGGATCTAATAACAAGGATACTATATATGTAGTTGTATACGTTAGATCAGTTAAAAGTCTGAAGGACAAATCTGTAATCAACTACAAAGGTATCGTTTGGTGTCCAACTACTGATGCGGGTGTTGTGATATTTCGGCGAGACGGAAAGGTGTTCATATCTGGGAATAGTCCCTTCTCCAACATAAGCATATTTGACATGCCGAATTTGAAGAAGTTATTCGAATATCACAGGTACCCGGATGGGTCCGAGGTGGATTACGATTATGTGATGCACATCCAGAAGATATTCTCGGAGTGGTTTAGCAAGGGAGATCCGGTAAGCAAGTTGCCATACCGCTTTCCCATTGTTACAATGAACATATGTTGTGATGAGAATAAGGATGTCATGGACCCTGAGTTCCTGGACTTCGTTGCAAAGGCGAATCTGGAGAACGGATGCTTCAATATTTATATAAATGAGGGAAATAAAATTGCAAGTTGTTGTCGCCTGGTAAATAATCTGGAGAGGATGAACTTCAGGTCAGATACCTTCGGGAACGGCGGGATGAACATAGGAAGCACTCGGGTGGTCACACTGAATATACCGAGGCTCGCTCTCAAAGCAAAGGGTGACCGAGAGAAGTTCTTCAAAGGACTGGATGATGCTCTGGCGCTGGCGAGAGATCTGCTCATGACTCACAGAGAAGATATCATTGAGAGAAGGATAGGAGCAGAGTTCCTGAAGTTCTTCAACCCGCTCAAGTGGCTGGATGTCAGGAGGTACTTCAGCACATTCGGGATCATCGGGATCTACGAGATGAATAAGCTGATGGGTATGGACATCAGGTCTGAAGAAGGCGAGATGTTCACTCTGGAAGTCCTCAGGTGCATTGAGGAGTTTGCTGTCAAGACGAGTAAAGAGACCGGGCACTCGTTCAATGTGGAAGAGATACCGGGCGAGAGTGTTGCTGGGAAGCTCTGTCAGAAGGATAAGGTGATCTTCGGAGAGGATAATGTTCCATTCGAGCTATACTCGAATCAGTATATACCGGTTATAGAAGATGTACCACTACCAGAGAGAATAACGACCACCGGAAGTTCATGGAAGTTCTGAGTGGCGGGGGTATCTTGCATTTGAATATGCAGGACAGGATAGTTGATCAGGATATTATGAAGAAACTCATATTATTCTCAGTCAATAATGGCGTGGGACACCTGGCTGTAAATTATGGCTTCGGAACGTGTGAGAATGGACATACCACCATATGTGGTAATGCTGTAAGATGTCCAGTATGTAGTGGTAAGATAGTGGATCACGTTACGAGGGTCATCGGATATTTCTCCCATGTGAGTAACTGGGGTGGAGTCCGAAGGAAGTACGAGTTCCCCCGAAGGGTATTTAAATAGGTGAGGATGTCAACTACCCCGTCCTAAAGGGCGGGGCTTGCGAACGGCTAAGCGAGACCAAACAGTTAGACTAGGAGGCAAGAAAATGCAGCAGCGATACGGGTTATTAAGAACGGCAATGTACTTCCCTAGCATTGCCCTCTTCTGGACACGCCGAATCCGATGGAGATTACTCCTATGCCTGTATTGCAACTCCGAAGGGAAATGTTACCCAGAGTGATATCTGGAGAAGTGCATAATATGCGCATACCTGTCATGGATAAAAATAGAGTGCCATTGATGCCATGTACATCTGCTAGAGCAAGGAAATTGCTTAATCAAGGCAAAGCTAGTGCATACTGGAATAAGTTGGGTATATTTTGCATCATACTCAACAAAGAAGTTGAACCAAACAACCAAAAGTTGGTAGTGGGTATTGATCCTGGCTCGAAGTTTGAAGGTTGGTCAGTTGTTGGAACTGAGGATACTGTATTGAACGGGATGTCAGAGACACCTATTCATATTAAGAAAGCTGTAGAAGTTAGGAGAAATATGCGCAGAGCAAGGAGGCATAGAAATTTATGGCGACGAGAAGCCAGATTCAATAATAGGCTTCGAAATAAAGATTCTCTGCCTCCATCAACCTTGTCTAGGTGGCAAGCCAAATATAGAATATTGGAACAGTTATTAAAGGTGTTGCCAATATCTGATGTAGTTGTTGAGGATGTGAATGCAGCTACTAAAAATGGTAGTAAAAAATGGAATTTAAATTTCTCTCCTATTCAGCATGGAAAAAATTGGTTATATAGCAAAATTGAAGAGATGGGATTGAAACTGCATCTGAGACAAGGATATGAGACAAAACAACTTCGTGATGATTTTAAGTTGAAAAAATTGTCGCAGAAAGATAAAAAGACATTTTCATCACACGCTGTGGATGCCTGGGTTATGGCTGCAAGTGTTTCAGGATCGACTAAACCATCGTGGACCGGATTATTCTATTGGATACCGATTAGATTGCATCGAAGACAATTACATAGATTTGAACCAGGTGATGGCGGTATTAGAACGAGTTATGGAGGTACTAGATCGATGGGATTAACAAGAGGTACGTTAGTTAAGCATATTAAGTTTGGTTTGGTTTATATAGGTGGGACTCAAAAAAACGGAGTTTCGTTACATAGCATAGTTACAGGAAAGAGATTGACTCAAAATGCAAAAGTCTCGGACCTGAAAATATTGACAACTTTACATTGGAGGGCGTGGCTCCTCCCCACCCTAAAGAATGGGGTCTCTGCCGCGCACACTTGAGATGAATCTCCTGAAACGATTGTTCTGTCCAAAGATAGTCCCGTGATAGTATGGTAGAAAACAAGTATTGCCTTCGTAGTAGCGGATGTAGCCGGGATACTGGTTCTTTGAAGTTGGTGATCGGCATGAATACGACGAGAGATCGTGAAATTAATATGAAACTGGGTTGGGAACCTGCCCCTCCCGGTTTTAAGGAAATGATTGAGAGAAGACAACGTGAAGCAGAGATGAGGATAAGTGATACACCCAACAGGCAGTTCATCAGTACATTGGAAACCAGGATAAATAATATTGGCGTATTGAAGGACATTGAGATGATGGATCTCGGAGAGAGGGAGGAGATGGGATGTGCAGTGTTCTCTGGTCATCCAATGTTCTACAATATATATGCATCTAAAGATCCTTACTACATGCCACTGTCATGGCTCACTGATATGGAGGTAGAGCGGATCGTCTACCTTAAGCTGCTCGATCCTCTAGCAAAACTCGTAATGGAGATGAGCAGCCTTGCTCCGAGAGTCATGGATACGTCCAGCGGTGGGCATGTTCTCATGATGTTTGCTGAGCTGGAGACGTGTCCGATATGCGGTAGGTTCATGGTACAGAAGTCGTTGGATAATGCACTAAGGACTCTACAGAGATGCAATCCTCAGAGCCATGATATCCAGGAGATCGGTGTCAGGGCAGCTTCCTACGATACTAACTTCGTACATATATGCGATAGGTGTGAGAAGGAAGGGCGGGTTATGTTCCGGTGTTACCTTTGTAGAGAGGAGTATCCTACAAGCGAGTCTGAATGGTCTATAGGAGACCCGAGGGAGCACCTGTGTAAGAAATGTTATCGGACTGTGAGTGCAGAGAAGTGGGATAAGATAGTAGAGGAGCTTGAAGAAGCTCACAAGTACGATTATTGTTAGATAAGTGATAATATGGGAAGAAGTTATAAAGAGATAGCAGCGGATACAGCGGAGCTTGTCGAATATAAACAAGAGCAGTATGGTGACTCATTTGGTAAGAGTGGAGAGATCCTCCGGATTCTGTATCCAACCGGGATAATGCCCGAGCAGTATGATAACCTACTGACACTTGTTCGGATGTGGGATAAGATGTTCCGGATGGTATTCGGAAATGACGATGAGAACAGCTTTGCTGACATAATGGGGTATGCATTGTTGGCAGTAAAGCGGAGGGAGGATTTGGAGTAGAGCATGACTAGTAAGAAATATCTGAATTTTAAGGACTGTCTGCATATAAATTCCCGGACGGGAGAAGTAGACAGCATAAACAACTATGAATTGGCTCGGTGGATACTGAATTATGTGCCGGTGATCTGTGTTGTGGAAACCAGGGAGGTCCTCACATATATCAACGGACGATATATGAGTAATGGTGAGGAGTTCATCCATCGAGTCCTGGTGGAATACCTGGCTCCCTACGTGAAAAAGGGCGGGAATACTGCATACAGTGACCATCTATTCAGGGAAGTCCTGAGCATTATTCGGGGTATGTCATACAGGTACATCAGGCAATTTGATGAGGACCTGGATATCATCAATCTCAAGAATGGGTTACTTAACATCAAGACGTTGGAACTTAGCCCGCATACCCCGGATTATCCGACGCGAATTCAGCATCCGGTCGAATATGACCCGAAGGCAACATGTCCAAATGCCGAGAAGGTCATCCGGACGATATTCAAGGAGAAGGATCACAATAAGATCCTTGAATTCATCGGATATTGCCTATACAGGGGGTACCCGGTCCAAAAGGCGTTTATCCTCCTTGGACCCGGTGGTACGGGGAAGACACACTTCATAGATATTGTATGCAGGATGATCGGAGATCAGAACGTATCATCGGCGTCGGTACATGACCTGGAGAACGATAGATTTGCGAGTGCAGAGCTATTTCAGAAGTGTGTTAACCAGTACGATGACATGGAACAGAGTACTCTAGCGAATATAAATATGCTGAAGATGTTAACTTCGGATAAGGCTAGAGTCCGGGCTCAACGGAAGAACCAGCATCCGTTTGACTTCGTGAACTTCGCAAAGATGGTATTCTCCACCAACCGATTACCGAGAGTGAATGACGACACTACGGGGTTTTTCCGGAGGATAGAGATATTCCACATGGACCATGTTTTCCGAGAGGGTGACCAAGACCCCGAACTTCTGGAAAGAGCGATCAGACCGGAGGAGTTGTCCGGACTGCTTAATTTGGTAATTCCCCACCTCTGGAACCTCCTGGAGCGAAGGAAGTTCTCCAACGCATTTAGTATCGAGGACATGAGAACTCAGTATCTGACAGCATCCGATCCGATTACCTCATTTGTCGAGGGATATATCGAGGAAGACCCGGACTCTGATACTGTGAAGAGCGATGTTTATGAAGCGTATACAATATTCTGTATGCTGAATAAAATCGATATCCCCAGCAAAACCAAGTTCTTCCGGGACTTTACGAAGGCAGTGCCATGGGATCGGAAATCGTCTGTAAGGAATATAAACGGGAATAACAAGGCAGTATGGTTGCACATGAAACTGCGTGATGTGATCGGGGAGGATGATGGAACATCGGAATAACGGTAGGATAATTATATATACGGACAGATTGCCTATCGTACTTATAGATGATCCGACCTTCGGGGAAAAACCAACGGAGCGAATTCCAGGCGAGGGATGCAATGTCAGAACAGCTTTTGGCATTCGATAATGGATGGAAAATGGTATTTGAGACAACGGTGGGGTCCCGGTTATTCGGAGACGAGACTCCGACATCGGACTACGACACATATCTCATCTATGCAGTACCTACCAGAGACATCTTATCAGAGAGACCTTATCCGAAGACATTACCACAGAAGAAGTTCGTAATAGGGGAAGAGAGGCACGTATACGAGGTAACCTACTGGGAGGTAGGTCACCTCCTTCATCAACTGATCAAGGGCAACCAGAATGCTATCTGGATGGTCTGTGGGAAGATGAACAGTACTATCTCCAAGGAACACCGAGAACTTAAGGAGATCGTAGCAAGTAACCTCTCTAAGGTAAGTTATCATTCCGTCAAGGGAATGGCAACAAGCCAATATGAGGATGCTTACAAGAGAAACCTTGGGTCAAAGGGTCTCCGATCTGCCTGGAGGACAGCCAGGTTCGGGATAACTCTGCTTACCGAGGAGAAGCTGGAGTTTAATCCAACTCCTAATATAATTCATGCACATGAAGTAGAGGAAAAGATAAGGGAGTTAGATAGGGCTTTCGAGGAAAGCAAGTTACCAGAATTTATCAATCCCGGACAGTTCCATGACTGGCTGTACAGGTTACGATTAAAAGAGTTGATGGAGGAGGAAGAGATATTTACCCCATCCTCCGTCCTAGAACGAATTTTGCAGCATTCCGGACCCGAAGTTCAGAATCGTTCACAATAGACTCCAGAGCATCCACCTTCCTGGGGTCATTAACATATTTAAGAGATAGTGCAGCGCGTCTCCGAACTCGGGGATCGCTGTCTTTGACGGCAACGATCAGAACGTCGACTGCAGCATCAGAGCCGATACGGACGATGGCATCTGCAGTACATTCCCGGATGTATGGATCAGAACACCTGAGAGCCATTGACAGCGCTTCTAGGGAGTCATCTCCGAGATTGACAAGTCCCCGAATGGCATTTTCCCGGATATCCTCATTATCGTGACGCAGGGCTTTGATGAAGACATCGATTGCATCGGGGGATCGGATACGACCCAGGGACTTGAGCATGTTTTCAAGGACCATGTCATCGGTCTCGATATCAGCGGCTCGGCATAACGATGGTATGGCATCGGGATGGTCCAGGTCCTCGATGTAGTTGGTTGCATTCGTCCTGATAATGCTCTTCTCATCGCTCAGAGCCTTTATGATGGGTTCTGTTACTCCGAACTCGTAGAGGATACGAAGTGCATAGATACGGACTCTAACGTCAACATCTTGCCTAAGAGCATATTCAGCGTCGTTACATGCAGATGGGTTCCCAGTAAGATACAGCGCACGGATTGCGATGTAGCGTGTATCGGGGTCGTCACTTTCGAGGAGTTCTGCGAACATCTCGTATACCCAGTCGTATTTCACTCCCTCGAATGCATCTATTATAGTCGTGGTCAGGTCTGGAATTCCGTAATTAATCAACCTGATAATGCAATCGCGTGAATCCGGACCTATTCGTATCATTGCTTCGATAGATTCGTCGTCAATGTAGTTAATTAGCTCGCATTTTATCATCTCCTCCATGTACTGTATCGATCTGGGATCACCGAGGAATCCCATGGCTGTTATTGCAGCCCGTATAACATTGTCATCTGGATCGTTCAAGATTCCTATGAGGTACTCAAACATACCAGGCTCTCGGATAAGTTCGAGGGACATAGGGGATAGGCATCCGTTGTCTATATTACCAAGATCGTTCCAGGAGATAATCTCCCGGATAACAGCATCGAAGTTATTGGGCATGGATATCACCTGGTTGAAACAAGAGACCCGGAACCGACTGATGATCGGGATCGGATTGCTTTCCAGGTCGCTGTGTAATATTCACCACGTCTGTCATCAACGTGGATCTCAAACAGACCAGAGTTGACCATTCTATTTACCCACTTAGCGGCAACAGCTCTACTCATGCCGATCCGTTTGGATATGGCATCCAGAGTTAGTCCAAAATCTCCTTTGGACTTGACTTCCCGGACGATAACATCCATCTTCTCTTTCGGGCTTAGGAAGTACCAGAGACGTGTGCATGCATTGTTATATGTCGGCTCGAATCTCTCATTCTCGTAGTCGATCTCAGGTACCTTGCCAGCAGGATACAGACGGTTTACACGGACATTACTGTATCTCTGCGTACCCTTTTTGACCCCGGCTGTAACAATCATTTTCTGGTGTACCCGGACGATGGAACCAGAACTTTCAAGCTTCTTTGTATGTCGGGTAATCTCAGCGCACGGAACGCTGAAGTCCCGAGCAAGGCAGCTTGGGAAGGTTCCAGGGCTACTGTTGACCGCACGACTGATCACATTACATCTTTCCTCCGATGTCAGTATCTCCCAGATACTGGGAGATTCTGTGAGAGTTTCGGCGTCTTCCATATACATACTCAATCACCCTTTGGTTGATCTATCGTATCCTTTCGAGTATAAAAGAGTTTCTATCGGAATTTGAGCGAAAGCTTTATAAGTAATATTAGGTATGACATCATCCATGGGCACGATCGATATTGCAATGTCTATCAGTGACGACGTTATAAAAGAGGGAGGAAACGTCTACTATGTCGGTGGGTGTGTACGCGATCAGCTTCTTGGTACCATTCCCAAGGACCGTGATATCGAGGTATATGGAGTAGAGTTTAATGAGTTATTAGGAATCGTTAGCAAGTATGGGAAAGCTACTCTCTGTGGAGAGAGTTTCGGAGTTATCAAGATAGGTGACCTGGATATTGCTGTGCCACGGAGGGAGACATCGACCGGACGAAGTCACAAGACCATAGAGGTGGATAGCGATCCGTTCATCAAACCAGAGGTTGCATGCCGACGCCGGGATTTCACGATTAACAGCATGCTACAAGATGTGATGTCCGGAGAGATCCTGGACTTCCACGGAGGGAGGGAAGATCTGAGAGCCGGGATAATACGGGCGACCGATCAGTATACGTTCATGGAGGACCCCCTGAGACTGCTCAGAGCGGTTAAGTTTGCCGCCAGGCTCGGCTTCATCATCGAGAAGGATACTGCAGATCTAATCCGGAGGAATGTCGGAGATGTATATAATCTCTCGAACGAAAGGGTATTCGGGGAGATCTCCGATATCTTGATGAAGGCTCCTAAACCGTCGTATGGGTTCCGGTTGATGGATCTGTTGGGAATACTGGAACACCTCCTCCCTGAGATATGGATGTTATCTGAAGTTGACCAGAACGGAGAGTATCATCCCGAGGGTGATGTATTCACTCATACCATGGGAGTAATAGATTACGAGCCGGTAGAGACCAGAACTATAGAGGAGCAATTCGCCCGGTTATATCATGATGTCGGAAAAATTCATGGAACCAAGTGTCATAATATCACCTCCATGGATATCGTCAGGCAGGTGTTCCCGAGGCGGCTAACTACCGATACCAAGTTCATCGATGAGGTTGCAAATCTTGTCCTCAATCATATGAACTTGTATGACGGGGAAGCTACCCGTAGGAGAGTTAAGCGGTTGGTAGTTAATACCAATGTACCCAAGATCGTCCGGATGTTTCGGGCTGACAAGTTTAGCCGGGGTCTTTCCGATGATATTATAAAACAGGACGAGGATTTCCTCAGCCAGATTCTGGAGATATATGAAGAGGTACAGAACGAAGTTGATCCTCTTATCCTCGGCAGACATATCATGATGGTTGCCCCAGATATACCACCGGGACCTATCTATGGGAAGATTCTGGATCGGGTATATCAGATGCAGTTAGACGACGAGTTCACGACTCAAGAGGAGGGACTTGATGTCCTGAAGAACATAATTGAGGAGATATTATGAAGAAAAAGATCGAAGCTGAAGAGATATACTGTGATTATTGCGGGAAGCTGTTGAACTCATCAGAGTTCAATGGATGCAGTGTATGCGATAGAGATGTCTGTGCAAGATGTGCTACTCATTTTCAGATGACATGGGGGGACGATCAGCTAGAGAGGTTGGTTGTCTGCAGCAAGTGCATGGAGGAACCCACCCCGGAGCTGGAGGAGTTCATATCCCTGGCGGTATATGATAAAATAGTGACGAAGGAACAATTGGAGAATTTGACCAAGATGGAGGAGTTGTATCGGAAGATCACAGGATGTGGAGAGTGCAATGTTCTGGGAAGAAGTAGTGG
>Ga0265294_10008180_pt1 | contig 12264 bp, 12 predicted proteins | sample MunlanPumphouse3_FD_192504 | JGI IMG/M metagenome (GOLD analysis project Ga0265294, IMG submission 192504) | Groundwater microbial communities from a municipal landfill in Southern Ontario, Canada - Pumphouse #3 | ecosystem: Environmental > Aquatic > Deep subsurface > Groundwater | place... | reverse complement strand
CTCCCCTTTAACTATAATAATCTAGATTCTATTTTTAGCTTGCCTGGATTGTAGAAGAGCTTCCTAATAAAAGAATTACGGATAAAATATATTATTACATCAGTTATTCGTAATGCGGCGAACGTTTATATATTGAGAATACAAAATATATAAAGATATTATGGAAAGCCCCGGAAATCAAACGGAATTTTTCTATACTGAAAAAGGCCTTATTGCCATTGACAGTCCAGTAAAATTGCAAATCTTAAATTTGCTTAAAGAAGATTCCAGCTCCTTTGATGCAATTGTCCGGCATACCGCAAAGGCCAAGTCCACGATTTCCGTCCACCTCAACAAACTCAGAGCCCTGGGACTTGTGGCAGAAGAGCTTGATCCTCTGGATCGACGCCGGAAAACCTATTTTCTTACCTCTTATTACATGGGCCGTTCTCGCAAACCCAGGCTTGAAAATTACAAAAAGGTACTCAAACGGATGGATTCGGCTCGCATTCATGAACCTATTTTTTTTATGGATGTTCTCTTTCATGCTTTTTGCTTTGGCTGCGAAGCTTATGGGCTTGACAATGCCCCCATTATAAAAAAGATAGGAAACGATATTGGAAAAAAGCTTGCCTCGGAATTCAGAGCCAAAGAGCTTGAAGGGCTGCTTGGAGAAATAGCTTCTTTTTTTGAATTGCATGAAAAAATAAGTCTTGTAAAAAAAGACCCTTTAAGCCTGGTTGTCAGAGATTCGTTTAAAGAAGATTCCAGAATAAGTTCTGGCAAAACTCTTTGTGCTTTTGAAGAAGGGTTGATTGAAGGATTGCTTTATGGAAAACTAGGAAAAAAATTCCGGGTAAAAGAGACCGAATGTTATGGGACCGGACATGGACATTGCCTTTTTTCCATAAGCAAATGAAAAAAGAAAAAAAGGAAATGAAAACCAGAAGGAAATACCCCTTCTCATATATTTATATTCTATTTTATTCGGATTTGCCAATTACAACTCCAAGCTGGGATTTAAGGAGCGGACCAATTGCCGCAACAATTCCGGGCCCATCTGTACTTTCCCGACAGACAACAGCATGTTCAAGCAGCCCCAAACGCTCGATTTCATAAATATCTCTGCCATGCCTGGTCTTTTTTATTGCACTTTTAAGCTCCGAGCGGGTTGCAGAATTTACAATAACTCTGTCTGTCCCAGCTTTTTTCCAAGCCCAGAAACGGTCGAGCTGTTCCTTGCTAAAGCTTCCCCTAAGCTCTTTTTTTCTTTCAAGAATTTCCACCTCTACCGGAAGAAAAGGAATAATCCCAAATCTTGCTGCAAGCTGCTTAGGCTTTCCCCTGCCAAGGCCTTTTAGCTCTTCTGCTCCGAGTTTTACCGGAAAGCCTATGTCAACTATAATCACAGCCTCTTCCACAGCTTTAATAAAACCTTTATAAAGCTTCCCGACTTCAGCCTTTTTTACGGGGCTGCCGTATTTGGAATGTAAAAAGTTTGCCGAAACTTCCTCGTCCTCGCCTTCAAGCTGCAGCTCGGCCCAGCCTTCCGGAGTTACTGAGATTTCGCATTCTACCTCAAGGGCTTTTAACTCATTATCTATCAGGGCTTTAAGAGACCTGATTGCTCGTTTCTGATTCCCATATACGGGCTGAAGTATTACTATCGTTTTCATGTTTCTTTCCGTTTATTTCAATCCTGTTCTTCTCAATTCCGGGCACTTATATCCCGATCAATTTTTTCTGATATTGGACCCTCAAATCGAAGCCTTCGGGCTCAATTCCTGAGACAAGCTTCAAGATACTTTAAGGTTTTTTCAAGAGCAGGCTTTACTCTAGAATCAATCGGAGTGCCCCCTTCTGCCCCTTTTCTTTCCTCAGTTTCTTCTATCAGAGCCTGCAACATTCCTATATCCCGACTGAACGGTCCAAGTTTGCGAGAAATTGAAGCCCTATCCTCTCCTTTTTCTAAAGCTGCTTTGTAGATTTCCTCAATTTTACCATAAAGAGCCTCTATTTTTTCAAGAATTTCGGCACTTTGAGGGTCCAGTTCTCTTTTCTCAGCCTCTGCTTCAGAAGTAACTCTTTCTCTAGAAACCTCAAAAGCCATAGCTTCTCTTCCTGCTACGAAAGAGCCTGACAAAACTGAGGAAGCTTTGGTATTTTCATTCCTTGTATCAGAACCTTCAATTGAAGGAGCCGCTTTTTGAAGCAGGTCCCTAAATTCCTTTAAAGCAACTTCCACTTTTTTTCCATATTCCGTAAGTTCAACGAACTTTATCCGCCCTTTATACGTGAAGCGGATGATTCCGCAATCTTCCATTTTTGAGAGAATCCTTGTGGTATGGGCAAAAGTAGAATCGATTTCCTTTGAAATTACGGAAGCATAGGTTTTTTCAGTCAAACCTATAAAAAGCAGAGCAAGAGCTGGTTTTTCCTGCAAAAACAATTTTTCTGCATCTTCTTCGGACATGCTATATCACACTTGGATTATTTAGCGGATTTCCGGAGCTTTTATCCGAGCGTCCGGATTATTTTTTTTATCTCCGCAATAGAGGCATCCGTCTTAAAAGCCGTCCCGCTAAAATGGGTTCTTGAGGCTTTAAAGCCTTTTATTTTAAGGGAATCAATTACAAGATCTATCCCACTTGCCGAAACTCCCAGTTGCTTGCAGATTACGTGCTGGTCAAAGAATAGAGGAATATCAAGCTCATCCCTGCAAAAGCTTATGATTTTAGCAGCTTGCTCTTTTGTATTCAGGCTTTTTTCTTCCATTTCCTCAAGCAGCTCGTTGCAAAAAGCTTTTTCCCGCAGGGGTCCAAGCCACATAGGCCCTGCAATCTCTCTAAGCCCTCCACAGAAAGGACATTCCGGCTTTATATGGACTGCAAGCCCCTGAACCGTTTCTCTTTCCCCGCAGTGCGGACAATAGGAAAGAAAGCCCATATACTTAAGGGTTCGGTCAGCCTGTTTCGCTCCCTTTCGGATTTCAAGGTAAGTCCGAACGTAGTGACGGGTCACATGAGAAAAGAGGGGAATTATTGCTTTTTCATGCTTTGCAACTTCTCTTGCACAGGCTCCAAGCAGGATCCTAAGCCCCATTTCCCTGTGAAATTCCCTGTTAAGCGGGACTGCTGCATATTTTCGGATTCCGGAATTTAAATGGGCTCCACAAAGAGGAGCAGTATCGGTTGCCGTAACCGAAAGCAAGTTAAGCGCTGAGACTGCAGCAGCGTCTAAGAAAGGAGCCGGGGTCCCAAAAGGATCAATGTCCACAAGATTGAATTTTGACTCATGGAGTAGCACGTTTGCATTTCTCCGGGAAGCTTCGGCCTTTTCCGAAAGTCCGGCATGTTCGATGTTTTTCTTTATAAGCTCGAAAGCTTCTAGACTCCAGTCGTTTAGGGTTGCGTGAATTCCAACCTCCTTTGCGATTCTAAGTCCTCGGATTCCGGATGCGGAAAAAGCATCCAGATAGCGGATATCCTCTATTTTCAGAGCCTTTTTTGCAAGCAGCCTTTTTACAAAAGCAGCTGTTGCTGCAACATTAATATCGCGGTTGAGCTCCATTGCAGGATTATAAAATACAGGAGCTGCAGAGGGAGGAAAGCTTGAGCCTTCGGGGGGGACTGGCACAAAAAGTTCTGTTCTGCCCTCTATGATTGTTTTACAGTTCATCTAAGGCATTTTATTCTTCTATGTCTTATTTTACCGTAATGGTTGTTCCCATTTTCGGCTGGCTGGATAAACTTAAAATAAGAAAAAGGTTTTTTTAAAAAATATAGATAAATGCAGGGGAATCCCCGATATTTCAATGGAAGAGGATCTTCCCCGTTTATATATTAAGCAAGTTTTTAAGCTTCAGTTACGTTAATGGTCACATTCATTCTTGGCTGTCCTATAATACTGAAATTATATGTGCCCGTTTCATTGAAAGTGTATGGATATGGCCGTCTGTAAGTTAGAGTGGCGTTTTCGAAAAGTCCGTCCTCACTAACCAGTGTAAAAGTTCTTTTCGGGTTGTCATGAAGATTCCACCAGGCAACTATATCCCCTGGTTTTATTTCACGCTCGGGAGGATTTGCCTTAAAGTACTGTAACAAAATCCTATAATTTTGCGGCTCCCTCTCAAGCTCAGAAATCGGAGTTTCCATTTCATCTGGAGATTCTGCTTCATCTGGAGATTCTGCTTCATCTGGAGTTTCCGTTTCATCTGGAGTTTCCGTTTCATCTGGAGATTCTGCTTCATCTGGAGATTCGGTTTCATCTGGAATTTCCGTTTCATCTGGAGATTCGGTTTCATCTGGAGTTTCTGCAGGAGTAGGCCCTGTTTCAGGCTCTGCATTATCTTCACCTATACAACCGGCGGCCAAGCCTGAAATTAATATTATTAGCACAAAGACAGTATTTATTTTCATAAATAAATTCCCCAAGTATCTTTTCAGTGAGCTACCCCTAAGCTAAAGCCTCTGGTGCTTCCTGCTTCAGACTCAAGAGCAGCTTCTACGAGTCCACAGGGTTTTTCCGCCCTTTCGACGGACTTGATTAAATTAAAAGTATATTTTTAATTGGCTGCTACAAAAGTAAATAATATCAAATATTTTTACTAATGCATTAAGGTTTCTGTATGAAAAAATTAAAACGTAGAAGCTTCTGGAACGCAGCGTAAAACCCCAGAAACTTCACTCGGGGCTAGTTCACAGCCTCTGCTTTAAAGCCTTAGGAGATTTACGCGGTCTTCTATAAAAAAGAAGAGGGTTTGATAGAGTTTTTTAGGCAAATCCCAGGGTTTCAGACCATTTTATTCTGGTTTTCCCAAGCTCAAAGCCCGTTAAGATGATAGCTCCACAAAATAAGAGCTATAAGGCCTGTAAAAGCAAGCAAAACAAATCTAATTTTCACAAGAGAGAAAAGCTTTTCGGAGCCTGAGATTTTTGTAAGAAGCACCTTGTTCAGAGTGCTTATCAGGCTTGCAAGAACGGCCGTATTTGCTGCAGTTGTATAGGAAATACTTCCATTTACCGCAAGAAGAGCAACTGAGACGATAACTCCAGAACTGCTAACCAAAGCTCCTATGGAGGTTGCATAAATTCCGGCCGTGCCTGCAACCTGGTTTGCAGTGTTTCCCACAATCAAAATGAGAGTAAAGGCCAGTCCGAATTTGAAGGCCGGCCCTAGAGAAAAGGGAGATTGAATCGAGAGCCCTTCGCTTTCTGTAAGAGAGAACTGCTTTCCTCTTTTAAGCACTATCAGAATTGAAAGGAGGATGACTGCAAATTGGGGAGGCAGCATTAAAAAAGTAGTCTGACCGCTCGGATCTACAATAAAAGCTACAAGGAGGTTTCGGACAAGCATTGCGGTATTGCAGAGCAGAAGCCCCCTTAAAACAGGATCGGCCATCTCCTCACTTTTTTTGGAGAGGCCCGCGAGCGCTCCGGTCGTAGCCTCACTATTTACAAATCCACCAAGTGTTCCAGAATAACTGAGCCCTTTAGAGGCTCCAAATTTTTTCAGGAGAACGTAGCTCGAAAAACTTACAAGGGAGACTAGAACCACTATCATAAGCCCGGATTTCAGGTTAATCAAGCCAAAAAATTTAGTGTCCGGAATTACAGGATAGAGAATGAAAGCAACAACTAGAAATTGCATTGCATTTAAAAGTTCTTCTCTTGAAAGGTTTTCTACAAATTGGTGCATAGGTTGTTTTCCCATTAGGAGGAAGGTTAGCAGGATTGCACAAACAATTGCAAAAAGGCAGTAATCGTAACCAACAAACACTCCTAAGAGAAAAGTTAGGAAGAGAGAGATAGGGCTTGTTACTCCTATGCGCTGAAAAAGGAATATTTTTGAATAGGTTATAATGGAGGCAATTGCCGCAAAAAATAAAGCCGTTATGTACATCAGTTCTGGCCCTGCTGAAAGGGCAGCAAAGCTTGAAAGCATGCCTGTTATACAGGTGATTGCAAAAGTCCGGACTCCCGCGAAAATGGCATGCTCTTGACTCCGGTATTCTCTTTCAATTCCTATAAGTATTCCTATCAGAAAGGAAATTATCAATTTTTTAAAAAAATCAAGTAGTAGGGGGTCAAATCCAAATTCCTGTACGATATCCGTGCCAATTCCTCTAAAAGTTTGTAATTTAATGCCCGTATATTTAAATCGGACTCGGTTTCCAAAATTTCTCAAATTTGAGACTTGCCTGTTAAAACGCCGGAATTATTTGAACGTTTAAATTATTGGAGTTGTTGAATCAGGAAAACTCTTAAAAATACCTGACTTCGCAAGTGTCTAATTTCTTTAACAATTTAAAGTATTGAACTGTTAAAGTATTTAAATTATTTTAAATATTAATCAGATATTTTTTATATCAAAGTTCAAAAAGGCCAGAAGAAGCTCTAATTTAAAACTGAGGCTTAATGCTCAGAAAGTGACTCTGGTTTAAAAAACAAGTAAAGAAAAATATTCATAGAAAAAATAAATATAAAAAATTAGGAATAAAAATAAAAAAGGAAAGGAATGTATATCTGTTCAAACTTCTATCAATTTTACATCAATAGGTTTTTCCTTATCTGATTCGGCAAGAGTAATCAGAGCACAGCTGCCCTTGCAAGCTTCCCCTGGATTTACTATTATGGCATTTCCTATTTTTTCAACACCTTTTGCCTCGTGGATATGCCCACAGATGATAAGATCCACTCGGGGTGCAACCTTGCCTATGGCAGCGCTTCCTACGTGGCCACTTGGAATTTCGTCGCAAGCCCCCAGAGGAGGAGCATGGGTCAAGAGCACAAGCCTTTCACAGTTTTTAGAACTTTCAGCCGAACTGATCAGCTCCTCAAGGCTTTTTTCAATCTCCTCTTCCGAAAGCTCAAAAGGAGTGTCAAAAGGAGTCGGGTTTGAACCTCCAAGCCCTAGAAAGTGGATATTTCCAAAGGTTTTTGCCCTGGCATGAAGATTCGTGACCTTAGTTTTCTCAAGGGTTTTTGGAAGGCTTTTAAGGTCACAGTTTCCGGGAATAGCAAAAACCGGTTTTCCGAATTTATCTAATATTTTAAAAAGTTCTTCTGCTTTTTCGTCAGGGCCAAAATCGGTCAGATCCCCGGCTAGAAGAACAAGGTCAAAGTTTCCTGCTTTTTTAAGCAGCGCTTCTACTTTTGAATAATCTCCATGAAGATCCGCAATAGCAAGTAATTTCATTATATCCCATCCGGCTCCGGGATCTAATTTTTAAATCTGTTTTTCCTTCCCGGACCCTCTATCCTTAAACATGCACACATCTTTTATATTCCTTCCGTAAATATAATGCCTCCATGCGTGATATTGTAATCATAGGGCACAAAGCCAAAACGAGCAGCGACTTTTCCTTAAATGATCTTCCCGGAGCCGCAGGCCGGATGGATATTCTCTGTCGCTGTGTAAGTTCTGCCCTTTTTCTCTCCTTTGGGATGAGGCGAGACGTAAATGTGCACCTCTTACTGCTAGGAGAGCCAGATCCCGGCAAAATTATTCGTTTTGAAGGACAATATCTGCGATATCTAAACCCTGATGAACGAAGCAGCGCTTCTCTTATAAACAAAGCCCTTAAAAAGGAAGTTTCGAATCTCGAAGTCCGCTCTACGCCAGGAGTCTGGATCCGTAGAGGGGAGTTTAAAACCCTCCTCGACGAGTTTGAAGGTCGTGCTCTTTATTATCTTCGGGAAGATGGAGAAGATATCCGAAAAGTTGCAGAAGGCTTTTCTGATCCCGTGTTTATTTTGGGAGACCATACCGGAGTTCGGGAAGAAGAGGAAGCTCAGCTTCTAAAAGCCGGAGCAAAAATTATATCCGTAGGCCCTCTATCCCTGCATTCCAACCACTGCATAAGCCTGATCCACAATGAAATGGACAGGCTTGAGGCCAAAAATAAATAAGGAATATTAGTAATAAGAATTCAAAAAAGGGAGTATCAGATGGACATCATTGAAATTTCCAAGAAAATAATAGAAGAAGGGCCGATCTGCGATCACTGCCTGGGTCGGCAATTCGCAAAATTATCCACCGGACTTAGTAATCGGGAGCGGGGACAGGCTATAAAGCTCACGCTTGCTTTGGAAGGGGATCGATTAAAAAGGGACGAAGCTGAGGATTCCCTTTTGCAGACCCTTGCCCCATGCAGCGTTTTTGCAAGAAAAGCCCTGAGACTTAAAGGTGAGGATGAACAGTGCTGGCTCTGCCTTGACCTTTTTAAAAAACTTGACTCTTTGGCCGAAGCCGCGATCCATGCTCTTGAAGGGCTTGAATACTCGACCTTTCTTGTGGGCACAAAGGTAAGCGGACTGCTAAGTGAAAATGAAGAAGTCCTCTGGGCTGAAGCCGGAACTGCTTACGCGGAGCAGTTAAAGACTGAAATCAACCGTGAGGTTGGAAAGAGAATTGCAGAAAAAGTTGGAAAAGAGGTAGCTTTTGAAAATCCAGATATTCTGATAACCCTTGAGCTTGCAAAGGAAGAGCTTAAGCTTCAGCTCCGTTCAGTCTATATTTATGGAAGGTATAGAAAACTTCTAAGAGGAATCCCTCAGACTCGCTGGCCCTGCCGCAAATGCAGGGGAAAAGGGTGTGAGAGTTGTAATTTTACAGGCAAGCAATACCCAGAATCCGTGGATGAAAATATAAAGGAGCCTGTAATTGAGGCTTTTGAGGCCGAAGATACGGCTTTCCATGGCGCAGGCAGAGAAGACATTGATGCGCTTATGCTTGGAACAGGCAGACCTTTTGTTGTGGAGGCAAAAGCTCCGAAAAAGCGGGACTTTGACCTTGCACTTCTTACAAAGCAGATAAATGAAAAAGCAGCCGGAAAAGTTGAAGTCAGGGATCTGAAATTTGTTTCAAAAGGGGTTATTGAAAAGCTTAAAAGTTCAAAGGCGGATAAAGCTTATAAGCTTAAAGTTACATTTAAAGAGCCTGTTTCAGAGGAAAAGCTTAAATCCTGCCTTGAAGCTCTTAGCGGTGCTGAGATATCTCAGCAGACTCCTCAAAGGGTGTTACATAGACGAGCCGACCTTCTCAGGAAACGGCTTGTGCACAACATGGAACTTGAGGAGCTTACAGAGGCAGGATACGCTTATATCACTGTTAAATGTGCAGGCGGGCTCTACGTAAAAGAGCTAGTTTCAGGAGACACCGGAAGGACGGAACCGAGCCTTAGCGGCCTCTTGGGCATGCCTGCAACAGTCGAGGAACTCGACGTTATCAATGTCGATATTGAAATCTGAAAGCTGGAACTGGTCCGGTAGCTGCTGTCTGGACTTGCTTTCTGGATATTAAATTATTCAGATTCTTATTTATAATAAATAAACCAAGTATTTGAGCATTCTAACGGAGGAACAAGCGATGACAAATTCACATGGTGAGAAACGTTGCACAAGGTATAAATTAAAGAAATCAATCCGCGAGCGAGGAATTTCGCCCGTGGTCAGGGCAATTCAGGAATTTAAAGCCGGACAGATGGTCCATATTGACATCGACCCTAGCTTCCAGAAAGGTATACCTAATGCCAAATTCCAGGGTTCGACAGGAAAAGTTATCGGCCAGCGCGGCCGTGCCTATCTACTTCAGGTGAAATATGGAAATGCACTAAAAAAAGTCATCTGCATGCCCAGTCACCTCAAGCCACAGCGATTAAACTAATTTCAATAAATAAAAGCGGGCTTAGTTAAGTGCGGGGCTTAAAGGTTCAGCATTTGGGATTGGCCCGCGGATATTCAGCCTGTATAAGCTCTTTGCCCTTTTCCTTTTCCCCGGACTTAGGGTATTTATACCCTAGCTCTTCAGAGAAGGTCCGAAAAAGCCAAGTTTTATAAAATTGGAGGAAAGAGCGTTTTTTAGAACAGGTTTGAATTCCACCTTTTTGGGTTTATTATTTTAAGCTTGAGCCAAAGAAAAACCTTCTCTAAATAATTTTAGAAAGGAGGCCGAGCTCTTATGCCGGTATTTTCTCTAAAAAAAGTTTGAAAACATCTATAATTATATATTGTTTAGTGACATATACTGAATCAATATCTTTACTATAAAAGGCTCCTGTATTAGGTTTATGATTTCACAGGGTATATAAAGCTTCAATCTAAACTGGATATGCAGATGAAATTGAATCCGGAAAGGCTGGATGAGGGTATGGGCGATTTGCTTGTAGAGACTACTGAATTCTATCTTTTAATTTAAGAAGAGTGTATTCCTATGATAGTAAAGGATGTTCTGAGTGAAGAATTATTAACACTTGCCGAAGTCAAGGAAATGCTGACCGAAATCATGGAGGAACGCAAAGAGAGGGACCTTGAGGTTGGATACGAGTTCAGAAAAGCCCTCAACCACGCCGAACTCTTTGCAAAGACCGGAGGGGAGAAAGCCCGGGAACTGGTAAATAAATTGCTTGAGCTTGAGAAAATGAGCCCTGTCATCGCGGTCCGGATAGCCGACCTTCTGCCCCAATCTCGAGATGAACTCAGGTCAATTTATACGAAGGAAAAGTATACCCTGAGTAATGAAGAACTGGACCAGATTTTAGAATATGTTGCGGAAGCAATGGCTTAACTCCGGCTTTAATTAATAATAATAGACAAAGCAATTCAATTTTCCCGAGGGGGCCCCGGGAAAAAAGATTTTAGGCCGGGCAGGGTTCAAAGGGGCTTAGATTCCTCGGGGGTTCGAGTTTTAACAAAACCACCCGGCGGATAGGGTTTAGTTAATATAAGATTTTAAACGGACTCCAGATGCGCTTAAGCCTCGAGTTCTTCTCCCTGAGAAAGTAGATAGCTAAAAAAACCGTTGAGGTTATATAAACCTTGTAATAAAATAACCCTAATGGTTAAAAAATCCTTCTGGGTTTCTGAACTTGTTTGGATAAGGAATTTGGATAAGGAAAGATGCAAGTATAAACAGAAAAAGCTCAAGGAAATGCAGGAAAATGGCAGGAGCTGAATCTCCAAAGAGCATTTAGCTGTAGCTGAAAGTCTAGATATATATCCAAAGTAGTATCATATGTAGAAATCATGATAAGCTAGAGATTTGTTAATAGAAATTCATATGTAGATTTGTTAATGTAAATACATAATTGGCTCATTAAGCAAACTTTAAAATAAAATTATTAATGAGCGATTCGATGGATTATTTGGATGGGTGTTGATGAAAGCAGATAGATCACAGACTGGAACTTCTTATTCGGGCAGGTCTAATTACGGAAAGTACTCATCAGGCAGGCGCCAGACAGGCAAACGTTATCCTGATAAAGAATCTCGCTCATCCAGAAGATCTGGAGAAAATGCGGGCGAAAGAGAGGAGTACGTCTGGGTGCTTGATTATCTCCCTTACGGAAAATCCGTAGATAACAGACCCTTACTTCAGAAAAAACCTCTCGTTCAGGCCGTAGGAGATAAAAAGTTCACCCTCATGGAACTTGTCCCAAAAGAAGGAGTCGTACCTGATATTCAGGCCCGGGTGTATATTGGTTCAGGAAACCGGGATATAATAGACCATGTAAAACAACGGATTGCTTATAAGGATCTGACTTACGGGGCAAATCTTGAGCTTCCCTTTATTCTTGAGGCCTGCGTCCGGCACCAGGAAGAGAGGTTTGTGAAATTTTTCAATGAGGCTCATCCCATCACCACCCGCTTGCATATGCTTGATCTCCTTCCAGGAATTGGGAAAAAACTCATGTGGGCTATCATCGATGAGCGCAAAAAAGGAAAATTCACAAGTTTTGAAGAAATCCGAAAAAGGATTCCGGCCCTTTATGATCCTGCAAAACTTATTGTTAACAGGATTGAAGAAGAGCTCAAGGACGATTTTATTAAGTATAGGCTCTTTACAACTCCCCTGCGTTCTCAAAGGCGCAGATAAGTAAAGAATAAAAAATTTACCTCCAACCCTTTTACTTTTTTTAAAGTATTACTAATATTTTAACCTCTTCAGGAGGTCTAGATCTTGGTCCGCTCAATTCTCAAAAAATATAACATAAAGGGAGGTACTTTTGACCAGCACTTCCTTGTTGATTCCGGCTACCTTGACCGGATAGTAGCTGCAGCCGAACTGAGCCCCGAAGACATTGTCCTTGAAATCGGAGCCGGAATAGGAAACCTTACCGAAAGGCTTGCAAAGCAGGCGAAAAAGGTTGTCGCAATCGAACTTGATCCCAGATTAGTCGAGGTCCTCAAAGCCCGCTTCAAAGCTTGCGAAAAGCTTGAAATCCTTGCAGGCGATGCTTTGAAAGTGGAATTTCCAGCTTTTGATAAGGTGGTCTCGAATCTACCC
>Ga0265294_10008178_pt1 | contig 12264 bp, 10 predicted proteins | sample MunlanPumphouse3_FD_192504 | JGI IMG/M metagenome (GOLD analysis project Ga0265294, IMG submission 192504) | Groundwater microbial communities from a municipal landfill in Southern Ontario, Canada - Pumphouse #3 | ecosystem: Environmental > Aquatic > Deep subsurface > Groundwater | place... | reverse complement strand
AAATCCATAAAAACGTCATTGTTGGCAAAACATTGCTGATTGATGATTTGTTTGAGGAGGGTGTCCAAGCTGTTTTTCTGGGAACTGGGGCTGGACTCCCAAACTTTATGCAGATTCCGGGAGAAATGTTGAACGGAGTCTATTCCGCCAATGAATATTTGACCCGAGTCAATTTGATGAAAGCCGCTGACAAACGGAGTGCCACGCCGATTTTCTTGGCAAAACATGTGGCGGTCGTTGGCGGAGGAAATGTGGCTTTGGACGCCGCAAGATCCGCCAAACGTTTGGGAGCGGAAACCGTTACGATTCTTTATCGCCGCTCCATGAAAGAATTACCGGCACGAAAAGAAGAGGTGGATCATGCGGTGGAAGAAGGGATCTTGTTTCGCACACTGACCAATCCGATTGCCATTACGGGAGATGAAAAGGGATTTGTAAAGTCCGTGGAATGCGTCAAGATGCTCCTCGGAACCATCGATGCCTCGGGCAGGCCTCGACCGATTCCTGATCCCAACTCGACACACAAAATTGATGCGGATGCCGTGATTATTGCGGTCGGGACGACACCCAATCCCCTCATTATGCAAACAAGCCAGCTTGAAACAAATCGCTGGGGTTGCATCGTGACCCGAAATGATTCTGGCCTTACGTCACGCGATTTTGTCTATGCCGGAGGCGATGTGGTGACAGGCGCAGCGACCGTGATTTTGGCAATGGGTGCCGGCCGGAAAGCGGCGGAAGCCATCGATAAGGATCTCTGCCCCTCCCAATAAGCAGCGCAGTTTGCAAAATAATGGATTGTTTCTTGACATGCTTTCTCTCTTTGGCTATAATGACTTTGAAGGTTACTTTAAGTTGGTCCTGTGAGGCTAACAAGGGAATCGATTCATCTTACTGACACATCCCCTTTTTTGCCACAGGCCGGAAAGGGGTTTTATTTTATGAAGCACCTGTTCAGGCTCACCGATCTCTCTAGCGAGGAGATCATGATGATTTTAACGGAAGCCAAAGAATTCAAAGCGGGAAAGAATTATCCTGATTTGACGGGCAAGCGGGTCATCAATGCATTTTTCGAACCCTCCACAAGGACGCAATACTCCTTCATGGTGGCAGAAAGCAAACTCGGAATGCTTCCAATCAATTTCAACGTCGAGACATCCAGTGTCAAAAAAGGTGAAAGTCTTTATGACACATTGAAGACGTTTGAGATGATCGGTATCGACGCTTTAGTCGTTCGGCACCCGGCAAACAATTATTTTCTCGAGCTGGATAAGATTCAAATCCCAATTCTCTCTGGTGGCGATGGAACGGGGAACCATCCGACTCAAAGTCTGTTGGACCTACTGACGATCCAAGAGGAATTCGGGAATTTCACCGGTTTGAAAATCGCCATAGTAGGCGATATTCGCCATTCCAGAGTTGCCCATACCAATATTGACGTGATGACCCGGATGGGCATGGAAGTATCCATCTGTGGACCCGAGCAGTTCAATGACAGCTCGGCTCCTTATATCGACTATGAGTTGGCACTCAAGGAAATGGATATCATCATGTTGCTGAGAGTTCAGTTTGAGCGGCATGGCTACGATCTAGCGCTCAACCGAGAAACATATTATGAGGAATTTGGTTTGACCGAGGAGCGGGTTCATTCAATGAAAGATCACGCAATCATTATGCATCCAGCGCCATATAACCGCGGAGTGGAAATATCCAATTATGCTGTAGAATGTTCGAAAAGTCGGATCATGAAACAAATGCATAACGGTGTCTATGTACGAATGGCTGTGTTAAAACGGGCATTCTCAGAATAAATTATTGGAGGAGAAAATCTATGAAGGTCATATTGGATCAAAATACAATGGAACGGACCATTCGCCGGATATCCTATGAAATCATTGAAAAAAATCAGGATTTGGCGAGTGTTGTTATCCTCGGCATCCAAACCCGCGGAATCATTCTTGGAAAGCGAATCGCCGCAAACATTGAAGCGATCGAGGGCATACAAATCCCGTTTTATCCTTTGAATGTCCGCCCCTTTCGCGATGATCTCAAAGAAGTGTTGCCCAAAGGCCTGCCCTCAATCGATATCGCCGGTAAAGTCGTTATTTTGGCAGATGATGTCCTTTATACCGGACGAACGATTCGCGCAGGATTGGATGCCGTTATGGAAATCGGCCGTCCAGCAAAAATACAATTGGCCATTCTAATTGACCGAGGACATCGCGAATTGCCGATTACGGCCAATTATGTCGGGAAAAACATCCCCACGAGCCATAGCGAAAAAGTCCAAGTCCATTTTCAGGAAACTGACGGAATCGAACAAGTAATTTTATCCTAGGTGTCTTGATGAGGACATTATTGAAAAACGGAATTGTGATCCGCGAACAAAACGAATGGTTGGATGTCTTGATCGACGATGGAATCATCATTGATCTTCTCCCGTCGATCTCGGATCAAGATGCGAGTGTGATTGATTGTACCAAGATGACCATTGCCCCAGGTTTTATCGATATGCACATGCATTTGCGAGAGCCAGGTTTCGAACATAAAGAAACGATTGCCACAGGGACAAAAGCAGCCGCAAGGGGCGGATATACCACCATCTGCCCCATGCCGAATACAAAACCTGTTTGTGACAATTTGAAACAACTAAATGCCTTTATGAATAAAGTGAAAACAGATGCTTGCGTCCATGTCTTGCCGTATGCCTCAATCACGACATCGCTGTCCGATCATGGAGAAATCGTCGATATGGAGGCTTTGATTGATCAAGTGGCCGGCTTCTCCAACGATGGAGTGGGAATCCAAGCGGCCGATCTGATGTATAAGGCGATGCAAAAAGCCAGTTCACTGGAAGCGTTGATCGCAGCGCATTGTGAGGATGAAAAACTTCTGTTTGGCGGAATTGTCCATAAAGGAGTGCGTTCCGAATCAAACGGATGGATGGCCATGACGTCACTTCCAGAAACATTGCAGATTGCGCGGGACATACTGATTGCGGAAGAAACCAACGCTCGTTATCACGTGTGCCATATCTCCACGAAAGAAGGGGTTCGGATCGTTCGTGAAGCCAAAGAACGCAATCAGAAAGTCACGTGTGAAGTGACACCCCATCATTTATTGCTGGAAAACCGTGATGTCGATAACAGCGATTTCAAAATGAATCCGCCCTTACGCGGTGTCGATGATAAATACGCACTGATCCAAGCGTTGATTGAAGGAACAATCGATTGCGTTGCGACCGATCACGCCCCTCATGCTCCAAGTGAAAAGGCGCAAGGAATGGAGAAAGCGCCGTTTGGCGTTGTGGGATTGGAAACCGCGTTTCCCTTGATCTACACCAATTTGGTCCGAACCCGTATGGCTTCCTTGCAACAGGCCATCGCTTGGTTTTCGTTGAATCCGGCAAAGATATTGAACTTGGAAGCGGGACGGATCGTGAAAGGCCGTGTCGCGGATTTGGTCATTCTGGATTTGAATAAAAAGCGAAAAATCGATAAAAACACCTTTTTTTCCAAAGGCCGAAACACACCCTTTGACGGCTGGGAATGCTCTGGGTGGCCGGTCATGACATTGGTGGAAGGGAAGGTGGCATTTCAAGATGAGTCGTTTGGTCGTTCAAAGTAATCAGTGGTTTGCGGATAAGGTTTATCAAATGGTTCTTTCCGGTGCGAAACCTCACGAACCCGGTCAATTTGTGATGGTCGAAATTAGCAAAGGAATCGATTTCTTTTTGCGACGGCCCTTTTCAATTGCCGATTCAAAAAATGATCGCTTGACGCTTCTTTACAAGGTAATCGGCAGAGGTACGAGTTATATGACGACGCTGATTCCAGGCGACACGCTGGACGTATTAGAACAACTCGGAAATGGCTTTCGAATCGATCCCAACCGCCAAGATGTCTGTTTGATTGGTGGAGGATCGGGTGTATTTCCGCTTTTGGGTTTGGCGAGACGGCTTCACGAGCGGGGTATCCGACCAACAGCCTTTCTCGGATTTGATACAAAACAATCCGCTTGTCTTATCTCCGAACTGTCGCGCGTTTGCCAAGTGGCAATTACCACGATGGATGGAACGTTAGGTGAAATGGGCAATGTCTGTCTTTATCAAGCAATGTATCAACACTCCTACTATTATGCGGTGGGTCCGATGGCCATGTTGAAGGCGATCGCCCAAAAAACCACCAACGGGCAAATGTCGCTCGAAGAACGAATGGGTTGCGGGTTTGGTGCCTGTATGGGTTGTACGATAATGACGAAAAAAGGGCCAGCACAAATCTGCAAGGATGGTCCCGTGTTTTCCGCAGGTGATCTCATATGGGAATAATGACGGTTTCTTTTTTGGGATGGACCCTCGATAATCCAATCATTCCCGCTTCTGGAACGTTTGGTTTTGGATTGGAGTATGCCTCTTTTTTTGATCTCAATCAATTAGGTTCTTTGACGACCAAGGCCATTACCGCAAGACCGAGGTTTGGGAATCCCACCCCGCGGATTGCGGAGGTGCCCGGAGGGATGCTCAACGCGATTGGGCTGCAAAATCCGGGAGTGGATGACGTGATTGAGGTGATTTTACCAAAACTTGCCCAAGTCTTTCAGAAACCCATCATTGCCAATATCGCCGGAAGTGTGGTTGAAGAATACCTCGAAGTCATTGACAAATTGAATTCCGAGCCACAAATCGGCGCGTTTGAGATCAATATCAGTTGTCCCAACGTCCAAGAAGGTGGGATGGTATTCGGCACCAACGCCACGCTCGCGAGCGATCTTGTTCGCCGATCGAAACAGCATTCTCGGAAGCCTTTGATTGTAAAACTCAGTCCCAATGTGACCAATATCGTCGACATCGCTCGAGCAGTCGAAGACGCCGGAGCGGATGCCTTGTCGTTGATCAATACCTTGGTTGGCATGGCGATCGATCGCGAGAAAGCCCGGCCTGTACTGGCTAATAAGTTTGGCGGTTTGTCCGGACCGGCGATCAAACCGGTAGCGCTCCGAATGGTCTTTCAAGTCTTTGAACAAGTGTCGATCCCAATCATCGGGATGGGCGGTGTCATGACGGCAGAAGACGCAATTGATTTCATCTTGGCCGGTGCGACAGCGGTTGGGGTCGGCAGTGCAAATCTCAGAGATCCGTTTGCTTGTCCAAAAATAATCGAAGCCCTCCCAGGGTTGATCCAACACCTGGGATGGTCCAATATCAAATCAATGATTGGAGGTGCGCATGAAAAACGTCATCATCGCTTGTGATTTCGAGCACAAGGAAACGTTAAGAGGATTTTTGCGGTTGTTTGGTTCCAAGCGACCCATGTTGAAGATTGGGATGGAACTCTTTTATCGTGAAGGTCCGGAGTTGATCAGGCAGCTGAAACGGCAAGGATATCCGTTGTTTTTAGACTTGAAATTGCATGATATTCCTCATACAGTGGAAAAAGCCATGGTCAATATCGGCCATTTGGGGGTTGATATGGTGAATGTTCACGCTTCCGGCGGACTGGACATGATGGAAGCGGCGAAATATGGTTTGAAACGATCGGGATCGACAACAAAGCTACTCGCTGTCACGGTATTGACCTCGATCGATGAAGCGATTCTAGCAAATGAATTGTTGGTTCATAAGCCTCTGGAGGACACGGTGAAACATTATGCCTTGCTTGCAAAAAAAGCCGGGCTAGACGGCGTGGTATGTTCGCCGCTTGAAGTGCCGATCATCAAGAAAGTGTGTTCACATGATTTTCTTACCGTCACTCCGGGGATCCGTTATCCCAGCCAGGCACAAGATGATCAACGGCGGATCACAACACCTAGCGAAGCAAAAAAACTTGGAACCGATTTGATTGTGGTCGGACGAACCATTACCAAAGCCGTGGATCCTTATGCAATGTATGATCAGATTGTGAGGGAATTTACCGATGGAGCGTGAGATTGCTACTTTATTACTGGAAAATAAAGCCGTCTTTTTATCGCCAAATTCCCCGTTTACGTGGGCGAGCGGGATTCAGAGTCCGATTTATTGTGATAATCGAATGACGCTGGCCTATCCCCGTGTTCGAGACCGAATTGAAGAGGGTCTAGTTCAATTGATCCAAAAACACTATCCCCATCTGGATGCCGTGATTGGGACGGCAACAGCCGGCATTGCGCATGCGGCGATTGTCGCGGACAAACTTCAGTGTCCCATGGGCTATGTCCGCACGGCCAATAAAGATCATGGACGTAAAAACCAGATTGAAGGTTTCTCTCTTCCTGGAGCGAGGGTAGTGGTGGTCGAAGATTTGATTTCCACGGCCGGCAGTGTCATCGAGATCGTCGACATCTTGCGTGAAGCAAAGATGACGGTGCTTGGAATCGTCTCGATTTTTACTTATGGACTCCAAAAGGGAATTGAACGATTGAAGAAAGCAGGGATTGCGAATCATTCGCTATCCAACTTTGATATCTTGATTCAAGTTGCGAGCGAAAAAGGGTTTATCGAATTGACGGACATCGCCAAATGTATCGCGTTTCAAAAAGATCCGGAGAACCCGAATTGGAGAAAAGATCGCTAATCAAGAGTGAACGGACTTTGGATTTGTTTTCTAGCTTTTTCCGCAAGCGTTTTCTTTGGAGAAAAGGTGATTTTCCCTTTGCATTTCCTATTTGTTGATGTTAATATCAAATTGGGTCTATCGGATAGAATTCCGAAGTAACCACTGAATTTAAAAAATCGAATCTCTTGTCTCATATAATCTGGGTAATATGGATCCAAAGTATCTACCTGTGCGCCGTAAATGCACAGACTATGAGAGAAGTTTTTTGCGCATTGGCGCGGACGCTTCTTTCGTCCGCGTTTTCTATTTTTTAGGAGGTATATGTGATATGAATCCACTCGTCAGCATCCTCATGGGCAGCAAATCTGATTTGCCGGTCATGACACAAGCCAAGGAGATCCTCGATCAATTCGGAATATCCTCCGAGGTGAGAATCATCTCGGCACATCGGACGCCGAATCAATTGTTTCAATATGCCGATAACGTGAAGGAAAGAGGCATCAAGATCGTCATTGCCGGAGCCGGAGGTGCGGCGCATGTTGCGGGAATGATGGCCGCTAAAGTCGCGGTACCGGTATTGGGAGTGCCGCTCATAGGATCCGCGCTCAACGGCTTGGATTCGCTCCTATCCACGGTGCAGATGCCCTCGGGGGTGCCGGTTGCCACCTTTTCAATTGGCGAAGCCGGAGCTAAAAACGCTGCGCTGTTTGCCGTGCGTATTTTAGCTTTGGAAGATCAAGCTTTGCAGGTGAAAATCCATCAATATCAACTTGCTCAAGAAATCAAGGTGTTAGAAGCCAATCAATCGCTATAACCAACGACTAAAATAACAGGCAGGTGGAGTGCGTGAGCCCAATTCGGTTGTTCGTGGAAAAAAAACTTGAATTTGCTTTGGAAGCCGAATCTCTAAGAAATCAAATTGCGGATGATTTGGATATCTGCTTGAGAAATTTTCGTCGAGTCTTGATTTACGATCTCTTCGATTGCGATGTCGATGACATCGACATTCTCAAATGGCAGGTGTTTGGTGAAAAGGCGACCGACCAGTTTTTAAAGCAGGTTCCTCTCGTCGAAAATGGCTATCTGGCGTTTGCCTATCTTCCTGGTCAGTTTGATCAAAAAGCCGACTCCGCCCAAGAATGCATTCAACTGATTCTCGGAAAGAAAGAGGCTGTTGTTCTTTCCAAAACAGTTTATCTATTCGACCCAATCAGCACTACCGATTTGGATCGGCTGAAAAAATATATCATCAATCCCGTGGATTCTTGGGAGGTCGATCTCACCACAATTCCAGCGATTCCTCCCGTCAATTCGGAAAAAGCCACGCCCATAATCAAAGGGTTCATCCTCTGGGGAAAAGAACAGAGACAACGTTTCCACCAAGATATGGCTCTTGCCATGAGTATTGCGGATTTGGAATTGATTGCCCAGTATTTTCAAAAGGAAAATCGAGATCCGAGTGAAACCGAAATTCGCGTACTCGATACTTATTGGTCGGATCACTGTCGACATACGACGTTTGAAACCGTCCTCGAGCCGATTCGCTTTGAAGCCACTGAACCATCGCATCCGCTCTTGGGTGCTTTTCAATTGGTTCAAACATTGAGACAAGATCTCAAGCGAGAAGAGCAACCGATGACACTCATGGAATTGGCAACGATTTACGCCAGATGGGTTCGAAAGACAAATCCCAATCATGCGATTGAAATTTCAAACGAAGTCAACGCGGCCAGTATTGTTGTTCAGGATAAATCAGAAGAATATTTGATCATGTTCAAAAATGAAACCCATAACCATCCCACGGAGATTGAACCGTTTGGTGGAGCGTCCACTTGCTTGGGCGGCGCTATTCGCGACCCTTTGTCGGGACGAAGTTTTGTCTATCAAGGTCTAAGGGTGAGTGGCGCGGGAAACGTGCTCGCAAGAGTCAAAGACACCTTGCCCGGGAAATTGCCCCAGCGGGTGATCACCAAAAAAGCAACGCTCGGTTTTTCTTCCTACGGCAATCAAATTGGACTAGCGACCACTTATGTCCGCGAACTGTTTCATCCCGGATACGTTGCCAAGCGCATGGAAGTGGGCGCTGTCGTCGGTGCCGTCAAACGAAAGGACATTCAAAGAGGAACACCCGTTCCAGGTGATTGGGTGATTTTGATTGGGGGAAAAACCGGCCGCGACGGCATTGGCGGTGCGACCGGCTCTTCCAAATCCCATACGGATCGATCGCTCGAAACCTCAGGAAGCGAAGTGCAAAAAGGCAATGCACCAATCGAACGACAATTGCAGCGGCTGTTTCGTCATCCAGAAGTCACGCGAATTGTCAAAAAGTGCAATGATTTCGGAGCGGGGGGTGTAGCGGTCGCCATCGGCGAACTGGCCGAAGGCGTCCGAATCGATCTCGATCAATTGCCCACCAAATATCAAGGATTGTCAGCGACCGAATTGGCGATCTCTGAATCGCAGGAACGGATGGCTTTGGTCATCGATCCTGCCGACTATCCGTTGTTCGAGCATGTTGCTGAAGAGGAAAACCTTGAAGCGGTCCATGTTGCCGATGTGACAACGAAAAAGCGACTGGTGATGATCAAATCCAATCAGGTCGTCGTTGACCTGGATCGCTCATTTATAAATACCAACGGCGTAAGACAGACCCGCATGGTCTTTGTCAAAGACACATTGGGAAAAAAGTCAGAATCTTCTAGCAATCCATTGCAAAACAAAGATACTCTGCTCGAATGGTTGAGCATGCCTTCCCATGCCATCCAAAAAGGCATGATTGAGCATTTTGATTCGACCATAGGCCGCACATCGATCTTTTTACCTTTTGGTGGAAAGACACAAATGACCGAAGTCGATGCATCTGTTCAAAAACTGCCATTCACCGAATCTGACAGTTCGCTCGTGACAATCATGACCGTCGGTGGAAATCCGGATTGTTTAAGCGAATCGCCTTACCGCGGAGCTTATCTTGCCGTTGTTGAAGCACTGGCAAAAGCGATGGCCGTCGGCGGAGATATTCGGAGGACCCATTTATCCTTGCAAGAATATTTTCAACGCTTGGGAACAAATCCTGAGAATTGGGGAAACGTCTTTCAAGCGCTCCTTGGTGCACTCCAAGCGCAAGCGGATTTTGAAGTGCCTGCCATTGGCGGAAAAGATTCCATGAGCGGATCATTTCTGGATTTGCATGTTCCTCCGACGTTGTTGGCATTTGCCTTAACGATTGGGGATATCGATCATTTAGTGTCGCCGGAGTTCAAAGCCCCGGGGCATCGAGTCTATCTCTTCCAGCCAAGCTTGAATGGATTTGGACTTCCGGATAGCACAGAAATCAAGCGTGTGTACCAGAAGATCTTGGATTTGATTCAGAAGAAGAGGATTCAAGCTCTTGCGGCTATAAAAGCGGGGGGCTGGGTGGAAGCGGTCGCCAAAATGAGTTATGGCAATTGGATAGGGTGTCGAATCGAAGCGACTGCGCCGCTTGATTGCTGGGATAAACCATTTTACGGTGGCTTGGTGATTGAGAGTGATACCTCACTCAATGATCGTGATTTTCAGTCGATAGGCCTCACAACAGAGATTCCAACCCTTCAATTTCCCTCGTTTGAAGTAACTTTAAGCGGCTTACTTCAATCCAGTCTTGAGACATTTTCTGAGCTTTTCCCCTGTTCGGAAAAGGTGGAGTCTCAGAATCTAGAGATTCCCTTATCCTCAGTCAATTGGATCCGGCCGGGATCCGCCTCCTATCGACCCAAAGTGTTCATCCCAGCGTTTCCCGGAACCAATTGTGAGTTGGACTCCGAAGCCGCTTTTCGCTTGGCTGGGGCCGACCCGGTCATCTCGGTATTTCGCAATCAAACCAAAGAAGCAATCCAAAGTTCCATTGACGATATCACAAGGGTTTTGGATCAATCCGACATCTTGATGTTACCGGGTGGGTTTTCTGCCGGAGACGAACCGGATGGATCAGGAAAATATATCACCGCAGTTCTCTTGAATCCGTACGTCAAAGCCGCTATTCACCGTTTCTTAAGTCGAAAAGGCTTGATTCTTGGTATTTGTAACGGATTTCAAGCATTGATAAAAAGTGGTCTATTGCCTTGGGGCGTGATTGGTGAGATCGGACAAGATTATCCCACCTTGGCGAAAAATAAAGTTGGTCGCCACATCGCCACCATGGTTCGGACCAAACTGATCACCAATGCCAGCCCTTGGTTTTATGATTTTTCTCCTGGAGAAATCCATACCATGCCCGTCTCTCACGGGGAAGGACGGTTCATGGCTTCTCAAGCGACGCTGGAACGCCTGATCCAAGAACATCAAATCGCAACTCAGTATGTCAACTTGCAAGGACAGCCGACGATGTCCTTGCCGGACAATCCCAACGGATCCATGATGGCGATTGAAGGACTCTTGAGCCCGGATGGTCTGATTTTAGGGAAAATGGGACATTCCGAGCGTGACGGAGTCGGTTTATATCAGAATTATCCACTCTATAAACCCCAAAAATTGTTTGAATCAGTCGTTCATTATCTAAAGAAGAGGTGACTAAGATGATCCCAGAAAAACAAGCATTGATTTATGAAGGAAAAGCCAAACAAGTTTATTCCACGACAAATCCGGATGATGTCATCATCCGGTATAAAGATGATGCAACGGCATTTAACGGCATCAAAAAGTCGACCATTGCCAACAAGGGGCTGATCAATAACGAGATTACCTCGCTCATTTTTGAATACCTTGCCCATAAAGGCATTGTCACCCATCTGATCCAACGATTGGACGAACGCGAACAGCTTTGTAAAAAAGTCCATATCATCAAAGTGGAAGTCATCATCCGCAATGTGATTGCCGGAAGTATGGCGAAACGCTTGGGACTGAAAGAAGGGATGATCCCTCCGAATCGAATTTATGAAATGTGTTATAAGAACGATGAATATCAAGATCCATTGATCAATGAGGATCATGCGGTAGCAATGGGAATCGCCAACTATGAAGAGTTGGATCGAATCAAGAAAGCCGCGCTGAAAATCAATCAATATCTGTATGAATTTATGGACAACATCGGAATCATTCTCGTGGATTTGAAATTAGAATTCGGGAAGGACCGATTTGGAAATATCCTGCTCGCTGACGAAATATCGCCGGACACTTGCCGATTTTGGGATAAGTCAACTCAAAAAAAATTGGATAAGGACCGCTTTCGCCGAGACCTTGGCAATATCGAAGAGGCGTATGAAGAAATCCGTGATCGGATCAAACAAGCTTTGAGGGATACAACATGGTAAAAACCATTGAGAATCGACAACACCATGAAGAATGTGGCGTTTTTGGCATCTTTAACCATCCCGACGCTGCCAATATCGTGTTTCATGCTTTAAATGCACTTCAACACCGGGGTCAAGAAGGGGCCGGCATCATTGCCTCCGATGGTTCCAACCTTCGCCAACGGAAAAACGAGGGATTGGTACGCGATGTGTTCAAACACGCGGATTTCAGCATTTTAAAGGGACCTCATGCGATTGGACATGTCCGCTATTCCACCTCCGGTCACGGGGGGATCATGAATGTGCAACCCTTGCTTTTCCATTCGCAAACAGGGTCCTTGGGGCTTTGTCATAACGGCAACATCGTCAATGCGCTGGAATTAAAAGCGCATTTGGAACAACAAGGCAGCATTTTTCAAACGACATCGGATACAGAAATCATCGCGCATCTCATCAAACGCCAACGC
>Ga0265294_10008177_pt1 | contig 12264 bp, 6 predicted proteins | sample MunlanPumphouse3_FD_192504 | JGI IMG/M metagenome (GOLD analysis project Ga0265294, IMG submission 192504) | Groundwater microbial communities from a municipal landfill in Southern Ontario, Canada - Pumphouse #3 | ecosystem: Environmental > Aquatic > Deep subsurface > Groundwater | place... | reverse complement strand
ATGTGTAAAATAATCCAGACGTATCTGAAAGATCTTGTTTCTGCTCAGACTTTGGTTCGCGTCATTACCGATGGGTATCACATTCAGCACGATCAGGAAGATCAGCCAGAGCCAGAATAGTCTTTTTACAGATCGAGCAATCATATTTCATCCTTAGGGTACAAAAATATCTCTGTTCCTTTTTCGTAGCTTCGGAAAGCTACGTTACGTGTGGTTTTTCGTAGCTTCGGAAAGCTACGTTACGAGTGGTTTTTCGTAGCTTCGGAAAGCTACGTTACGAGTGGTACGTTGAGCAGGATCAGCACCATCAGCCAGATCCAGAAAAGTTTCTTTACAGATCGAGCAATCATATTTCATCCTTAAGGCACCAAAATATCTCTGTCCCTCTTTCGTCAAGCGCTTTCCCCTTGATTATCCTCACAATGCGGTTACCTTGTGGTCACAAAAGTAAGCGCAAGGTGACCGCATCGAGACGATAACCAATGAGGAGAGAGTGTGCTAAACTTTGCGGATCAATTAGCTTGCAAGCGGATCCCAATGGGGCGGTGATCCGAGATCAGAGAGTAATACGCTGAAAGCCCACCCACGTGGTTTTCCACCCGGATAACGCGGCAGTAGTTTCCTGCCAGAGCAAAATCCGAGAAAAGCTCATCAGAGATCAGGATATGATCCAGGATGCTGTTATAGGAAGGATAAGAAACTGTATTGGGGGTAGGATTTGTGGCGATGGGCATGGTTGTGAAAAGATAGTCATCCGGTCTATTTAGAAAGGGCAAAAAGACATTCGTCTCAGTTGGCTCCTGAATCTGATCGTTGAGATCTCCTAACATCACCACGCGATCGTTGTTGAAGTTTTCGCGTATGTATTCTTCCAACAAGGTGCTGGCCAGCCTTCTGCGGTATTCCTCGTCCCAATCATCAGTTTCATCGATAAAGTTATCGCCCAGAGCTTTGAAATGGTTGTTGATGATCAGGTAGTTCTGATTGGCAAAGTTGATGTCCAGAATATAGGGAGGCCGGGGGAAAGGATTGGACTGGCCATTGAAAATGGTGTAGGCATCATTCACGGTAACTGTGCGTGAATCATAGAGATATGCAAGCCGGTAGGAGGATGTGGCATTATAGACATAGGCCTCGTAATCTGGCATGGCTTCTGCCAGAGCGTAGAATTGGGATTGCTCCATGACCTCCTGAAAGGCGATTACGTCCACATTCATCTGGGGGATAATATCTCTTAGCAGGTTCACGGTGTTATTGGTAAGCGGGAAGGTTTTGAGATTCCAGCTAACGATATCGAGGGTTTCCGGACTTCCAAAGAGCAGCCCCACCTCGTCTGTGGGCGGAGGAGTGAGTTTATTGTTTTGACCGCAGGAGACCAGGATCAGAGTGAGCAGGATGAGCAGCAAGTATTTAAAGCGCATATTTATACCTTTCAATTAGCCTTGTGTGTGCAAATTTAACTTTCTTGAACAAATGCGTTCAAGGCTCGATTCTGTCAAGCTAAAAAGCCCTGCTTTCACTGCTTTCGCTCCTCCAAAAAGCACAGGGGGAGTCAACTCCCCCTGTGCATATCGGATTTGATTACTTCATCATTAGCATTTTACGGGCATAGCTTTGGCCGTCGAGTTCCAAGCGATACAGGTAGATCCCGGTGGCAGCAGCTCTGCCGTTGTTGTCATTGCCATCCCATAGGAAGCTATTATTTCCGGCACTAATCTTACCCTGATGCAGGTTGCGCACAAGCTGTCCTTTCATATTGTAGATCGAGAGGCTGGCATTGGATGCGGCAGCGCTGTTAAAGGCAATCACCGTGCTGGGATTGAAGGGGTTGGGGTAATTGCGCAGGCTGGAAATCGTGATCGGTGCCAATTCGTCTGCTGCGGCCACATAGTTGTCAGGAGCAGTGGTGGTGAACCGAAGCACACGTTCTGCTACAAGTTCCGGAGCAGTGATGGGATAGATATTGCCATGAGTATAGGTAAGTCCGGTAAGCTGGCGATGATCTTCGATACCCACAGTGCAGTAAACCCCAGTGGTGGCTGGATTATCAATGGTGTGGTATTGCACAATGATGTCTCCGTCCTCTTCACCCTGGGGATAAAGGATGATCTGGAATTTCTCCAGATGAGCGTCTTCTCCCGCCTGGATTGTATATTGGCTATAAGCTTCGTTCCATTCGATAATGAACCGGTTGTTGGCGGCATCATACCAATGCAGGATGCGCATATCGGCAAAGATATCTTCGCCTTCAATGGTGCCGGTCTTCATACCTTTGAGGTCATCCCAATATCCGGCAACCAGGGCTTTAGGGCCCAGAGCGGCAGGGATGTAATGATTGTTAAAATAGGATTCATCACAATCAACAAAGGAGATCCAGCCATTGGAAGAAATGCTAATGGAATTATATTCAATGCCATAGAATTTGAACGTGAAAGGCAAATCCACATCCAGCACCCCATCATCCATGATCAGCCATAGATTACCCGAACCACCCAATTCCGGATCAAGCTCCACCCAATCATAAACGGGTGCCATTGGATATGCCGTATCTGTATCATCATAAATGAAATAGCCATATTTATCCGGGCCTGTGGGGTCATTTGAACTGGGGGAACCCGCTGTAACAGCATACAGAGCCATCCATTCATAGCCTGTGGGATCGCTGAAATCAAAGCGTAAGGGAATCGAGCGTCCATCCCAGGTATCATTAGGGATACTGATCGAGACTTCAAAGGTTTTATCCTGACCAGGGTTGATATCGCCAATGTTGATTGGAGCTGAGCTCACGGTTGCAGCAGTGGTAAGTGATGAAACCACTACCTGGGTGGAGTTCATGGAAGCAGTTCCATTATTTGCCACGGTGAAAGTAAGTGTGCTGCTTTGTCCCAAAGGCAGGCTGCCACTATGATTCCAGACAGCCAGACGCGCACCGCCTCCGGCAAGCTGGAACATATGCTCGGTTGCGGGGTTGGATGTGCGCAGACTAAGATTAAGCACATCTTCGGGGTGAATCATGTGGTTGGCAGAAATCTCGAAGTTAAGAGTATGAACTCCCCCCGCCGGCAAATCAAAAGCCTGGGGATTTTGGGGCGTAATCGTCAGGTTCTCAATTTCATCGATAGCTGCGGTAACGCCATTTAGCGGCGAGTTCGAATAGTTTTTCAAAGTAATTGCGGCAGTGATGCTTTGATTGGCATTGATGCGGGTATCAGCAATGCTGTTTTCCATAATCCCGATTCCAATTGCGCCATCGGCAGTGAGGATGCGAACCAGAGGAACCGAATTGGGACGAGAAACAGTTAACAAAAGATCACCTGCTTGCTCGGGATCGATGTTCAGGATAGCAACTCCATCCACAATCCGGGCATAGTTGAAGTTTTCGCCATCTTTACTTCCGGAAACCATTGCTCCTTCCAGGTGGGGAGCATTAATCCGGATATGGGAGGCAGACTGAGCAAAACTGAGCCCACCCTCGACTATGGATTCCGAAATGGTATTGGGTTCCAGAATCCACATATTCATCGAAGGATCAGAAAGGATGTTATAGACATGGAAATAGAAGGGGACATACATCCCAGGCTCCAGATCGTTAACGTAGTTTTTGTAAAGCTCCATCTTACCCATCAGGACACTTGTTCCAAAACTGCGTACGCCATAATCAAGAATTGAGCGGTAGGCGCCGGTGGAGATAGTGTTGTTCAGACGTGTTTTGGTATGCAGATCAGAGGGACCCACGAAGGCTACACAACCGCCCAGATTGGCAGCGGTGCCCATGCGCATCCATTTTTCACCAAAGGAAGGATTCACGCTATTGGCAAAATCTCCGGTATTACATACTATGGAATATACAATCGGCATCTTTTGACCATTGAATGTATTATTCAAATCCGGGATATGGAAACTGGGATAGTGCCAGCCATTGGCATCCCCCCAACCACGGTAGCTAATGATCTGAACCCCTTGATTGATACTCTGCAGGATGGATGAAGTCCCGGGATAACTGGGGGGATAAAACACTGTATCTACCTGAGCATATCCATAATCCAAAAAGCGGTCACGAAACCAGCGACTCATCAGCACAGGAGTGGAAGGGCGAAGCCCACCCTCGGCATAGTTTCCGGCAATTGCCAGAGCGCGCTTCATCCAGGCAGTGTCCTCCATGTAAGGTTGAGATTCATAGCGGATGGTTTTCTTGCTCATCACAAGGAATTCCATAATATCATTGAAGGAAAAGCGACCAACCAGCATTTCAGGAAAATAATCGTCGCCTTCAAGAAGAGCATAATATTGGTCATCAGCATCGTTTTCGGCATACTCCGGGGATGGGAAGAAATTGGTGGGAACGCTGAAGCTTCCAACCGTATCACCCATAATCAGGAGATAATCGGCTTTGTGCTGCTGATAATGAGCTTGAATGCTATTGCGGATTTCCTGCAGAGAAGATCCAGCCTCTGCGGCGTTCATCACAAATACTTCAAAACCAAGCTGACGTTTCCAGCGGATAAACTCCGCCTGATAATCAGCAAGGTTGGCATGGCTGAGGATTAACATCTTGGGGCGAGCCAGCGGGAGGTTGCGTAAATATGAATATTCCCAGTTGTCTGCAAGCACTTTATAAGCATCGATGAAGGCAGGAGAAAGGGAACTTGGTTGATTCACAGAACCGCTGCCGATGAGATCAAAATCCAGCTCATCCAGGGTCAGAGTTTCACCATTCAGCTCAAGCTGAGTGTGGATCTTAACCGTTACACCCTGCATTTCCCTGAAGGTAAAGGGTTGCATGGCAACCACGGCTTCGGGAATGACGTTGGCACGGGTTTGTTGATAGTTACCCTGACTGTCAAAGACGCGCCAGACCATCTGATTGATCTGAACAGAAGCACTCTGATAGGGGAAGGCAAAGGTTTTGGCAATGGTGGGAGTATCGGGGAATTCGTCCCCTTCTCCGTATTGGTTTTCATATTCTGGCATGGGGCTTTGTCGCAGGCCTTCCAGGCGGGCGTTGATGCCCATTGCAGATTCCTGGTAACGCTCCAAAGCGGCTGCACTCAGCAGGTTTATGCTGATCAGTATTAGCAGTATAAAGATTCTTCTCATGAGTCCTCCCATATAGGTGTTCGTTATATATGCAAGATTTGTTCCGAAGTGAATGTGTCCGGTCGGGATTATCTATTAGTTCAGGAAATACCAGCTCAGGCGGGCATGCACAGAAAGCGGTATGGGATACACCCCGAACAGGGTTGAATCAAGCAGATTCTGGAAGCTGACGCAGAAATCAAAGAGCTTGCTTACTTTGACTTCCCCCCAGACATCAAGACCGGTGGAAGCTTCCACCAAAGCGGGATTGGCGGCATTTGCCAGATAGTAATCCGAATGCCCCTTCAATCTGAAACCAGCACTTAGGGAGTTGTCATGCCCCAGATGCCGGGTTAGGCTCTGGCTGGAATCGAAGATGAACTGAGGATTCTCCATCAGATACTGGCTGAAATCCTGCATCTTCCAGGCGGCTTTGATCAAGAGTTCCCAATCCCCAAACCGGGGGTTGTAAACCGCACCCAACCTTAATAACAGCTGTTGATCGGAGAGATCATGCAGGAGGCTGTGTTGAGTGATCTCCTGATATCCCACGGTAGCGCTGAGGTTCAGAGCCGAAGCTTGCCAGGCGGAAAAGATTGCTGTTTCAGAATCGTTGTTGATGCTTAGTCCGCCCATCATGCTGCCGTCAACAGGATTGCTCTGGGTATAGCTGGAATCCCGCTCTGCCCAAAAACGTTGATCATAGAGGCCGATGCTGAGTCTGCCAAGATCCTTTTTCAGCTTCACAAAGCTGCGCAGCCTGTCCCAATCAAGCAAATCTGCCCTACCCTTCAGATCCAGCCCTGCTTCATTCTGGATCTCAAGACTCAGCTTGTGTTCATAATCAGTGCTGTTATAACTGAGTACATGCTCATAATCCCGATCAATATCGGCATACTCATAGCGTAGATCAAGTCTTTGCCGGGGCAAACTGATCCTGCGTTGCAGAGCAAGCTGAAGGTTTGAGGTGTTCTGGCTTTGCTGAAAGGCACTTGATTGCAGGCGCTCCTGAGCTTTGATAAAGTAGAGACTAAGCCAGGGATGCTGCATGTGAGCATAGAGATGCTGGTATTTGTGTTTCAAACGATATGTGCTTGAACCCCAGTAATTAGGAATAAGCTCCAGGGCACTGCCCTCTTTTTGATAGGAAGCATATTCAAAAGCCCAGTGAAAATCCCGGTATTGATAGGAAAGGTATGGCCGCATGGAGCTTCCGCTTAAAGGGTTCTCCAGCCAGTAACCATTCTGCAGAGTGTAGTTCAGTTGCAGATTGGAATCTGCAAAGCCAAAGACATCTCCCTTGTAGATAAAAGCGGATACATCACGGTTGTCATAATCGCCCAAAGAACCCTTCAATCCAGAAAGCGTTACTGGAATATCATAATCCAGATGACGGCCATCCACTTCGCCCAAAGCATAATCAAAGATGTGATATCTGGAAAAGTAATCCAGGAATATGGCGGAACCCAAGGCACTCTGAGGCCGTTCAAAGCCGTGAATCTTGAGGATATAAGGATCAGTATGTAACTCGGAGATATTGCTACCAAAGCGGTAATGCATGGGAATATTAGCTTCATTTAGCCATAGCTGATCATCCCGGGGAGTCAGAGCTCTGGCCATATCAATCCAATCCAATAATTCTGATTTCTCAACCACGATCAGTGCTGCTGTTTGTTCCGGTTCCTGCTCTGGTTCAAACCCAGTAATGGAGAGTGAATCCGCGACAAAGAGACTGTCCTGCACCTGTGCCAATATTGGCAAACAGCTCAGCAGAATTAAAGCCAGGATTCCTGCACGTACCATTGATAGGTCTCCATGATTAGTTCTTCAAATCTGGGAGCAGGATCCCAAGCCAATACCTGCCTGGCCTTTTCGGGATTTGCCAGCCAGGCTTCTGCCAGGATTTCCGCAAGTTTCTCCAGGTTCAGGGTGGCAGCTTTGCCCCTTAGCCTGGCCATCATGTCACTGATACCAAACACCTGCCGTGCCACGGTTTCGGGTACGATAATCTGCCGGTGGTGTTTACCCATTACCTTGCAGATGCTGGCAGCAATATAGGCCTGAGTGTACACTTGATTATCAGTGGCAAAAAAGACCTGTTGATAGGCCTTGGGATTTGCAGCAACCAAAAGCAGGAAATCTGCCAGTTGTTGTACATGGATCATATTCACTTGCCGTTCTTTAGCCCCGATCTGCATGCCCAGACCAAAGCGGCAGAGCTTGAAGAGCTGCAAAAAGTCCCGATCACCAGGGCCATAGATAGAGCAAGGTCTCACGATTGTATAAGCTTGCTGACACTCCTCCCGGATCAGCCTTTCAGCCCAGGCTTTGCTTTTGCCATAGGAAGTAATGGGCTGGGGGACTTCATCTTCTGATACTGGTTCATTGATGTTTGAGGGACGCGAGGCCGCCTGCGACGAGATGTAGATCAAATGGATGGGAGTAGGCAGGCTATTGACTGCATCAAGCACGTTTCGGGTTAGTCCCAGGTTTGCAGTCAGCATTTCCTGATGCTGCAGGGTCTTGGTTTTCCCGGCGTTATGCACCAGAACATCAACTCCTGACAAAGCCTTTAGCAATGACTGCCGGTCATCATAATCAACAATGCGTAATTCCTGATTGGTTATAGGTTTTTGAGCAGAGGGGCGGATTAGCGCTATTGCCTGATGATCGTTTGCAGCAAAGTGTTTCAGGAGAGCAGATCCTACAAAGCCATTGGCACCTGTGATAGCTATTTTCATCGGTCACCTATCTGAAAGAAGTGGTGGGCGTTGAGGGACTTGAACCCCCGACATCTTGCTTGTAAGGCAAGCGCTCTCCCAACTGAGCTAAACGCCCACTGCGTTCGGCGAAAACACTGGTCGGGGTGAGAGGATTCGAACCTCCGACACCTGGTTCCCAAAACCAGTGCGCTAACCGGGCTGCGCTACACCCCGCGCAGTTCGATCACAGAATTATCAGCCCCTTTTTCTGTCAATGCTTTTTTTCGGGGCGCAAAAAGATATTGACAGAGAAGCAAATCCCAATAGCATGATTCCTAAAGAGAAAGCCCTTTGTTTCTGGAGAGAATATCCCATGACACCAAACCTGAAGATCATAACCCTTGCACCTCAAATGATGCATATCCCCATCTCCTGGGCCAAAGCCGAAGGCTGGAATCCCGGTCTGGAGGATGCACTTAGTTTCTATGCCGCTGATAACCATGGCTTTAGTGCCGGCTATGTAGATGATCGCCCCCTGGCTTGCATATCTTTGGTAAATTACTCCAATCTCTTTGCCTTTCTGGGCTTCTTTATCGTTGATCCAGAGTTTCGGGGAATGGGATATGGACGTCAGATCTGGAACTACGCCCTGGATAGATTGAACGGGATCTGCCTCGGCCTGGATGGAGTGGTGGCACAGCAGGATTTTTATCGCCGGTCGGGGTTTGTGCTTGCGCATCGTAATATTCGCTATCATGGTATTTCAAAGCGCCACTCTTGGGATACCAGGGATATCATCAGCCCCCGGGATCTTCATTATCATCGCCTGTGTGATTTTGACGCCAGGCATTTTGGCTTTCACCGCAGCAGCTTCCTGCAGGCCTGGCTCTTGCAAAAGAACGCCCAAGCCCGTATCATCCTTCAGGATTCCCGGATTCTTGCTTTTGGAGTGATTCGGAAGTGCTTTGAAGGTTACAAGATTGGCCCGCTGTTTGCAGAAGATTATGACCATGCTGAAAGGATCTTTCAAGCGCTGACAAGTAGCATCCCTGTTGATCAAAGCTTTTATCTGGATATCCCGGAACCAAATATTGACGCTCAAAGACTGGTGAAAGCTTATGCGATGAACCCGGTCTTTGAAACCGCCAGAATGTATAAAGGCTCTGCACCCAAGTTGCCCTTGCACAGAGTGTTCGGCATCACCAGTTTTGAGCTGGGTTGACAGGCAGGTATTCCGGTTAGAGATCGCAGCCAGAGGCGCATATTTTCAAATATTGTCATAATTTTGGAATACAAATTGCTTCCTGATGAGTAGCTTAAATCAAACACTTCAAGGGAGTGATCATGAAACGCCTGCTTGTTCTTTTCTTGTTTTTACTCGTCTTTTCCCTGCTTTGCGCTCAATCGGAGTACTGGCACACTTACTTTCCTGGGGGCAACTGTCTTTCCGATTACTGCCTTCAGGGTTCAACGATATGGGTGTCTTCTGCTGCGGGATTGATGCATCTTGATCCCCAAACCGGAGAGTGCACCCAGTACAATTATAGTAATGGCCCCTTTAGTACAAACCTGATTTACAGCCTGTGCCTGGACCAGAGCGATAGACTTTGGGTAGGCGTTATGGACGGAATCAGATGCTTTGATGGTGAAACCTGGCAAAGCTATGATACTCTGAACAGCAGTTTGCCTGATGCCAAAGTGCTTAAGATTGCACGAGACACCAATAACGCAATCTGGTTTGCCACAAATTACGGGCTCGCACGCTATTGCAACGACCAATGGGATGCCTTCACTGCCGCCAATTCCGAACTTCCCGCCTTATATCTTGTTAGAGACTTGAAGGCTGATCATGCTGGAGGAATCTGGCTGGCGACAGATCAAGGTTTGTTCCATTTTGATGGCACTGAATGGGAGTCTTATGTAGAGGCTCCGGGCAGTCTGCCATTCAACAACGTCTCGCAGATTGCCATCGAGCTGAACGGTGTTTGCTGGTTCAGAACCAGTGGGGGCTTGTTAAAGTATAACGATGGCATATGGAATTCTCTTACGGTAATGAATGGCGAGAGCCTGTCAAATCTGAGAGGAGTATTTGTAGATCTTCTGGACAGATTTTGGATCTTAAAGTCCGACAGGATGTTACTGCGCGAACTCGATACCTGGCAGGAATACTCTATTGACCTGTTTGCAGAGTACAATCTTGATTTCAGTACTCTGCTCAGCGATGTATCCGGGACCCTCTGGCTGGGCATGCTGGACACCTATTCTCCCCAATCCCTATACCGCTTTGATGGCACGAATATCGAACGCTATTCCATTTGCGAACTGCCTCTGGCCAGTCTGTTTGTAACCGAAATCTTTCGGGGAGTTGATGGTAAAATCTGGATTGGCACTTCTGATGGCAATGAGATCGGAGGATATCTTTCCATTGAAGACGGAATTGTGGAATGCTTTGGCATGTTCAACACCCCTATGCCCTGTGATCACGTCTGGGCTTTGGGGCAGGATCACAACCTGAATATGTGGATTAGCACCTGCATCGGCCTGGTTCGCACAGGTCCCGAAGGATCCCAGGTATATCACAATGCTGATATTGGTATTTATGATGATTACCAGATGAGCCTCTGTGCTGTGGGTGATGGAATCTGGTATGGAGGAAATGATGGCGTAACACGCTATCAGAATGGTAGCTGGTCTGTGCTGACCGCTGAAGAAGCCGGCATGAACCTGGCAGGCTGCAAGGTAATCAAAACCGACGCCCAGAATAGAGTCTGGATCGGTTGCACAGCCGGTATTTGCTGCTTTGATGACGGTGAGTTTAGCCAGATCACAGATTTCGGCAGTATCCGGGACTTTGCCTTTGGTGCAAATGATGATGTATGGGTGGCTCACGGTGCAATCTCCCACTATCAGAACGGAACATGGACTACCTACAGCTCGGAAAACAGCGGTCTGAGCCAGGATAACATCAACACTCTTGCCCTGGATCAAAATCAAGTGCTTTGGGCGGGAACAGAACACCCCCAAGGCAGAGTCTATCGCTATGACGGCATCATGTGGACATATCTGGATTCAAGCAATTCCCCCCTGCAAGACTTCCAAATCAAGGCTCTGTTTGCCGATGAAAACAATACGATCTGGATTGGCAGTAGATATCTGTATTGCTACAATGAGGGTGGCTTGCCTACCTCGATCCAGCCCCATGAACAGGTGCCCCCGGCTCAATATGGCAAAGTCTATCCCAATCCCTTCCGGGATCAAACCACTATCCGCTTTAGTAAACAAAGCTCCAACAACGCCCGGATCAATATCTACAATCTCAAAGGCCAAAAGCTGCGCAGCTATCAGATCAACAGCGCTGATAAAGCAGAGCCTGAAATCGTCTGGGATGGCCTGGATGACCAGGGCAGAGCCTGTGCTTCCGGACTATATCTGATTCAGATCAAGGAAGGCAACAGAAGCTTCGGTATGAAGGCACTGCGCCTGAAGTGATCCACTATTTCAACCAATACAAAACGGCGGTTATCGAACCGCCGTTTTGTTTATCTCTAACTATTCCTCTATTGAATCTTCAGGCAGTTACTTTGCGGCAGGGTTGCTTCGCAACGAAATGGGTGCCTGCGCACGAAATGGGTTGCTGCGCAACGAAATGGGTTGCTGCGCAACGAAATGGGCGCTGCGCGCGAGATGGGTGCTTCGCACGAAATGGGCGACCGCATCGTCAATTCTCAATTCTCAATTCTCAATTCTCAATTACCCCCTCACTGTTCACTGTTCACTCTTCACTGTTCACCGTTCACTGTTCACCGTTCACCGTTCACCGTTCACTTTTCACCCTTCACTTTCAAAAAACTTCTTGACACTTCAACGCAGAATCCCAATTTGTCTTTAGAAGAGTAATCTGCTCCCAATATTGGGATACTTATCGTGTGTATCAGGTTCTTAACTCCTTCATTATGAGTTAGGTTCACCTCCAAGTTCTTGCAAGTTTTTTTGAAGAAAAGCATACCTGCTGAGGAGAGTCCATGCTTTTTCGTGTGCACTTGCTGACTGCTGACAGAGCAGTTCAAAATGGATGTATTGGGGATCTATTCCAGAGCCCCATAACCACAAACAGGCAAGTTGCGTTTGAACCCCTGAACAAAATCAATCAAAAATCAAACTACCTATCACGAAGCTATTTCCGGGATCATTCTATCCGCACTCTTGAGTATAATCGTCGCACATTATCACCAAATCCGCGGCATGAATACTTCCTAACTTGCTTCGCATCTTCCTTAACCCTTCAAGATCAGCCGGATAGCTCTCCCCCGGGATAGCTCTATCCATCTGTTAAAAACAAACTATTCTTCACCATTCCAGACTTTATGGAGATTAACACTATGAAGAGATTAATACTATACATGCTGCTAACAGCACTGTTAGCCTTGTTCTCAATGGCCTACGCCGATACTGTGCAGATTGGAACCGGAACATCAACAACTTCCTA
>Ga0265294_10008175_pt1 | contig 12267 bp, 8 predicted proteins | sample MunlanPumphouse3_FD_192504 | JGI IMG/M metagenome (GOLD analysis project Ga0265294, IMG submission 192504) | Groundwater microbial communities from a municipal landfill in Southern Ontario, Canada - Pumphouse #3 | ecosystem: Environmental > Aquatic > Deep subsurface > Groundwater | place... | reverse complement strand
TGGAGGGGAAGAAACCCTCCTCCAAGGGCTCTAAGAAGGGCAAAGGCTTCTTTCAGGACGTCGTCGACAAGGTGAAAGAGTCGGTGAAGTGAGGGGGGTTCCTCTCGCTTCAGTGGTTCGGTTTCTAACTCTTTTGCTACGAGCCCCGGCCGGGACTTTTTGCTCTGGGTTGGAATCCCGTCCATTCCAACTATTGTTCATTGCATTACCCCTTTTGATCAGCTGATCGATCTACCATTTGTTTTCGAGTTAAAAAAGACTTGAGAAACGGGGCATCCATACTGGGCTCAAGGCGTGAACCGATGCAGTAACCCCCTCAACCAAGTCACCCTATCGTACCGTGCGTGTCAGAGGGACCGCATCAGAGTGGGCGTATATCAGATGTGGTCACGGATAGTCAACTACAGGATGCGATGGAAAGTCAAAGGGGATCTCTCCTGTTTCAAACGGATCTTCGGGGAAGGAGCGCGCGCAACCTCTGGGAAGGCATGTTCCGCGAGATCCAGATGAAAGTGAATTTTTGCAATGTGCTGGTGGCTGCGGTGGCCTGAGCAAAGCCGCAGCAAGAAGGCCCATGGGGAACCCTTGCGGTATTGTGCTGCTGTGTTGTACAATTATAAGAATGGAAAAGGAGATATAGTAACTTAATGTCCAAAAGAAGCATATTTCTTGCTCCTTCACAGAACATTTCAATACGGGCTCAAGGGTCTTGGGTAAGCAATTGAGGCAAGCGGCAATGATCTTCAATACTTATACAACACAGCAGTTGCAGCGAAAAAATTTTTACTCGTGAGGGGGTCACAAGCAAAATCAAATCACAATTTATATAACTTCATTTATTAAATGTTGCCTTATGAGTAGAGTATTTTCGATTCGCGCATGTCTAATCTCACTATTTATCCTGCTGCTTATTCCTACAGCAACAAGCGCCATTCAGGTAACTGTAGTAAACGGATCCTTTCCAAATTCGATTAACGAAGGAGATCCGGTCAATTATGTCATTGAGATAAGCAGCTTGCCACGGCAGACTGCGATTGTGGAGCTTGAAACAGATCTGATCCCGGAGATGGGGAATACCCTATGGAGTATTTCAAGCAGCGACCAGTGGGAGATTTCCGGTGGAGAGAGTGCCTTCAAGGAACAGCATCTAGAATTGAAAGCTCTTGGAGACTGGAGCAGCCCGGTGCGTGTCCAGGTAACAGGAAGCGTGCCGGTTCTTACTGAGGTAACGCAGTACAGTGGACTCGTCATCACAAAAATGCCCGACAGGACAACCGGGTTCACCTATTACCGCCTTCAGGCACTTGATGACAAAGGTCTCCCCGTAGGGACCGCAGTTACGAAGACTTTTGATATCACCATTCCGGAGGATGAAACATTCACTCAGCGAGTAAATGACGTACAGGATACTGAACTTCGGGGTATTGTCTCCGAAATGTACGGCCTTGGTCTGATAAGAGAATCCAAAATGCTGCTCAATTATGCAGAAAAGCCTAAAGAGTCCGGTGTACCGATACCGGTGGTCGGTGCCGCCCTCGCTGCTGTGGCGATCATTGCAGCTGCGGTTGGGTATCATGTCAGAGGAAAGAGGAGTTGGAGCCCGGAATAACGGAGTATTAGGAGGATATGATCATGCCATTTCAGATGCCGCCAGAACTGACTGTTGTTGCAATAGGTGGATGCGGAAAGAAGATGCTGTCCCATCTTTGCGATCATGATTGGTTTCTCAGAGAGTACCTGCTGGGTGGAAGACACCTTTGGCTATACACAATGGATACAGATTCTAACCAGAAGAGTGATGATGAAACCCTTTGCAACGCAGTAATGGAGAAGGTTGACAGAATTCGCAAGACTCAAGATGGGATAGATGGAAAGGTAGATATTGACTATTTCTTCCTCCCAGGTTTTGCCGATGTTAAACGCATCTCATCGCTCACTGGCTCAGATGTGAGAGAGCAGATTAAAAAACGGACCACAGAACCTAGGGTGAAGTTCTGGTGGATGAATGATCCAGAGAACGGCTTTGAGTATAGTGATCTGAAACGTGTGGATAGCAACATTTCTGATGATTTCGGAGGAGGGGTCCATAGAAGGCGGGCAATCTCAAAAGCGGTTTTTTATAAGGCGATTACCCAGGGTGGAGAGGAGTTTCCATCTTTCTCTGGCAATGGTCCGGTGGTTATCATCGTAGGTCTTGGCGGCGGCACCGGTTCAGGAATGTTCATCGATCTCGCCCGATATATAAAAGGAAAACGGGGAGGAGAAACAAAGATCTGGCTATTCGGTGTTTTGCCTGCAATGGGCGAGCCCGAGAAAGAACAGCTCAATGCGGCAATCGCACTCACCGAGATCGAATATCTGAACCTAATGGAGGAAAAACTCTTTAATTATGTCGTTCTCACCTCTCTCAGTCCAACCGGGTATGTTGAAGGGGGGCATCGAAGAAAAGAGGTTATGGAGTTCGACAATGCATTCCCCTACCTCCTTATCAATTCTCTCTACCTTCCAACCGCTGATATCTCTGCGATTGCTGATGCAAAGAAAGACTACTCGGGTTTTATTCTTGCTGATTCCCACATCATTGAGTATCCAGTTGAAGAGCTCATGGAACTCAAAACGGAATTTGAGAAGTTGCTCCGTGAGTTGGAATTCCTCTCATCTAGCAGAAAAAAATTGGTTGAAGAGGTATCTGAATTTCTTGGGCAAGCGGACCAGCTCTTTCCAAGCATGCATTTTCTAGATACAGTTCCAGAAATCACACGAGATGATATCAATTTCCTGAAACGCGAGGTAGAGAGAATCAAAACTACGTGGGATAACGAGATTGCAAAAGATCTTAACTTCCAGACGACGGCTGAGCTTAATTCGTATATAAAAAACAACTTTCCGGAAGATTTGCAAAATCTTGACGATATCGAGACTTATGATAACTTAATTGATTATCTGTCCCGTTTGCAGAGATTTCTGCTGAACGGAATGGATACGTTTGAGAATGAACTCGATCGTAACCTTCACAGCAATGTTACCGAAGCTCTAGCACAACTCGAACAATTTGCAGTACTACAGAAAAAGCTTCTCGCCATAAGGAGCCAGGAATATCAAACAGCAAAACAGGCATTTCAGAAGATCGCCCGCGCTGAAACCAATATGGCAGCAGTGAGCAACGAGATCACATCTCGCATCTCTTCAAATACCCATAGTATCGCGGAGTTGGATGATAAAATCCTGAAGCAGAAATCCGATCTGGCAAGGATCGATCAGGAAAGAAACCAGAATGTCGAGCGGGTTAGCCTCGAGTGCAATTCTCTCATCCCCTTAATTAAGGACATTATATCTAGGAAAGATACAACTCGAACCATTGAAACGGGGGAACAGGCAGTAAGTGAAAGGTTTGCGTTGCTTATTGATAAAATGCGGAACGAGCTTGCAAAAGCAAGTTCGACAAAAGTCAAACCTAAACTCTTTAAAAGGGACGAGTGGTTGACGTATGTCCAACTAGGGAAGATTGAGGGCGAGATCGAAACCCTCGCAAAGGCGTCAGGGGAGGATCTGGACTACCTTAAGCGACTGGCAAGGGATGAGGCCCTCTATTACTACAATAAATACCTCATTGAGTTCTCGGATAAGCGTGGCCTTTTTGATAGGATCCTTGGAGCTAATATTCCCCGGGATAGGCTTGTGCATGAGCGGAACGCTGCAGAAGACAGTATAACCCGGGCTATTGAATCTCGACGAGATAAAATACTTAGGGTTGATCCCCTAGAGATTCAGGTTTTACCAGGTTTTGTGTCAAAGGGTTTCCTTCGAAATCTGGAAACAGATCTGGAAACAAATGTTCTTGGCCCGCTCCGATCGACGTTTGGGCTAACAGTAGAAGAGTCTACGACACTTGCTTCGGCCATGCAGCAGGTTGATGTCCAGACTGCCTCTGTATCATTAAAGGAAGCACTTACAGATATCGTTACATCCCGAAATGGATCCGGAAAACGGATTGCAGAAATTACATCTGATACTGAGAAGATGGAGCAGGTTAGAAAACTTCAGAACGATCAGATCGCATTCCTAAAAAAGATCGATAATCTGGTTCAGAGCACTTCAGCAGAAAGAAAAGTCTATAGTGATCATCTTACCAGATTTGACGACTGCAATCGTAATATCAGTGAGAGGAGAGATCGGGGCCATTCTACTGTTGATGGGCTGTTCCAGACACGATTCGGAGAGATAAATCCAAACGTCCTCCCGCTCATTGCAACGGGAACGGATATGGGCAGTCTGGAGTTGAATAGCGAGGGAAAAGAAGAACTGAATAAACTCTTCCGGCTTGTCAAGTGGAAGTTTAAAGATCTGATAGACCCCAAGAAACTTGGGGTCACGAACTTCTCGATTGATTTTGGGACGGAACGATGGAACTTTGAAAAATCAGCTCTCGTTGTTGCATCACGATCCCATGCCATGTCCACTCTGGTCGATAACTCGATTGGAGACTTTAAAGACTATATGGCTAGCACGCTCAATCTAAAGTCTAGGAACAATGCCAAGATTAATACTCACAACTACACGAGGCCTTGGGAGATCTCCTTAACATTCTTTACCGCAGCGGCTTTCCTGGATAATATCTCCCCCTTGGTTGGCGGGGGAGGATACTGGGAAAAATATGAAAAGAGCAGGAACAACATCTTGCATCACGCAATGGGCTTGCAGGACGGTACCTATGTTGTTCGGAATCAGAAACTCCAGCTGACCGAAGCGGCATGCATAGCGATGCGTGAAGTGGGTGATGATTCACAAAAACAACTGGCGCGTGAGCAGGTATTGCAACTCTATGAGACAAAGAACATCGGGGAGGTTGCAAAAAGATGATCATAAACAATAAAAAAAGACAAATAATCCTTTTTGGGGCAATAATTATGGGATTAGTTATCTCTCTCCTCTTTATCAACCTTTTTGAAGTTTATTGGTTTATGATTGCTCCGTTTGAGGTGACGGTACTTATTGATATTATATTGGGAATGTTTCTCCTGATTGCCGTGGGCATGTTTTTTTCTGAGGATTCACGCATAAACGGGATTGTTTTTGTCTTAGCCATCTCAGTGATATCATATCATTTCCTCAACCAGAATCGAGTTATTCCTGATGCCCTGCTTTTTGGAGCACTCCTTGGCGTGGTGTTGATATCCGGAGTAATTATCCGGAATCGCTTTGATATCCTTGCAACGTCTGCAAAAATCCTTATGAGTATCTCGTTTCTCATTATTGTTGGGTATTTGCTGTTTGGGTTTTTCATAAAAAGTTATTCTACCAGTGAACTGACAGCGGCAGAGGCTGCAATGGTTACTACGCAGAATGCTTTCTTTTATGGTGTTGGAATTATCGTTACGTGCGTATTCTTCCTGCTTTTGATGTATTCAATCGTTGGCGTGAAAAACTCGAATATCTTTGTCTTTGGCTCACGAAAATCAGGAAAAACATATTTCCTTCTCGGACTTCATGACTACATTTCAAATCACTTTGGGGCTTTTCCTTCACGCGAAGTTATCCTTTCAGGCGATCCCGAAGATGAGAAAAATCTCCGGCTCGCCAATCTGTATGCCACAATTCAGGACAAGAAAATTGTAACACGGACGTTTAACTATCATATGGCACTGTACGAACTCAGGGGTAAGAAATATGGAATAATCCCGGTTTCATTGACGCTTGTCGACTATGCCGGAGAGTACTTCGATAGGCTCAACCGGAGGGAATATCTTGCTGCTATTGCGTATTTGAGCAAAGTGCTAGAAATGCCCGAAGAGCAATTAAAAAAGAATGCTGGTAGCTTCCAATTTATTGAGTTTATCAAGGAGCAGCATAAAGATCACCTTGCTGACATGGAGTTCACCCGGAGTATAATTATCTCGACGCTCTACCACCACCTCATGAAGGCGGGCAAAGTCGTTTTTCTTATAGATGGAGAAAAGGTATCAGACCCCTCGAAGGGTGCCGGTCAGCTCTCGCGTGAGTTTGGTGAGTACATCAAGACCCTCATGGATATCGAAAGAAACTATTTGTCCAGGGTGTTTGGTGGGAATAAGAAATATGCACTTGTCGTCACGAAGACCGATCTGATTCTGCGGAGGTCAAATGAACTAAAAGGCACCCTTATGCTGACGCACAGCGATAGGTTGTCTGACGTTGAAGAGCAGTCGAAGGGGGCTTGTATTCTCGAAGACAAGCTCTTTTCCTCGCTTAATGAAACTCTTGTCTTCCGCAACCTTATCAACATGATGAACGATATCTCCGTTCATTTTCTGTCTGTAAGCGTCGACCCGACATTGGAACCGACTGATGAAACCGATGATGAAAACCCGGCTCCTCGCGAATTAGCACCTTGGGGCTTTTCCCAACTGTTCCGGTTTACGATGTAGTCGATTTGAAGGTGATATAAATGCCAAAACAATTCGGACTCTATACCACAACTGGAGAGGTTGAGGGGGGGACTTTAACAAAAGAGAGTGGTCCCGCCCTTAAAATTGGCGAAGTCAATGCAGGGTTCTTTTTTAGGTCAGACCGCGATGGAATCACGCTGGGTGCATCATGGGATGTGCAGAAGTCCCGGCAACGTCCGGACACCCGCATTTACATTGAGAATATCCCCTATGAAGACGTTGGTTCCGATCTCACCGGTGCAATTTACCGTTATTTTACTTCAGGAGCAACTATCCTAAAGGATGCTGGGTACAACCTGCTTGCTATCTGGGGTGATGAAGGCTTTGCCCAGAGGATTTCATCTAATCCTGACGATCTTATACAATACTCTTCCCGCTATCAGCAGAATCTGCCGGGAGTAGAATTGTTCCTTGCCGGAAAACTGCTGGTAGGCCAGAAAGCCTATGTGAAAATGCGAAAGAGGGATCTCGCATGGGCGATTTCACTAATGGATCAAACCGCTAATACACTTTTTCCAGTACTCCGTCTCGGATATTGTTTCATTGTAGCAATGACAACTGATAAATCTGAAGATCTTTTGGTACTTCCGAATTTTCCTCCCCAAACTCCTGTTGATATTACGATAGAATCTGAAGATAATTATCATTATGAAAAGCCACAGTCTGCTATATACAAAGAAATCGGTTCAAAAATCCGGAATCCCAAATATATTAGGGGTTTCAATACTCCTGCAAACAAACCCAATCTAGTGGGAATAATTGCCCGTGAGATGATCTGGTCTGGTCCTAGTCGTGATAAGAGAACAGAATACCATAACCTTTTTAGAGACGTTGGGTATTCCATCGCACTGAATGATCGAGATATTATTGAGAATGTAATCAGTAACGGTGATGTTCGGGGGTTTGAAGAGCACTTTAAACGCAGTGATTTTGATCCTCAAAAATTTTTTGCCACACTTAATGAATTTCCCTCCAGTAAATTGGATGATTTTTTTAGGCGTACTGAAGAGTTATTTATCACGAATCCTAAAGGTATCGGGAAATATTTCCTCCAGTTTTCATTGTTAAGCCCACAAGTTTCACAGGCAGCAAAAAGGATCTATGACGCCCTTAATCCAAAACCTCCGCAGCCAGCTGCTACACAGTGGACAACAGATACTAGAAGTTATAGCGGTCATAAACCAACCAAAAGGAAAAGATTGCAACCACTTCATTATCTGGCAATAATAGCCCTGGTCGCGATTGGGGCATCAGTAATCCTTATCGCCCTAGGATATATGGGAATTAACCCGGTGCTAATCATTTTTGGGGCCTCAGAAGGTAACGATGTAATAATAAATATTGACGGTGCGTCTCTGGCCATCAACCATACTACAAAGGATGCAATGGATCAAGAGGTGAACATCTCTCTGGGTATAGGATGGCCGCCTATCGGGACACAAACTGTCCCGAACGGCACGATTGTATCCAACACCTTCGATGTCTCCCCGGCAGATATCCCGTACAACCCCCCGCCGCGGCTCAGCATTTGCATTAATGAAACAGCGAATACCTCAACAATGGGCATTGCAAGGATGGATTCCACATTGAATCAGTGGAAACCTCTTGGCGGTTTGGTAAACGACACATCTCACACTATTGAATTATCCATCACCGAAGGAGGTCTGTATGCCGTTTACCAGGACCTTTCTCTTGAAGCAGAACCGGGGGAAAGCTAAACATGCTATGTGGCAGCACAGGGGGATCTTCCATAGGGCCCACCAATCTGATCCGGCGTCTTCTGCTGGCAACATTCATTTTCCTCCTCCTTGTTGGAATTAGCGAGGCGGCAAGCATATCCGTGAGCTCGAATCCTTCAGGAGCAGACATTTTCCTGAACGGAAATGCGGTAAACATGAAGACCAATTCGGTCATCGAGAACGTTTACCCTGGCATCCACTACGCTACCCTTGAGATGCCGGGATACCGGTCATGGACAACCGTTATCGAGGTGGAGGAGGGCTCCACGACGCATGTACATCATAATCTGGTACAAAAAACAGGATCAATTGTCGTTACAACAACACCAACCGGTGCGGCAATATTCGTTGATAACGAATACAAAGGTAAATCCACTGCGATCTTGAAGGACATTCCGGTGGGTGAGCATACCGTCCTCCTTCAGCTCGATGGTTATCTGGACTACTCATCAGATATTGTAGTTTACGATAACGCTGATACGCGAATTAATCATGTCTTTGAGCCTCTACCGACGACGGGCGCAATTGCTGTGCTCTCCCACCCGGAGGGAGCCTCGGTCTATCTTGACGGGTCACAAGCAGGGATAACAGAAGCTCTTATCGAGGACATCTCTCCTGGGATGCATACCGTTACCTTGAAAAAATATGGCTATCGCGATAATTCTACAGAAATCAGTGTAACTATCGGTGAAGTTGCCCATGTGGAAAGAGATCTTATACCTGAAAATATTAGTGCTACGATAATTTCGTCTCCAGTTAATGCAGAAATTCTACTGGATGGAGTTGTAATTGGCAATACACCCTATTATGGGACGCTCGGACATGGGAAGCATGTATTGCTATTCCGGGCACAGGGGTTCGAAGAATTCTCAAACACGTATGACATTCCATATGCCCCCTTTTCACTTTCGGTTGAGCTTATCCCTGCCGCACACCAGATCATTGCAGAAGCGCGCGCAAAGATCGCGGAAAATGAAAAGTATAACCCTGTAACTGCCAAAGAGAAACTCGGTATTGCAGAAGCAAATCTTGAACAAGGCGAATATATCACAGCACTTGAGTCTGCAGAAAAATCCTTCCAGTTAGCAGGTGACATCGACGATGACGGTATATCAAACGCACTTGATATGCAGCCTGACGTCGGGAACACGTTCCTATATGCAATACCGTTTATTGTTGCACTGCTTATCGGCTCAGTAGTAGCGTTTGATTGGTCTCGATGTCGCGTTCGCCCAAATTTAACCGCCAGAATCGATGAAGTATCTAAAGCAAATATTGATCTGATCCTCGATCTTGTGATCGAGAACTCATACCGTGCAATGGTCTGCACGGTATCTGTAGATGGAAAGTTCGTGGAGATGTTGTATGAACCTGGTTCTCACCGAATATCTCTGAGTCAGCTCTCACCAAGATCACATACAGTTGCCATTGAACTGAAGATACAAAAAAACCGATATGGGACACAATCTACCTCACAGACCATTGAGTTCTCTCTGCCGTAACTATCGAAGGAGAAGAATAGAGCATAAGATGTGTAATCTATGCTCTAACTTACAACCAATTTCCATAACGGATCATTTGATCCTTCCAGGTCCAGAGTGACTCTTGCATTATTACAATTGAATGGTAAGGGAACTTCGAAAATAAGCCATCCAGAATTGGATTCATATCGGTCTAGCGTTTTTTGCTGGTAAGCATCACCATGCCCCCTGAGCAATGTGATACCAGTATTGGGACTATACTCTCTACCCTTATAGAGCAATTCGAACTGACCCGTTTGAGGGGTTTGTACCCGATAATTAACTCCATCGCCTTTATGCGCTACGTGAGTTACCGTTGCGCCAATAAATATGAATGTATATCCAGATCTCGGAACGTACTCCTCGTAATCTGTGTCGTATTTCCCTTTGGCGGAATACGACGATTTTTCCATCACTTCATCGAAATAGACGGATATTGTGTTCCGATGGGATGGGTCGTCATATTTAAAACGGGCGCCCAAGTCAAGGGATGGAGGATATATATAATTTTCTGATTCAGCCTCTTGTCTTTCTGAATTGCCCTGTGAATTATCTGTTTGTGGAAATAATTCTGTGTTGGAGGGTGACTGTTCTGTAGAAGCATACATATTTCCTTCCGAAGATTTTTGTTGAGTACAGCCAGGAGTACACGAAAATAAGAATAATAGGCAAACAATCAGGCAAAGTGGCTTTAGGCACGGTTTATTTGGCATACTAATCCGTATTTCTTGACTATATATATACCTTACATAGAATTGCTAAATTGTACAGATCCGTTTCCGGGTCTTCAATCAACATTACTAAAGTGAATTCGGGTAACGTTTCAGATCTTCTGTCAAATCGTTGAGCCCTGTCTCTATGTCTGATCATTCCTTCTACATCGTCAAATACCTTGCCGATGACCCATTCCTCGTTGATGTCCATCAGGCTCAAACCACCGGCCGGAGGAGTAATTCCTCATTTGGAAACGTTTCTACAACCTTTGTTTTCCGTTTCAATCCCCTGTTAACGCTCTCCACCAGGTTCGGGGTTAGTATCCGCTTCGGGTGCTGTTTCGGAAACACCGTGTAACTCATAAGCCCCGGGAGGAACCGCTCGACGGTATTGGCTGCTTTCTGGTGCCCCTGTGCATTCAGGTCGCCAGCGAGATCCTGCAACCGCTGCTCATCGCCATATGCCTCTTTCAGGAACCTATTTTCTGGTGTTTCTCTGGGATATTCTTCAGGACCGCCCGTGAGCAGCGCACTTGACACATCTGCCAAGATGCCTCGAGGAAGGCGGTCTCCGCCGCCTTCTGGATGCGGGTATGGCCATTGGATATGATCAGCTGGACACCGGTGAGCCCTTGTTCCTTGAGATCTTAGAATACACCTGCCCAGAACCCTTCGTTCTCACAGTCAGTGATCCGAACATCCAGGATCTCTCGGAAGCCGTCGTTCCGAACCGCGGCTGTTACCAGGAGAATTCTGGTGACAGATCGGGCTTCATCCTCGTTTCTACTGTATCTGGGAGTCTGAGATATTACCCCTGCTTCGAGTCCTACCGGGCAAGGTGCAGGGCTCACACCCCACAACATCCAGCCCTACGGCCGGTCGCTCCCCATCCCCCCGCTTTATCGCCCTCACGGCCCAATATTCTCGGGATGAAACTGCTCTTCGAACTCTCCGGCGAGCACCCCGATCTCCCGGTCTCTGAACTGGAGTGCGTGGGCCATGTCCTCGATAGGCGGGCCCAGGTCGCCGTTGCCGAGTGCCCGGACCCGGAGGCCGCCCGGCGGCTTGCCCTGACGCACGTGGTGATGGAGTACCTCGGGGAGTGCGAGCCCACCCGGGAGGCGTTCGCGGCCCTCCTCCGCGACCTTGCCATAACGACCGATAAGCCGTTTGCGGGCAGGGTGAAGACGATCCAGGGAAGCCGGATGGATGCCACGCACCTCGAACTGGAACGGCTGATCGGGACCCTGATCGCCGGCCCGGTCTCGCTCCGTGACCCAATCGAAGAGTACCGTGCCGTAATTTCGGAGGACCGCTGCTACCTCGGCCGGGTCATCCTCCGGATCGACCGGGGCGGGTTCGATGCCAGGAACCCGATGCGCCGGGCGTTCTTCCACCCCGGCGTGATGATGCCCCGGATGGGTCGGGCGCTCGTCAACATCTCCCTGGTCCGGCCCGGCGAGGTGGTCTTCGACCCCTTCTGCGGCACCGGCGGCATCCTCCTCGAAGCCCGCGAGATCGGGGTCCGGATCCTCGGGAGCGACTTCGATCCCGCGATGGTCGCCGGCTACCGGCAGAACCTCCCGGGGTCGGACGTGATGATCGCCGACGCCACGGCGGTCCCGATCTGCGACGATGCCCTCGACGCGGTCGTGACGGATCTCCCCTACGGCCAGTCGGTCCGGATCCACGGGGAGAGCATGGACCGGCTCTACGATGGATCGCTTGCGGAGATCCGGCGCACACTCCGGCCCGGACGGCGCGCGGTCGTCGTCACGCACCGCGACATCACGCCGATCGCCGCCCGCCACTTCACCGTCCTGCAGGAGCACGAGCAGCGGGTGCACAAGAGCCTGACCCGCCGGATCCT
>Ga0265294_10008171_pt1 | contig 12272 bp, 9 predicted proteins | sample MunlanPumphouse3_FD_192504 | JGI IMG/M metagenome (GOLD analysis project Ga0265294, IMG submission 192504) | Groundwater microbial communities from a municipal landfill in Southern Ontario, Canada - Pumphouse #3 | ecosystem: Environmental > Aquatic > Deep subsurface > Groundwater | place... | reverse complement strand
GAGGGGGCTTGACTTTTTGAAAATAAAATTGGAGAATTGATTATAAGATAATTAACTTGGATTAATTGGGATTATAATTTTTTATCGGACAACAATGATTTGGAATTTAATATAATTGTTGATTTATAAAATTATACAAAGATTATTTTGTCTTCTTTATTTTGTGAAGTTTTTATTACTTCTTATACCAAAAGAAAGCTTGGTTTTGTTTGCGTTTGCCTTCAAGGGTTTTCTCAACAAATATCTTTTCTTTTGTCATAATATCTATGCCTGTATAGTAAATCTCTGTTGAAATTGTCATTGGAGTAGGGGTAAAGTCTTGAACTTGCTCAAGCTGATAGCCTAATTCTTTGGTTTTCTTGGCAAGGTTTTGCATATCCTTAGTTGTGCATGCAGGATGTGAGGAGATAAAGTATGGGATTAGCTGTTGACGGAGTTTGAATTTTTTATTTAAGGCTTCAAATCTTTGTTTTAGAGTAACAAATTGGTCAAATGATGGCTTTCTCATTAAGTCTAAAACATGTTTTTCTGTATGCTCTGGTGCAACCTTAAGTCTTCCAGAAACATGGTGTTGAAATAGAGTCTCAAAATACTCATTTGTCCTGTATTTCTTCTCTTTTTCTTTGTCAATATCAATTATCAAGTCATACCTAACACCACTTCCGACAAAAGCTTTCTTAATATATGGCAGTTCTCTAACTTTCTTGTATAAATCGATAAGGGGTTTGTGGTCGAAATTAAGGTTTGGACAGATTGCAGGGAAGATACAAGATGGTTTTTTACAAGTTTCGCATATCTTAAGATTAATCCCCTTCATCCTATACATATTTGCAGAAGGTCCTCCTAAATCACTTAAATAACCTTTAAAGTCTGGGTCTTTTGAAATAGTATCAATTTCTTTTAGGATAGAGGTTTCGCTTCTGGAGATTATTTGCTTTCCTTGGTGTGATGCAATTGTGCAGAATGAGCATCCGCCAAAGCATCCTCTATGAATATTTACAGAAAACTTAATCATTTCAAGAGCAGGCACCTTTCCTCTTTTCAAATATTTTGGATGAGGGTTTCTTTCGTAAGGTAGTTCAAACGATTTGTCTAAGTCCTCTGAGCTGAAATTTGGATCAAAAGGGTTAACAACAACATAGTCTTGGCCATGTTTTTGAATAAGTCTTTCACCAATAATCTTATTAGAAGTTGTTTCAATTTGAAGAATAGATTTTGCTTGTTTTTGCTTACTTGTCAAGCATTCTTGGTAGGAGGGAAGTTCAATTGTATCCCACCTCTCATCTTTTTCAACCTTTTTTGTAAGATAAGCTATCTGATTAATGTTTGTTATATCACCTATCTTCTTACCCTCTTTAAGTTGTTTTGCAATCTCAACAATTATCTTTTCACCCATACCATAAACTAATATGTCTGCCTTGCTATCAACAAGGATTGAGGGTTTAAGGGTTTCACTCCAATAATCATAATGTGCATTCCGTCTCATCGAGGCTTCAATCCCACCAATAATGATTGGGGTCTCGGGATAAATCTCTTTAAGTATATTAGAATAAACACTTGTTGCATAGTCTGGACGGTATCCTGCCTCTCCATTAGGAGTGTAGGCGTCGTCACTTCTTAGTCTTTTGAGAGCAGTGTAGTGATTAACCATTGAGTCCATAACTCCCGAACTAACACCAAAGAAAAGTCGAGGCGCACCAAGTTTTTTGAAATCTCTTAGGTCGTCTCTCCAATTGGGCTGCGGAATAATTGCAACACGATAGCCTTCTTTTTCAAGAGTCCTTGCAATTACTGCATGACCAAAGCTTGGGTGGTCAACGTAGGCATCACCACTAATAATGATGATGTCCACATAGTCCCACCCAAGATAGTCAATTTCTTTTTTTGTTATCGGAAGAAAAGCCATTTATTCCTCAACAATCATTATGTTGTTAAGAAACTCAACACTCTTATGCATTAGATTAAACATTATTTCATCTTCTTGAACAAAGTTAACATCCTTACGGTATTCTTCAACAAATGATTCTATAACAGGAGATGATTTTAGCCCACTTTGTTTCTTTCTAAATTCAAGAGCTTGTGCTGCATTAAACAACTCAATTGCAAGAACGCTTTCTGTGTTATTAATAACCTTATAAAGTTTTGTTGCTGCATTGGAACCAAATGAAACGTGGTCTTCTTGTCCTTGTGAAGAGTCTATTGTGTCAACAGATGCTGGCGTGCATAATTGCTTAGATTGAGAAACGATTGAAGCTTGAGAATATTGAGGAATCATAAATCCTGAATTTAATCCTGGATTAGCAACTAAGAATGAAGGAAGTTCTCTTTTCCCTCCAATTAGTTGGTATGTTCTTCTTTCAGAAATAGATCCAATTTCTGCAACCGCAATTGCTAAGAAGTCAAGGTTAATTGCCAAAGGTTGTCCGTGGAAATTGCCTGCTGAAACAACAACATCTAAATCAGGGAAAACAGTTGGGTTATCAGTTACTGAGTTAATTTCAGTTGTAACAACGCTAGCAACCCAACCAATAGCATCCTTTGAAGCGCCGTGAACCTGAGGAGCACAACGGAATGAATAAGGGTCTTGAACATGTTGTTTCTTTTGTTTAATTATCTCACTCCCTTCAAGAAACTCTCTAACATTTATTGCAGTATCTATTTGTCCTTGGTGAGGTCTAACCTCATGAACAGGAGCAAAGAAAGGTTCTATTCTTCCGTCAAAAGCATCTAATGAAACAGATAAAATAAGATCAGCAAGGAAAGATAGCTTTTGAGCTTTCAAAACACTCCAAACAGCATAAGCACTCATAAATTGAGTTCCGTTTAGTAGTGCTAATCCTTCTTTTGATTGTAATTCTATTGGTTCAAATCCAAATTTCTTATTTATCTCTTCAGCACTATATCTTGCACCTTCGAAATTAACTTCTCCTAAATTAAGAAGAGGTAAACACATGTGAGCAAGTGGAGCTAAGTCACCTGATGCTCCCATTGATCCTTGTTGGTAAACAACTGGATAAATGCCTTCATTAAAGAAAGCAATCAATCTTTCAACAGTCTTAAGCTGAGCTCCTGAGTGACCATAAGAAAGTGATTGTATTTTGTTCAATAACATAATGCGAACAACCTCTTCTGGAACTTCATCGCCCATACCACAAGCATGAGACATAACTAAGTTCTTTTGTAGTTGAGAAAGTTGCTCCTTACTAATTGAAATATTACATAAAGAACCAAATCCTGTTGTTACTCCATAGATAGGTTCTTTTTCGTTTTCTGTTTTTTGGTCAAGATATTCTCTGCAAGTGTTTATTCTCTCTTTTGCATCATCCGACAATTCTAATTTCATATTAGAACTTAATATCTTTTCAACTTCTTTAAGTGTTAAATGCTTTGTACTAATTTTGTGTGTAGTCATTATTGTATTTGTTTTATTTTATTTATTGTTTTATTTATCTGTGTCAAATAAGTTTCCCATACCATTTCTATCGATATAGTTCTTGCCTAAATGTTTATAAGCTAATGCTGTTGCTTCTCTTCCTCTTGAAGTTCTCATAAGAAATCCTTCTTGAATTAGAAAAGGCTCATAAACCTCTTCAATTGTTCCTGCATCTTCTCCAACAGCTGTTGCAATTGTTGTAATGCCAACAGGTCCTCCCTTAAATTTTTCAATTATTGCAGAAAGTATCCTATTGTCCATCTCATCCAAACCATGTTTATCAACATTTAGAGCTTTAAGAGCCATTTGTGCAATTTCAATCGTTATATTACCATCTCCCTTGATTTGAGCAAAATCTCTTACCCTTCTCAATAGCAAGTTAGCAATACGAGGAGTTCCTCTACTTCTTCGAGCAATTTCAAATGAAGCGTCATCCTCAATTGGAGTATTAAGTATATTAGCAGAACGTTTTATTATAAGGTTAAGTGTGTCGTGGTTATAATATTGAAGTCGAGAAGTAATGCCAAACCTCGACCTAAGAGGAGCTGTAAGAAGTCCAGAACGTGTTGTTGCACCAATCAGAGTGAAAGGATTAAGAGCAATTTGCACACTTCTTGCATTTGGCCCCGATTCAATTAAGATATCAATTTTATAATCCTCCATTGCAGAATAAAGATACTCCTCAACAACTGGACTCAAACGATGAATTTCGTCAATAAAAAGAACATCGTTTTCTTCTAAATTTGTTAAAATTCCAGCCAATTCACCAGGTTTTTCCAATACAGGACCAGAAGTTAGTTTTAAATTTACTCCAAGTTCATTTGCAATAATATAGGAAAGGGTTGTTTTACCTAAGCCAGGAGGGCCGTGAAGCAGGACATGATCCAAACTTTCACCTCTTTCTTTTGTTGCTTGAACAAATATTTTAAGGTTGTCAATAATTTGTGGTTGCCCAACAAAACTATCGAAACGTAAAGGTCTTAGAGCACGTTCAAAGTCTTTCTCAGTGTTATTTAATCTTTCCGAATTCGGATCTAAATTTTCGTTCATATTAAATAATTAGTAAATAATTTGCATTTAATGACAACAATACTTATATTTGCCAAATATTAATTAGGTTAATTATATCTGCAAAAGTAATAATTTTCTAAGTTAAGAAGGCAATAAATTTGATTATTAATTTAAAACTTAAATATTATGATGTCTCAAATAATAGTTGGAATAGACTTTTCTAACTCTTCAATGGTTGCTTTAAAGCTTGCAGTTGACATTGCTAATAGGACAGGTGCAGATATTCTATTGGCTTGGGTAGAAACCAAAGAAATAGATAAAGAAGAAGCTCAAAAAGAACTTCATGAAATTGCCACATCCTACACCCCAAAGCTTAGTGGAAAGAAGATTTCATACATAGTTTGTAAAGGTAAAGTTTATCAAGCAATAGCTAATTTGGCTAAGACTGAGAAACCAGACCTTATTGTTATAGGAGCACACGGTAGAGGTGGTTTTGATGAAAAATATGCAGGACAAAATACTTTTAAAATAGTAACCGAATGTGAGACACCTGTCTTAATAATCAGAGAAACATTTAATTTCGATAAGCATCTTGAAAAGATTGTTCTTCCAATTGACTCTTCAAGAGACACAAGACAAAAGGTGCCTTGGACAATTGAATTTGCAAAGATGTTCCCTCAGTCTCATATCTGTGTTCTTGGAGTTCAAACAACAAGAGTTCAAACAGTAAGAAATGAGGTTGTAGGTTATGTTAAGAGTGTTGAAACATTCCTAACTAAGCATGAGCTACCGCATACAGTAGATTACGTAGATGCAGAAAACAATACAACATCTATAATTGAATATGCAAATAGTATGAATGCCGACTTAATTGTTGTTATGACAGAACAAGAAAAGACCATTTCCAATATGCTTTTCTTAGGACCATACTCTCAACAAATGATTAACCTATCACCATTACCAGTCTTAATTGTTCCAGCTGTTCAGCTTCATGGAGCAGCAAAATAAAAACGATTAACTTAATAATGAAAAGACTAATAATATTCTTCATCCTATTTATAGGTGCTTTCTCTTCAATTGCACAAGTTGAAGTTATAGCAGATGGAAGACTACAAACAATATTAGAACAACATATCACCTTTAATGAAATAGCAAGAACAGCACCTGGATACCGCATCAAGATAGGAGTGTTTACAGGTCCTGGTTCAAAACAAAGTGCTTTTGATTTAAGAGATGAAATTGCAAATAACTTTCCAGACTTAAGAGCTTATGTCTTTTTTGAAGAGCCTAACTTCACCGTAAAATGTGGAGACTACACTTCAAAACTTAATGCTTATGGCTTATATATCAAACTTAAAGAATTATACCCAAGCTCAGCCATAATAAGAGATTATATTAATTTCCCAGTACTTTCAAAGGATGATTTAATCATTCCAGAATACTATGAAGAAGAATCAGAATAACATTTAATAATTAAAAATTCAAGATGAATAATATCAAAAACTACATCCAAGAAAACAAAGAAAGGTTCTTAGAAGAACTTTTTGAACTAATAAGAATACCTTCAATTTCTTCAATTGAGTCACATAAAGACGACATGATAAGATGTGCAGAACAATGGAAGAAATTTATACTTGCAGCAGGAGCAGATAAGTGCGAGGTGATGCCTTCACAAGGAAACCCTGTTGTGTATGCAGAAAAGATAATTGACCCTAAGCTAAAAACCATAATGATATATGGTCATTATGATGTTATGCCAGTAGATCCATTGGAATTATGGGACACTAATCCATTTGAACCAGTAATTAAAGATGGTAAGATATGGGCAAGAGGTGCTGATGACGACAAGGGACAGTCATTTATGCACGCAAAAGCATTTGAATACTTAGTTAAAACCAACCAACTACCTTGCAACGTTAAGTTTATGTTGGAAGGCGAAGAAGAAGTAGGCTCACCATCACTGTATCCTTTCTGTAGAGAGCATAAGGAACTACTTCAAGCAGACATAATCCTTGTTTCCGACACAGGAATGATATCCCCCGACACCCCATCAATCACAACAGGACTTAGAGGACTTGGATATGTTGAAGTAAAGGTAACAGGCCCAAACAGAGACTTGCATTCTGGACTTTACGGAGGAGCAGTTGCAAACCCAATCAACATACTTTGTGAAATGATAACCAAGCTTTCTGACGAGAATAACCATATAACAGTTCCTGGATTCTACAAAGAAGTTGTTTTTGTTTCAGATGCAGAGAGGGAACTTATGTCAAAGGCTCCATATAATGAAGAAGAGTATAAGAAAGAAATAGAAGTTGAAGAGCTACATGGCGAAAAAGGATATTCAACCATTGAAAGAACAGGCATTCGTCCTTCATTAGACGTTTGCGGAATATGGGGAGGATACCAAGGAGAGGGAGCAAAAACAGTTATTGCTTCAACAGCACATGCTAAAATCTCATTCCGCCTTGTTCCAGACCAAGACTATAATGTGATAACCGAACGTTTCCAAAAACACTTCGAGAGTTTAGCACCAAAAAGCGTTAAAGTAGAAGTAACACCACTTCATGGCGGATATGCTTATGTTTCTCCTATCGATATGCCAGCTTATATTGCTGCAGACAAAGCTTACCAAAGAACATACGGCAAGAGACCTGTGCCAACAAGAAGTGGAGGTTCAATTCCAATTGTAGCAGGTTTTGAAAGAATCTTAGGAATAAAATCAATACTTATGGGCTTTGGCTTGTCAACAGATGCAATCCATTCCCCTAATGAGAACTATCCACTTGAACAATTCTACAACGGAATAGAAACAATAACCTATTTCTATGACGAATTTGCAAAACAATAAGTCTAATACAAAGAAATAGCAATAACTATAGTAATGCAGGAGTCCAAAAAGGCTTCTGCATTTTTTCTTAGTATGAATTTGCATTTTTTTACTTTTCAATGTATCTTTGCTTCCTATTAATACAAGAAAGATTATGCAAACTCTAAATTTAGTATTCAAATATATTTCAATCATTATTGTGGCTTCTCTAAGCATTTTCTTGTTTTCGTCATGCGATGATGAAGAAGTAGAGATTAGCTCCAAAGTTCTAATGCTTAAGGTTGACTATATAACAAATGAATTTGAGGGAGGAGTGGAAACATCTTATAATGTTCAAAGCCCAAGCTTTACAATCACAACCCAGTACAAGGCTCCAGGCGATTTTGGAAATATAAAACTAATTTACCAAGAGGCAAATAAAGCTATATTTGACGGAACCATTATATGGATGGGCTTAGGTGAGATTTCAATTCCAGAGAATATACTTCCAGCAAATCAGTTCCAACATGTGTTTACAAATGATTTCATTCTACCAAGAGCAGGCTATGAAAACGTTTTCAATCCAGATAGTATAGAATATGATTACGAACAAATATGGGCATCAGTCCAAGGATTGGTAAAGGTAAGGGAGTATTTGAATTCTAATCCCAATGCAACAGTCAAATTATTCCTCTATACCCCAAGCGTTGGAATAGGCAACCCAGAAGATTGGGATTGGATAATTTTCATGAAAGACTAATACAGATATTTGGATTTTTATATCTATGATTTTTACTGTTTAAGTACATATTATTTAATATTAATCATATTTTTCCCAACCAAGAATGACTAAATTCCAAACGTATAATTTTTTTTGATAAGAAGGAATAACCCCTCAAATGACTATATAATACAATTTAATTGATATGATAAAACTAAACATAATGTACTTTAGCCCTACCTCAACAACTAAAAAAGTTTTGGAAGAGATAGGTGAGCGAATATTTGAAAAGAGTGGTATAGAAACAGGTCAAGTTATTGACTTTACCTTGGCAAAACAGAGAATTATTGGACAAAGCTTTAATTCCAATGATATTCTCCTAATTGGAATTCCAGTATATGCAGGTCGAGTACCTAATATTTTGCTGAATTACCTTAATACAATAAAGGGTGATAATTCTTTGGTTATACCTGTGGTTGTATATGGGAATAGACATTATGATGATGCACTAATAGAATTTAATGATATACTTATTCTAAATGGGTTTAAGGTTATAGCAGGTGGTGCATTTATTGGAGAACATAGTTTTTCTAAGATATTAGCTAAGGATAGGCCAGATGGTATGGATTTATCTATAGGTAGGGGTTTTGCTGATAAGATTTCTAAGAAGATATCAGAAGAAGATTTCGCTAAAATTGAAGTCAAAGGGAATAGACCCTATAGGCCTTATTTCAAACCTAAGAATAAAGACGATAAACCAGTTGATATCAGGAAAGTTAGCCCAAAGACAAATGATAATTGCATAGATTGTAAATTATGTGCTGAAGTTTGCCCAATGGATTCTATTTCCTATGAAGATGTTAGTAAAATGGTTGGTATTTGCATAAAATGCTGTGCCTGTGTTAAAATCTGTCCTACCAATGCAAAATATTTCGACGATACAGACTACCTAAGACATAAGCAAGAACTTGAAGACCAAAATAAAGAGAGGAAAGAACCTGAATTATTTATATAGCCAAATAATAGGGGTCAATGTAATATCCTAATAGAAACCCCTAAATAATAAACCCCTAAAACAATATACTGAATCTTCGTATCAATAAAATATATCCCTATTCTATTTTTTTCTTTCTTTTCATGGTGCTCCCTTGCCAAGGGAAGACCTCTCCCTTGCCAACATAACTATTCTCCCTTGGCAACATAGAGGTCTTCCCTTGGCAAGGGAGCGTCATCAAATGCCTAAAAGAGAAAATTCCTACGCTGTAATAATTTATTAATGCTTGATTTGCTGATATTTAATAGAAGATTTGATGGGGCTATCTTTGAAGCGGTTTATGCCTCGTAATAACCCCATAAAATCATATAATATTTGGCTTGAAAATAAGAAGATAAACTACCTTTATGCTAAGGTTTTTAATTGTGCTGTTATGGAAGTGATTTTTTGTTCTGCATCAGAGAGTTTTTTCTTCTCATTTTCCACAACTTCAGCTGGTGCTCCACTAACAAATTTCTCGTTTTGCAGTTTCTTACCTACTGATATCTTAAATCCTTCGTAGTATTTGAGATCTGCTTCAAGCTTTTTGATTTCTTCTTCCTTATTTATCGTATCGCCAAGAGGGATAAACATTTCAGTAGTTCTAACCATCAAAGATAAAGCTCCTTCTTTCTTATCCTTTATATATTCAATAGTCGATAGGTTGCAAAGCTTGGTGATAATGCCATCAAATTCTTTATTATCGTTTGAAGTTTCCTTGATATAAAGTTCTAATTCAATTTTCTGAGCTATGCTTTTTTCATTTCTAACTTGGCGAACTGCTGATATTTTCTCTTGAGCAAAGGCAAAATCACTTAGAATTGTAGATTTGCTTTCATAGGTCTTTGGCATTTGAGCAAGCATAATATAATCATCTTCTTGTCTTTGACCAAGGATATGGTAAATCTCTTCTGTAAGGAAAGGCATAAAAGGATGGAGAACCTTCATTAGGTCTTCAAATATATCTATTGTTTCTTTAATAGTTTGTTTGTCAATAGGTTTTTGGTACTGTGGTTTAATTATTTCTAAATACCAAGAGCAGAAATCATCCCACACAAGTTTATATGCTTTCATTAAGCCCTCACTTAGGCGATACTTAGAGAAGTCATCTTCAAGTTCAAGAATTGTTTCGTTTAATTTTTCTTTAAACCAATTGATTGCAATCTTGGAATGTTGAGGTTGAGCAATATCTTCTACGTCCCAGCCTTTGATTAGTCGCATTGCATTCCAAATCTTATTAGCAAAGTTTCTTCCTTGCTCGCAGTAGCTTTCATCAAATAGCAAATCATTGCCAGCAGGAGAAGCCATTAGCATACCAACTCTAACTCCATCAGCTCCGTACTGCTCAATTAGTTTGATAGGGTCGGGGCTATTGCCAAGCGATTTAGACATCTTTCTTCCAAGTTTATCTCTTACAATTCCTGTTAGGTAAACATTTTTGAAAGGTATATCATTCCTATATTCTTGTCCTGCAATAATCATTCTTGCAACCCAGAAGAAAAGAATTTCTGGTGCAGTTACAAGGTCATTTGTAGGATAATAATAATTTATTTCTTCATTGTCAGGATAACGAATAGCATCGAAAACCGATATAGGCCATAACCAAGAAGAGAACCAAGTATCTAATACGTCTTCATCTTGTTTTAGGTCATCTATATTATAGTTTTCTTTTGGGAACTTAGCGTTTGCAAGTTTTAGAGCTTCTTCTATTGTTTTTGCAACAACGATTTCTCTATTTGGAAGGTAGTAAGCAGGAATTCTTTGACCCCACCACAACTGACGACTTATGCACCAGTCCTTCACATTTTCCATCCAATGCCTATAAGTGTTCTTAAATTTTGCAGGATGAAACTTAATGGTATCGTTTTCCACAACTTCAAGCGCTGGTTTTGCAATATCAGTCATATTAATAAACCATTGAACAGATAGTTTCGGCTCTATAATAGCATCAGTCCTTTCCGAGCAGCCCACCTTGTTCACATAATCTTCTACTTTGAACATTAAGCCAGCCTCTTCAAGGTCTTTGCAGATTTTCTTCCTACAAGCAAACCTATCCATACCACTATACTGTAAGCCATGCTCATTCAAAGTTCCATTATCGTTGAATATATCAATGCTATCAAGCTTATGCTTTAAGCCAAGAGTATAATCGTTAATATCATGTGCTGGAGTAATTTTTAAAGCTCCTGTTCCAAATTCCTTATCTACATATTCATCATATATAATTGGAACAATTCTATTAATAATTGGAATAATTACATTTTTGCCTTTAAGGTTTGCATATCTTTTATCCTCTGGGTGAACGCAAACAGCAGTATCTCCAAGAATTGTTTCAGGACGGGTTGTTGCAACTACAACAAATTCATCTTCCCCTTCAATCTTATATTTTAAGTAGTATAGCTTTGAGTTTTGTTCTTTGAAGATAACCTCTTCATCAGATAGGGCAGTAAGGGCTTGAGGGTCCCAATTAACCATGCGAATGCCACGGTAAATTAATCCTTTATTATATAGGTCGCAGAATACATCGATTACAGATTCGTATAACGCCTCTTCCATTGTAAAACGTGTACGCTCCCAATCGCAAGATGCACCAAGCTTTTTCAATTGCTCTAAAATAATTCCGCCATGTTTCTCTTTCCACTCCCAGGCATGCTCAAGAAATTCTTCTCTTGTAAGATCTTTCTTCTCAATTCCTTCTTCCTTTAGTTTAGCAACAACCTTTGCCTCAGTAGCTATTGAAGCGTGGTCAGTACCTGGAACCCAGCAAGCATTCTTCCCTTGCATTCTTGCCCTACGGACTAAAACGTCTTGAATAGTATTGTTAAGCATATGACCCATGTGCAATATACCAGTAACATTTGGTGGAGGTATAACAATACAATAAGGTTCTCTTTCATCAGGTTCGGAATGGAATAAATTCTTTCCCATCCACTCTCCATACCATCTATCTTCTATTAGTTTAGGCTCGTACTTTGTTGCAATATCACTCATCTTTACAGTAAAATTATTTCATTAAAATATGGTGCAAAGATAGAAGTTTTAAGTGAATATGAGAAAAGAAATTAATAAATGGTTATACGGCACAATAATTGCTACTATATTTGCATTATATACTAATATAGAAAATATTTATAATTAATCAAATACTCATACTTATGAAGAAGTTTTTTTTAACATTACTAAGCTTAATTGGCTTAACGACAATCTTGTTTGCACAGGAAGATATGAAGACCTATAATGGCACTATAACGAAGGTTAAGGTTTA
>Ga0265294_10008170_pt1 | contig 12273 bp, 7 predicted proteins | sample MunlanPumphouse3_FD_192504 | JGI IMG/M metagenome (GOLD analysis project Ga0265294, IMG submission 192504) | Groundwater microbial communities from a municipal landfill in Southern Ontario, Canada - Pumphouse #3 | ecosystem: Environmental > Aquatic > Deep subsurface > Groundwater | place... | reverse complement strand
CGGTACATGGCCATCCGGTCAGCGTTCTCCTGGCTCGCCTCGAAAGCGCTTTTAAGCTCCACAAAGTTCGCGTAGCCGGATTTGAGTTTTACGACTTCCGCAATTTTCGCCATCACACCCCCTCTGCTGAATATGATTATTTTTTTAGGATCAATTTACCTTGTTCCGTCAACCGATATTTCTGTTTACTGCTTCGGGGTTTATCGGGGATTGTCATCTCAATTAAACCGGCGTTCAAAGCAGGAACCAGGTACAAAAGACGGAAATTCTTTCTGGCCTTTAACCCCAGTGCCCGTTGCAGTGTATCTCGATCCTCGACACCCTTCAGCACAGAGAGCAATTGAAGAACTTGGGGTGTAACTTGGGGCGCATCTTGGGGTGTGGCTTGGGGTGTGACATGAGTCTCCTCAATGGCCTCTCGGGCTTCTTTTTTAATAAACTGAACCTGAAATGCGTGGCCGGCTTCCTGCAGTACAAGGTCGATCTCCGGATATTTTTGAATCTCTGCCCGCATTTTCTGGATTCCGGTACCCCAGGCTTCGATCAATTTAAATTCCTTGAAAATGGGCGCCAGAACTCGATTCCTGATTTCCGACCGACCTGTTCCAAGCGCGTCGGGAGGCAGGGTATCCGGCAAAGGGCCAGGGCTGGTAATCTCGAGCATATCGTCAAAGATTGCCACCTTGATATCGCTTCCTTGAATGGCGTAGTCCCGATGTATAACGGCATTGATGATTGCCTCCCGCACGGCTTCCAATGGGTATTCCCAGCGGTCTTCCCGGTATATTTCACCAATCCGCGAACCCAGCGAGATATTTCTCTTAATGAACGCCATGCAGGACTCGATAGTGGCGTAAATGGGTTCATCCATCGTGGCCTGATCCAGAAAAACTTTTGTTTCTGTCCCCTTGAAACGGGCGCATTCGATTTTGGCATAGGGGAAAAAACGATTTCTCTCCGGTGATTCGGAAAGCAGAAGCGCCGCATGGGTCGGAAAAAGCGTTTCCCGTTCCAAAACAAACAAACCGAGGTTTAGTAATTTTTCTTCAGATAAGGGTTGACCGGAACTGGCCGTGTAATCGGTGATAAACCGCTTGAGGTCTAATTGCTCGGCGGTAAATTCGTATACAGCCACTTCGTCATACGATATTTTCCGTTTATCACGCTCCAGAGATATCAGAACTTCTTCAGAGGCCAGACGGTTTACAGAGCCAATCCGCACATAGGTTCCGTTTCGTTTCCCTTTGTTTTTAAGATAAAAGGGCTTTTGAAAACCGGAAAATATCTCCACAACCAGGAGAGATATGCCTCCCACGTTCTGGATATAGATTTCCGGAATGATTGTCGGGGTACACCGGTCGAAAATATAATTTGCCACCCTTTCCTCGAGGGCGAAGAGTTCATCATCAGGTATGCCAATAATCTGTCTGGGTTTATTTTTCACGCCAAACACAATTTTTCCACCGGCCCCGTTGGCAAAAGCAACCGCCGTGCGGGCAATCTGGTCGCCCTTTGGCCATACTTCCTTGAACTCAAGGCGCCGGGATTCCGGCTGTTCCCAGAAAAAATGATGAATAATCGAATCCCGTGCCTTTTCCTTCTGATCATTCTTTTCGTTTTTATTCATCATTCATCGATCCGTATTCATAATTTTCCCTATCCGGTCATACTCTTCCAGACACTTGCGCCTGGACATGAACTCGCCGAAGGCTTTTTCCTCTTTTTTCCTGAGCACGGGGAAGGTGTCCAGGATGTAGGCAAAATCATCCCGTGAAAGGCCGTAAAGGTGGGCCACGTAAGCGTCGATCTCGGCGCGGAGCTGGGCGCGGTCGCCAGTATCCCTCCGGTCGGCAAGCCGGTCATGCACCCCGCAGTGCGGTCCCCATTCGGGTGTCAGATTTTTCGCTTCATCCCGCAGGCGGCGGCGGATCTCCTGCTCGTGGGTCGGGCCGTAGGTATCTATTGGCGCGGAGGCGGAATACCAGAAATCGGGGGATTTCCAGTTTTGTGAAAACGCATCAGTCCAAAATCTGCCAAACTGATCAGAAGTACATATCAGTCGTGAGCTCCGTGCAATTATTAGTGCAGTTATATGGCCAGAATTTATCAGTACGCCATTTCCCCGCGGAATGGGAAGTGAACTCATATAATGAAAATTACAGTGCGCAGATACCTTTTGACGAATAATGTAATCACAACAAAAGCCATTAAAAACCGCCATAATAAAATGGCTATCAAAAGAGTCCAGTCCATCCGATGATACATCTGAGTTTTTGGGTATGATTGTCGGAAGCGTATTCCCATGAAAACAAGGCGGGACTACACTTGCTATAAGCGTTCTCTCATCAGTACTCCTTGCTATATCTCTAAATCCGACACGATACTTTTCAGCTTCCCAATTATTATCGCCCAAACATGCATCAGCCTCATTTTTATCAAGCCAATAGCGGGGGCTATCATAATTTGCATCGAATTGATGCACCATCTTACCTTCATACAATGGGCAATCCGTCGATATGGTCTTGAACAAATGGCTGTCAATAGTCATGTGAAGCTCGCTTCTGAATTTCACATTCCAGGTGTCTTTTAGTTTTTCTCCCAACAGCGGCCAATCACCATAAATTTGGGCAGTAACATCAATATCCCGCTGGCTCTTGAACTCCATCACGCTCAGGGTATCCGGAGAATACTTCCTGACCTGTTTCACGCTCATTTTTAAAGCATTGGCATCAATCACCGGTAGCCGCTCAGGGTCATGTGCCATGAAGGCGCACTTGAACCGATCGGTTGCCCCACCTTTTTGTGTGCCGAAAGTTACAAATTTGAATCGACCATCCACGGCGCTGAAAACGGTCGGCCAGCGGTTCTCAAAGCAGTAGAGAAACTCGACCCGACTTCGGTTGAAAAACTGTTCCCGCAAAGGCTGGCAGCCTTGGTCAGTGTAAATCCCGCTGGGTACAACGATCCCCATTCGGCCACCCTCGCACAGCACGGTAAAAAATTGCTCCAGAAAAAGTTTGAAGGTATTGATATCGCCTTTTCCCAGGGCGCTGTAACTGAGCGGCTCCTTGAAATAAGCGCTCTGTTCGGCAATTCCATCACAGTATTGCTTCCACTTCTCCGCAACAACCAAATTATCAACCATCAATTTTTTAGAGACGCGGTTGGCTTCCTGCTTTTTATAGGAACGAAACTTTGGATCGTAATCCAAAAAAAACTCCTGAGAGTTGGGTTTTACGATATCCCACGGCGGATTACCGACCGTGGCGGAGAAACCGCCCACCGCATTGGGACCAAAAACACCCGGGAATTCAAGAGGCCAGTGGAAAAAGTGATGGCGGGACTGACAGGTTTGCACCGATTCCAGAATTTTCGGCAGATCGGGGTTCAACGGATTATCGATCGGCTGTTTTCTAGCCAGGCTGTAAAACAATGTGTGGTAGTCATCGAGTCGGATACCGGCATCCATGAGACAGGATGTGTATAGATCCGCCAGGGACTTGAGATCGGAAATCTTTTGCCGGGCCTGATCGAAAACGGCCTTTTGGGCTTCGGTTTCGTCCTCGTTCATGGTGTTGATGGTTTGAACATCCTGGCCGGCTTGCGCGAGCACGGCGGCATATTGCCTGAAATTGGGGAACAGGTCGCCGGTCTCGTTATTTTTTTTCTTGCCGCCCTTTTTGCGCTCGGGAATGGTGGCAAGCTGGTTCAGGGAAAGGATACCGATCAGGCTGTTTCCGCAACGCACATGATGATCGAGAAATGTTAACTTGTGATGGGTGGCAAAAGAGTTGAGCCAGAGTGAGAGTTTGGCCAGGTTCACCGCCAGAGGATTGAGGTCCACGCCATAGATGCAATGGCGCGTAATGCGTCGACGCCAGTCGTTGGGGCGACTGGTGACCGAAACCGTCATGCCCTCGACGTACGGCACTTCCGCCAGCAGGGCAACCACCAGCCCGGTTACCTGGTTGGCGGCGTCCACCAGGAAATGCCCGCTGCCCATGGCCGGATCGCAGACCTTGAAATGAAAGACTTCTTCCTCGGCAAAACGCTTGACCAGGACTGCCGCCGACTGTGCCGCCCCGCGCCGGGTACCGATATCGTGTCCACTCCCTGCCTGCGCCAGAAAATCATTGAAACGTTGCCGATAGTTGCGCTCAAAAGCCTCGTAAAGGGGCTGGACAATGGTTTTTTGATTGAGAAAACGGACCAGGGATTCGGGCGTGTAATAAGAGCCGGTCTGCTTGCGCTCCAGCGCGGATTCGCCGAAATAGACATCCCCTTTTTTGATCAGCGTCTCGCCCGCCTTTTTCGTTATCCGGGAAGCCAGAACTATTTCCACACCCTTTTGGGTACGGCGGCGAATGCGGTCGGCGTCGGCAAGCAGGACCGTGTATTCCAGGATGTTTTCGTAAAGCTCGCCGAGATGACGGACCTCCAGATCCTCATAGGGTATGGAATATTCACCGTCGGATTCGTTGCCGAATGGCTCCACGAACGCCAGCAGGTACAGCGCCCGGGAAAGAAAATCATTCCGCAACTGATGCCGGCCAAGGAACCGCTCTCGTTCATCATCAAACAGGCCACCGTTGTAGCCCATGATGCCGTATTCCGGATCACCCTCGTTTACCGCGTCGATCAGGCCCTTCAGGTGCTTCCAGAGATCGTACTGGTCCGTGTCACGGCGCTGTCCCCAACGAAATTTATGGGCCTCCCGGCAGAGAGCCCGGATCGAATGCCGTCGGTAAAGATCAGCTTTTCCCGGGTCCGTCGGCAGCAGCCGCCGTGCCTCTGCATAGAAGAGAAACAGGCAGCGGTAGATCAGTTTGACGGCGCTTTCGAATATCTCGGCCCGCTCCTCTTCGGTGTATTCCTCACCGCTTTTTCGGGTATCGAAAATAAATCCGTTGCAGATGTACTGCAGCACCTCATCCACCTGGGCGAGAAAAGGCGCTTTAACATATTGTTCAAGAATCTGTTCCGATTGACCCCGGTCGTGGTCGAGCCGGCACTTATAGATGCCGGCGGATTCATCCCGGCCTGCGACTTCCGTATTCCCGGCGTCTTCAGCGATAAATGAATCCCTGTGAAAGAAACGCTCAAAAAGACCATATTCCGCCTCATCCGTGCCTTCAAGCGCCTCTGCCAGGCGGAGTTCAACATAATCCTCATACGGCCGGGAACTTCTGGTGGCGTAAAGCCTCCAGCAAGAGCCGTCGGTCAGAATACCCCAGTTGAGTTTTCGTTCCTTAAGGTGCGCCAGGAGTTTGGCGGGATAGAATCGACCGACCGAAGTATCGTCCATGTCCGATCCCGGGGGCGCAAGATAAAGCACGCTGATGCATTCGGAAAACCCCCAGTCTTCGTAAAGCGGGTACACACCGGGGGCAACCGGACGGCCAGGGGGGACGAACTCAAGATAACCCAGCGCCTTTTTGAGAAATGATTCCCAGAGCGCTTCCGTATCCAGGGCATTTCTGACATGCCAGGTCTGGGCCAGCGTGGTCATGCGCCCCAGCGCCGCATCGTCGAGTGTGACGCGTTCTTTCAAATCCTCAATAAATAGTGAGCTGAACAAGCCTTTATTGATCATAATTTGAGCGAGTCCTTTTGATCCACGATAAAGCGGTAGTTGTAACGTCGTCCAAAATCATGAGACGCAAGGACGGGATCATGTTGAACAACAAACAGGATATGGGATGTACGGTCCCAGGTCTGAACGCAATTGGCAAATTCGGGCCTGGCAGATGGTTGGCCGATCCAGGTTGATTTTATGAATTCCATGCCCGAAACAATCGCTATTTTTGCTTTACTCTGCCGGTGAATGAAATCAAACAATCCGGATACCATGAACCGGCTGAGATTGCCGGCCAACTCAGGATGATCTGAAAAGATGTCAAGCAGGGGGAGATGCTCCGCTCCCGTTTGCGTGGCCAACTCGGCAGCCCATTCCTTCTGCCCGGGATAGTCGCGGGTGAGCACGATCGCGGCCTTTCCTTTAGGCCGATTTGACAGTTCTGCAACAAATTGAACCATATCAACGGCGTCATTCATCATTTAGTATTCCAAATTTTTCATTTTGATGGGCTGGGCTCACGGGCTTCAAAATGTGCGGTGAGAAATTCAAGCGCACAAAAACCCGGTTTGAGGCGAATCTGATCCAGATGGTGCGTGGTTTCGTAACGAAGCCAGCCGCGATCATGAAGCCCTTCTATTTGGTGCCGGAACGACACCGCGTCAAGGCCAAAGACCATCGCCGGTGAGCCCGGGGTGGTCGCCATTTCAGTGACCTGGGAGAGTTGAGTCTCCTTCGCGGCACAAAAAGCATAGATCATCGCGACGAAAACAAGAGGTTCAAAACCGGTGTAACGATGGCGGTAGAAACGATCATCGGACAATTGATGCAGGATTCCAAGTTTATTAAAATTGCGTTTCATATACGCATCGATAACAAACCGGCCCTCTTCATAGACCCCCTTGCCAATCGTTCGCTTGGAGTATTTCCCGGCCAGGTCGCTTCGAATTCGCTCATTCCACTCTTCCTGCGTCATGGGGGATGCTTCCTGCAGCAGGCGGTTAAAAATCTCAAACCATATCAAATTCCGGTATGAACCCGCGCCGGCATAGTGACACCATTCGAGTGTTCCTTTTCTTTCAAAGAAAATATCATGCTCGGCCATAAGCAGCCCGATGGGAGTCAAAACCTGTAGCACCGGTTTGATGAGCCCCATCGCCGACCCCATGCTGACCAGACTTTCCACCTGACGCGCGGCCAGTCCGGTATCTTCCTGTAAAAACTTGCGTTTGATTTTCTTCGCATCCCGGTGTTCCAGCAGAAAGTGCAGTACACGGGCGAGCTGATCAAATTCCAACAGGTAACCGTTGCTGACCTGAAATTTGCGTTGATCAATCCTTTTTAATGATGGTGTTCTTTTTGAAGGTGGGGGTTGACGACGAGAGGTTATCTCTGCAGCAGCCGAAAGATTAGAATTTGAATTTTCGCTTTGTTCTCGGCGTTGAGTGGGCAGAATTTCCGATGCTTTTGGATTATCATTGATAACGATGTCAGAATCCTTAGCCTTATGCTTGGGAGTCTGTTTATCAGTTAAATTTTCAAACAGTTTCTGCTGAGTAGCACCTGAACTTTTAACTGGCAGACCATTTTTCCCCGGGGATTCAATTCCTGATTGAATAAAATTGACCACCTTGAGAAGGGTGGCCGACGATTGCCCGAGCCCCTTGATTTTGTTGAGATCAACAGGAGAAGCGGAAAGAACCCGGAAAAGACTTCCGAAGACCTTGATAAGTTCTTGAGCAAGTGCGCTGGTATCTTTATGCGCAACGGCAAAAGTAAGCAGCAGTTCGAGCAGTTTTTCATCAGAACGCGCATCCGGCTCACCTGCCATGAAGCGTTCTCTGAGTCTTTTTCGGTGTCCAGATGGGTCTTTATCCACCATATTGCTCTTTACCTTCCAACCGGCCCACATCATTTTGACATTTCATCCACAAAGAGACATCGGTTTTCCATCATTCAACTCCAGTCTCATTTAATCTTATGTATTAGCTCTAAACGGCTACTTTATTAGGAATGATAGATCGGTATCGTAAGTTCTTAAATTGAACACTTAAGTCACAATAAAATAGTATAGATAGTTTGACTTAATAGTCCCGTCTGTGATTCATTGTCAAATCTTTACTCGGTTATTTTGATAATTTAATCGGATAAAACAGTATAAAGGGCAGAAAGACCTTCGGGAACCACAGAGGTGGCATCCGTCTTTACCCCCCGAATTTCAATAGCTCTTTTCATAAAAATTTTCCGATCTTCAATTTTCAGTATTTTACTCAGTTGCGGAATTTCCCTATCCCACCGGGCTGCCAGATAGCTGTTTTTAATATCATCCAAAAAATAGGTATAAGGGGACTTTCTCTTTTTGATAATGCCAACGCTAACTGGTTACGATTATTGTGAAACAACCAGGCTGATGCGACGGAGGGCGGGTGTTTTATCTATGAAAGAAAACTTGCATGAATAGAGACTTAGAGACGCTATTCCGGGAGGTTGAATCATTTCAGACTGGAAGCCGGTAGTGTATAAAATTTTCTTAGAGATCGCTTTTTGACACTCAAACGTGCTCTCCAATCCACATCCAGAGGATGTCTTTTTTAAGCTAATTGATTTCACAATATATTAGTGTGGCCCCCCGGGAAGAAGCGGATCAGGTGCGCTGTCAAGTGTCGTCCGTACCCGGCTTGTCCGGCATATTCTGTGGTTTACCTTACGTCGTTAAACAAATCCGCCACATTACCCCAGTGAGTTTCCGGATCGGCGTTGATCCGTGCTATCATTTCCTCAAAGTCTGCCCACATGGGTTCGGATATCAGCTCGTAGGCATGGCCCCAGAAGTAGAATACCCCGCATTCTTTGGCCTTTTCATACTGCGACCAAAAATTCGCCGCGAGAAAGTGACAGCTTGGGTGAAATGCCATGGGATTTTCCGGTGGAAAGGGTTTTGCCACACTCTGCGTGGTTCGGGCGTATACGTGCCCCGCTTTACGCACAGCTGCCATGACCGTCTCGTTGTACGAGCCGAACGGATAGGCAAAACCATGTACCGGTTGCCCGAAGAACTGCCGGAGGCGGTCGCGGCCTTCAATAATTTCACGACGGGCAGCATCAACTGAAATCTGCTCAAGCCTCGGGTGAGTGAGGCTATGATTGGCAATCGTAAAACCATCGTACACATCCCTCATTTCATTCCAGCCGAGCCGCCAGACTTCCATGCCCTTGTAAACCCAGCCCGCCGGCTTACGTTCTGCCTCGTGCAACCCAGCGCAAAGGTTAAACGACGCCCTGGCCCCGTGTCGGCGAAGGATCTCTATCAGACGCACATCTGCAGTAACGCCATCATCCCAGCATTGTACCACTGTCATCATACCCGTCACTTCCGTCACCATTATTTGATGGCGTACCGCTGTTAAAGTATCTTAGATTCAAGTCCAAAAACTTGAATCATCGGATATCAACGCTTTCCCCTTTTCTTTTTCTTACGTTTTTTCTTTTTCTGCTCTGGGGAAGTCGTTTGGGGGGCCTCAGGCGCCGGCGGCGGGTCCGGGATTTTCTCTTCGGGCGGGGTCGGCACTTCCGAGAAAACATCCGAATTCTGGGATATCTGCAGGGGCTCATCCACCACCATGGCATCCGAACTGTCCTCATGCAGGACCTGGCTCACCACCCGATTGGTGACCTCCTCCAGGTAGGTTTGCAGTTCGGAGCTGATATTTTCATATTCGGGCCAGAGAGTATCGTCCACAAAGCTTTTCGGCACCTTAGCCATGACCGTGGTGTAGCGCTGCCTCTTGAACCGATAGGGAATCAACCCGTATCGTCGCAGCAGTGCCACAAACACCTTGCGCGACCACATATCCGGAAAGGTAAACCGGTATTCCACCGGTGGATCTTTTGGCAGCAGTTCCTTCAATCGCGTCAGTATCCGACGCCGGGCCCGATCGGCCGAAATTCGCTCGCCTTCCGTGGCAGCCCCTGCAAACAGGGCTTCTATTTTCATCAGTTTTTCGATTAACGCAGCTTCATTCAACGGCTTAAACTCCAATATATAATCAAAAATAAATTGTACATATCAAAAAAGATAATCACGGATCAAGGCGTTAAATCCGATACCCCCCATTTAACCATATCTGAGCCATTGGCAGGGGCACGATGCATCGTGCCCCTGCCAATGGCTCCCCCTGCCGGAAGTCTTCCCAAAAAATGTCAGCCGTGAAATCATAAAGTATAATTCTATTGAGTTTCCCGATATTTTCCCGGGGTATAATCATTATTATCTATTTGACACATTTAGTATTTCTATGATTTAAAAAATTTTCCTGTTTCAATCTTTGTATCAATTCTTCTAAGAGGTTTTAGATGATTTACGATTTTGGCTTCACCTGAGGGGCTTTTATTCAGCTAACCGGTAGACAAAGAGGTATGCCTGAATCGTATTCAATCCTCCATCTTCTCTTCCGCATCAGGCGAATAGTTTCAGTTGGCATCAGCATCGGCATAGTCGAACCCTCTTGGTTAAGTTAGCTGCTTCAGAACGCGACACTTACGGTTATCTGCCGAAAAGCCATGACGATTCTTTACAGTCTGCCCGGCATGTCGTTTCATGCTTCGGGCTCGATCATAGCTGCGGCCATATTTTCATACGCTTAGCCTCGGAGCCCCCGTTGCCGGCGTACGACATGGCGCGATCCGGGGAAAGGAAAAGAAGCCGGTAATGGGCGGGACAGACCTCGCGGCATTGCGGCCGAAGATATGATCAACCCCCATGCGTCACTGGGGAACCGCTGTTAAACCATAAGGAGTGTGAGGGTACAGGCCAAGGCCAAACGCAATCCTTCATGCTCAATCCATCGAAAGGAGAAAACAATGACTGAAAACTGCCGCGCCATGTGGACGGACCTGGGACTTGATCTTGAAGGTCATACCGCCCTGCTGGACGTTTTGGGAAAAGCCTATCAGGACATTTATCTGTCACAAAAAGACCGGCCGGAGGCAATGGACTATTTTGACTTTGTCATGAGCGAGATCCACGGGTTGCGGATCATGGAACTGCTGGATGAAAAAAAAGCAGGCCGCAAGATCATCGGCTCCTACTGTGTCTTTGTTCCCGAGGAAATCGTTCTGGCTGCCAACGCCACCCTGGTGGGACTGTGCTCCGGGGCTGATTTTGCCACGGAGGAGGTTGAAAAGCTCCTGCCGCGAAACACCTGCGCCCTGATCAAATCATCCTTCGGATTCAAGCTTGGCAAGGTCTGCCCTTATCTGGAAAGCGCAGACATGATCGTTGGTGAGAACACCTGTGACGGAAAGAAAAAAGCCTATGAATCCCTGAACCATCTGGTTAAAAATCTTTATGTAATGGATCTTCCCCAGGTAAAATCCGAGCAGGGCAGAGCGCTTCTTAAAACTGAATACGACCGTTTCAAGGCAGCGGCCGAGCATCTGACCGGTGTCACCATCACGGCAGAATCATTGAAGCAGGCGATCCGGACCGTAAACGCCAAACGCAATGCCATTCACCGGCTCTCATCCCTACGCAAGGCTGACCCGGCACCCATATCCGGACTGGATGCCCTTTTGGCCAACCAGGTCTTCTTTTACGACAATCCGGCCCGATTTACGAAATCCGTCAATAAAATCTGCGATGAACTGGAAAAACGGATCGCGGACAAAAAAGGTGTTTTCCCGGAGAATACCCCCCGAATTCTCGTATCCGGCTGCCCCCAGGCGGTTCCCAACTGGAAGCTGCCCTTTATTGTGGAAACTTCCGGTGCGGTGATCGTCGGCGAGGAGTCCTGCGTGGGAGAACGCGGCACCCGAAACCTCACGGATGAATCCGGTGAAACAATCAAAGAAATGATGGATGCCATCGTGGATCGATATCTTCAGGTGAATTGCGCCATCTTCACGCCCAATCCAGAACGTCTGGATCATATTCAGGAAATGGTCGCAGACTGCAAGGCCGACGGAGTGATCCATTACAGTTTACAGTTTTGCCAGCCGTATCTTATGGAATCCATACCGGTGGAAAAAGCCCTGGAGGAAAAGAATATCCCCTGCCTGCGCATCGAGACCGATTACAGCATGGAGGATGCGGGGCAACTGAAAACCAGGGTAGAGGCTTTTGTCGAGCAACTTCGATAGACTTAAGGAGGTCATGGTGAGTATTCGTTTTGCGGGAATCGACATCGGTTCACGCACAATTGAGCTGGTGGTAGTAAATGAAGCGGGCCAAATAGTCGAAAGCCGTCAGGCGAACACCGGCTTTGACCCTCTGATGGAAGCCGGAAAACTGATCAACGGGGTAGGCTATGATCGAATCATGGCTACCGGCTACGGCCGGAACCTGTTTGAAATTTCCTTTGATGCGCCCACGGTTACGGAAATCAAAACCCATGCCAGGGGCGCACGGGCTTTTTTCCCAGATGCCCGGACCGTTCTGGATATCGGCGGGCAGGCTTCCAAGGCCATCTCGATGTTTGAAAACGGCAGGGTGAAAAAATTCGAAATGAACGACCGCTGTGCCGCCGGTACCGGAAAATTTCTGGAAATCATGGCCAGAACGTTGGGGTATGACATCGAAAGTTTTGGACTGCAAGCGCTGATGGCAGAAAAAGATCTCAATATTTCAAGCATGTGTACAGTGTTTGCCGAATCCGAGGTCACTTCCCTGATTGCCGGGGGACAAAGCCGGCAGGAAATCG
>Ga0265294_10008168_pt1 | contig 12274 bp, 11 predicted proteins | sample MunlanPumphouse3_FD_192504 | JGI IMG/M metagenome (GOLD analysis project Ga0265294, IMG submission 192504) | Groundwater microbial communities from a municipal landfill in Southern Ontario, Canada - Pumphouse #3 | ecosystem: Environmental > Aquatic > Deep subsurface > Groundwater | place... | reverse complement strand
CATCAGGATAATAGAGGTGAGGATCGAGAGGAGAAAAAAGTTTAAAAAACTTCTTTGGGAATGGGTAACGTCTTCGACGGTAACGACTTGTAGAGAGGGATTTCCTTGGATGTCGTAGAGGGTGTGGACGTATTTAAGAAGTGTTTTATCGTTGTATTTTACGGTGTCGCTCGCGGTATCTTGCAACTGAGCAAGCAACGAGGGATCGAGCGGTGTTTTCGTGACGTATTTTTTGGAATCTTTCTCTTTTATAAGCACAAAACTCTCAAACGAGGTGAGTTTTCTAATGAAGTCGCTTAGATAAGCGGGGTCGATCCCCACTTCCAAAAGCCCTACAAACTGCTCCCCCGCAAAGATCGGGTGGGAAACTCTGTATTTTAAACCGAAGATTCCGTATTCGTAAAAATGTCTGTTTTTCGGCTCTTTGATAGAGTGGAGGATCGAGCTGCGCAGGTCGGCGATTTTGTCTTTGTAGAGATTGGTATCGTGAAGCCGTATGTAGGAGTAGCCGCGAGGATCGATAATATGGAGGGTCTCTATATGGGGCACTTGTTTTTTGATATTTTCGTAATTGAAACGAAGTTTGTCGAGGTGGCGGGTTCTGTGCTCAAAAGTATCGTTTGCAAGGTCTTGCTTAAAATCTTCAAAATAATCGAGTTTGGTGATCGTCTCGAGGCGGCTTGAAACGGTGTACGCCAAATGCTCTTGGATATGGGAGATACTATTTTGGATATTTTTCTCTTTCTCGAGGTAATCGTGCTCTTGCTCTTTGGTTTTCGTGTAGTAGAGGTAGAGATTGAAAAAGAGCGTTAAGAAGGCAAAAATAAAAGTCGTAATAACCATTATCTTGTTTTTAATAGGTTTGGTTTTCATCGAAGTTTCCTCGAAACAGATTGAAAGTAATTTTATCGAAATCTTGCTTCATGAGAGGTTTAAAAATTTTCTTGGCATGTGTCAAACGAAAGTTTAAATTTTTTGTCGCTATTATTGCGGCATGGAAATACAAACACAATACACATACGAAACAACATGGACTATAACAAAAGAGGCGGATCTGCTGCGCATTATCACCGAAGAGGTGGGCGATGCCGATCCTAAAGGGGTACTCTCTTACGTCAAAGAGGCAATCAAAGGCGGCAAGGTCGTAACGGTCGGTACGTGCAGATTGAGAGTCGCAAGAGAAGAATAAAAGGAGAAGAGATGTTTTTAAGTCCCGATTTGGCGAAACTTTTATTGCGCCTAAGCGTGGGGATCATGATGCTTTTTCACGGTATCCACAAAATTATCCACGGAGTAGGGGGTGTTAAAGCGCTTCTTGCAAAAGCGGGGTTGCCCGAGTTTTTTGCTTACGGCGTGTATATCGGAGAGGTGATCGTGCCCTTTTTTATTGTTTTAGGGCTTTATGCACGTATCGCATCTTTGTTTTTGGCGTTTACGATGATGATGGCGATGTTCTTGGCATACTGGGGTGCTTTTTTTAGTTTGGGTAAACACGGAGCGCCGGCGATCGAGTTGCCGTTTTTGTATTTTATCTTAAGCATCATCATCTTTTTGCAAGGGAGCGGCAAATTTTCCGTCAATAACAAGTAACATTTAAAGTTTTTTTTGAATGTTTCCTACCTCTTTAAGCTTTTTTTAAAAAAGCCTGCTATAAAGTGCATCCAACTTTTTATGAGCAGGTTTTATGAAAAAAAATGAAAACGTAGTATTGGTTGTCGACGACGTTGCATCCAATGCACAGCTGCTTGCTTCGATTTTGCAGAGCGAATACCGCGTCAAAATCGCTCAGGACGGAGAACGCGCGCTTGAACTTGCAAGGAGCGAACCGATCCCCGATATTATCCTTTTGGATGTTGAGATGCCCCAAATGGACGGTTTTGAGGTGCTTAGGCGTCTTAAAGCCGATCACGCCACCAAAGATATCCCCGTTATCTTCGTTACGGGAAATGATGCGACCCATCAAGAGGAGCGAGGGCTTTTAGAGGGTGCGGTCGATTACATCACCAAACCTATCCGCCCCGTTATCGTCAAAGCGCGCATCAATATCCATATTACCCTCAAAGAGCAGCGCGACAAACTCCTTTTTGCCGCCTCGCACGATCAGCTTAGCGGACTCTACAACCGACGCCATCTCACTGAAGAGGGGGGGCGTAAATTTTCCCACGCACTGCGTCATGAAGATGCGCTCAGCGTCATCATGGTCGATATCGATCACTTTAAAAAGATCAACGACACCTACGGACACCAAGCGGGAGATAACGTAATCCACGCGGTTGCAACGGTATTGCAAACCCAAAAGCGCAATGAGGATATTGCCGCGCGATACGGCGGTGAGGAATTTGTATTGGTGTTGGAGAGTTGCTCTTTGGAAAATTCACATGCCAAGGCGGAACAGCTGCGCCGCCATATAGAAGCGCTTATGCCCGAGGGGATAAAAGTGAGTGCGAGTTTCGGGGTGAGTACCCTCAAACCGACCCATTACAGTTTTGAAGACCTTATCAAAGAGGCGGATGAAGCGCTTTACCGTGCCAAAGAGAGCGGTAGAAACAGGGTGTGCTCTTAAATTCTTGGCATGTGGCACATGCCAAGAACTTAAGGATGGGGAACTTTGAGTGTGGAATTAAGGCTCCAACCTATAACCACCATAGCTGCCAAAACAGCTTCGGCAGGCAAAAATCCGTAGGTGTTTGCAAGATACACGAGCCACAGCAAGATCGCACCCAGCGGCGTGGGAACGCCGACGAAATACTTTGAGACCGATCCCGCATCGGAGTTGATGTTAAACTGAATAAGTCTGCGAAGCCCCGAGATAACGTAGTAGATACTTACCGCCCCCGCCAAAACACTCCACATGCCGTGAAACGACGCGGCATAAACCGCTTGAAAGATCAAAAAGACGGGTACAAGTACGAAGCTTAAAAAATCGGCGAAGCTGTCGAGCTGTATGCCGAACTCGTTGGAGAGGTTGTATTTGCGCGCGATTTTGCCGTCGAATATATCAAACGCTCCCCCCACCCATGCCAAGATAATCGCGACAAAAAAGTTGTTTTGCGTAATACAGTAGGTAGCGCCCAACCCCGCGGTGATATTGACGAAAGTAAAGAGATTTGCGAGATTGAAATGGGAATCGCTACGAAAAAGAAACTGCATGAGAGACCTCGAATTTTTTTTGCAATTATAGCTTAGAAATAGATTTTCTCTCAAGAGCTAAAAGAGTTTCGGTAAAATTACAACATTATTTACTCGCAAGGGGGTTACGTGATAGAAGCTGTTTACGTCGCACAGGTGCAAGAGCCTCTAGCACAAGAGGTGCGCACGGTAGAACAAAAAGGGCTGATCCATTCCAAAGGTGCCGATCGCTACGAGGTGCTCAAAGAGCTTCCAAAAGAGGCACATAGTTTCGATACGATGTTTGATTATGCCGACTTTTACGGCAAGTTGCGCCTAGGGTACATCGATTCGCGCTACGATCTTCCCGCGGGGGGCGACGAGCGCAAACATGCCTTCTCGCTCGGAGGCGAATTAGGGTTTAAAACGGCGGAGTACAACGGAGTACATCTGCAAGGTGCGGTGTACGTCTCTCAAGACGTTCACGCGCTTAACCCTAGAAACGAGAAGAAAAATCCCGAGTTTTTCGGGGAAGATTTGGAGTCGTATGCTTATGTCGGCGAGATGGGGCTGCATTTTCAAAACGAGTACGCAAAAGGTGCCCTTGGGCGTATTCGCGTCGAAACCCCTTATGCCGACAGCGACGATATCCGCATGAGTGCCAACAGTTTCGAGGGGGCGTGCGTGTTCGTGGAGTACATGCCAAACCTCTCTTCGCAGTTTTTGTACCTTACGCGTTGGGCGGGGTACGATTCGCAGGATAGCGAAGCAAATCTCTATCAAAACAAGTTTAAAAAACTGGTGGATGAAGAGAGCTTCGGTATGGCAAGCGGTTCGATCATCTACGAATATGCGCCTGAGAGTTCGGCACGTTTGTGGGTAAATTATATCGATCGGATGAGCGTAATCACCTACGTAGAAGCTAGCGGCATAGAGTATTTCGGAGACGAGTGGATCCATTTTGATTACGGCGTGCAATATTCGAGAATCGGCGAACTCGAAGATTCCAACGTTGAGGGGAGCGTATACGGCGCAATGGGGATCGTGCATCTGAACAAGTTTTTCTTCGGAGCCGCCGCAAACCTTGTTTACGTCGAGGGGGATAACTACGTAACCGACGGCTTCGGCGGGGGACCTTACTACACATCGCTCGATGAAGCGACCTTGGCATGTATGTCGCAGCTGCATCAGGGAGAGGATCTTCGATCGTACAAAGTCGGGATCGGCTACGATTTTAGCGAAACGTTTTTTGAGGGGCTTGTGGCGGAGCTTGTGTACGGAGAATTAAGGGACGATCACAACAAGGCGTATGAGGAGAATCTGATAATCACCTACGATCTTAATGAACGATGGCATCTCGAAGCGATTGCGACCCATTTTGAACCGACGCGCTTAAATCAAGGTTTTGATCGTGCCGTGGTGCGGCTTGATTATAATTTTTAACGAATAAAAAGAAAGTTTAATACACTCTTAACATGATATCTATTATCATTTTAAAAAATTTTACCAAAACGGGTTCACATGACACTTTATGACTGCCGCAAAGGCGACTTGCTCCGCGTACTAAAAATACAATCCGAAACAACGCTTAAGCAACGGTTGATATCGTTCGGTATCATGAAAGGCGCACAAATCGAGGTGCTCGAACATGCTCCCGCTAAAAGCACGATCGAGGTCAAAGTTTCCAAAACGCGCGTAGCTTTGCGCGACAAAGAAGCACAACTTATCGAGGTAGAAAAGATATGAATCAGACAAAACCAAAAGCCTGCCCCATCACGGCAAAACATATCAAAGTCGCACTCGTCGGGCAACCCAACGTGGGCAAAAGTATGCTTATCAACTCCGTTTCCAATGCCCATTTGCACGTAGGGAACTTTACGGGGGTCACGGTGGAGAAAACCGAGGTGCTTTTTGATTACAAAGGGTACCATTTTACCGTCGTCGATCTTCCCGGAACCTACGCTTTTACCGAGTATACCATCGAAGAGCGCGTAACGCACGAGTATCTGTGTGCGGAGAAATACGATCTTATTATCAACGTGATCGACTCGACCAATCTTGAAAAAAACCTTCAACTTTCCGCCGAATTGATGAGCATGAGCAAAAAAATCGTGATTGCACTCAATATGAGCGACGAAGCAAAAGAGGAGGGGATAGAGATAGATGCCGCATATATGTCTACCCTTTTAAATGTGGCATGTGTCAAAGTTTCCGCCGTAACGAAAGAGGGGATCGAAGAGCTTATAGAGACCGTAATACGCGTACACGAAGCCCCTAAAGAGGAACCGAAACTCGTTTTTGGCGAAGCGGTCGAAGAGGAAATAACGACGATTGAAGCCCATTTGCAAAAACACAAATACGAAGCCAACAACAGTTACCGAAACGTTGCGGTGAACCTTCTTAAAAACAACAAAAAAACCTATACCCGTATCCACGACAACCCTATTTGGACGGAGTTGCAGCCTCTTGTGGTCGATGCCAGACGCCATATAGAGCTTCATCACGATACCGACGATATCCAAGAAGCGTTTGCCGAAGAATACAACGCATTTAACAAAGGGATCGTCACCGAAGTGCTCAAACAAGAAGCGCGCGTGGAGAAGAAAACCCTTACGGAGAAGATAGACAATATCCTTATCCATCCTATTTTAGGGATACCTATTTTCCTCTTTTTTATGTGGAGTTTGTTTCAGGTTACTTTTGAGCTTGGCTCTATTCCGATGGATTGGATCGATGCTTTTTTCGGGTGGTTCGGCGACGCGATCGGTGCGACCATTACAAACGAGGGTGTTCGCTCGCTGGTCGTAGAGGGAATTATTGCAGGGGTCGGTGCGGTAGTGCTTTTCGTGCCCAATATCGTGATCCTTTTCATAGGGATAGCGCTTTTGGAGAGCACGGGGTATATGTCGCGCGTGGCGTTTTTGCTTGATGGCTTTTTTCATAAATTCGGTCTGCACGGGCAGTCGTTTATCCCCCTCGTGACGGGGTTTGGATGTTCTATCCCCGCGTATATGAGTGCGCGCATCCTCAAAAACGACCGCGACCGACTTTTGACCTTGTTTATCATCGGGTTTATGAGCTGCGGGGCGCGTTTGCCGGTGTACGTGCTTTTTGCGGGAGCGTTTTTTAGCCAAGAGATGGCGGGGAACGTCCTCTTTTTGATCTATATAAGTGGGGCGTTTTTAGGGCTTATTGCCGCAAAAATCTTGAAACTGACCGCATTTAAAGGCGCGGATGAGCCGTTTGTTATGGAGATGCCGAAGTACCGCCTTCCCTCGGTGAAACTCATTTGGCATACGGTAGTTACCAAAACGTGGATGTACCTTAAAAAAGCGGGTACGTTTATCGCCGCGGCATCGATGCTCGTGTGGTTTTTAAGCAATTACCCTAAAAACATCGAACTTCAAGAGAGTTTTGCCGTAAAAATCGAACATGCCGCAAACGACGAGGAAAAACAAAGACTTGAAAATCTTTTGGCAAGCCAACACCTCGAACAAAGCTATTTGGGGATGATCGGCAAATTTACCGAACCTATCTTCGCACCGCTGGGGTTTGACTGGAAAATGAGCGTGGCACTTCAGACGGGGCTCGCCGCAAAAGAGGTAGTGGTCTCGACGCTGGGCGTGCTGTATGCTTTAGGGGGAGAGGTGAGCGAGGAAGACAACTCCCTTCAAGGGGTAATCGCGGCAAATATCTCCTTTGCTTCCGCACTCTCGTTTATCGTGGTTATCATGACCTATCTGCCGTGTTTGGCGGCTTCGATAGTCTTCACGCGCGAAGCAGGCGGAGTCAAATACTTTTTTTATCTTTTGGCGTTTACGTCGATCGTTGCTTACTCGCTGGCATTTGTCGTTTACAACCTTGCAAAACTTCTTGCATAACCGCTTCACACTCCAAAGCCTGAAGCGGGTTTGCATCTGCTTCATCCTCTTTTCATAAAAAATAGCTATAATTTCGCTCTTTTTTCAAGGAGTGTTTTTGGGTAGTATCAAAGAGTTAGTGAGACTCTATTTTTTATTTGTTGCCGTATTGTTTGTCGGCAGGTTTTTGCTTTATGGTTTGTATTTCGAGAGATTTGCCGAGATAGGTTTTTTTGAATCATTTTTGAGTTTTTTTTACGGGCTCAGGATGGATACGATAGCGGTTTGTATTATCCTCGTGATTCCTGCATTGCTGCTAGGGCTTACTCCCAAGCGCTTCGCAAAACCTACGACATTTTTTTTAAAATATTATCTTCTGGCATGGTTGCTGATCGTCGTATTTATAGAAAATGCGACCTTTCCGTTTTTTGCACAGTACGACGTACGACCCAATTATCTGTTTGTAGAGTATTTGGAATACCCGGGCGAAATAGCTTCGTTGATGTTTAAAGATTACAAAGTCGAGTTGCTTGTGGCTTTTGCGATGATGTTTCTCATCGGGCGGTGGTTTTTATCTTCAAGCTTTGTGCAGTTTCCAAAAAGTTTTCAAACCCCTTGGCATGTACGCGTTCTTTTGTTGTTGCCTCTTTTGCTTCTTTTGTTTATAGGGGTGCGCTCCTCTTTCGGGCATCGCGGTGCCAACCCCTCAGATGCGCTTTTTAGCACAAACCGCATCTTAAACGAGATCACGAAAAACTCTCTACATGCCATAGGATATGCCTACTACAGCAACAAAAAAAACAGCAAAAATCTCGTCAAAAAGTACGGCAAGATCCAAAGAGATGAGGCGTATGCCCTTGCCTCGCAGATGCTTAACATAGAGTATGCGGATGCGAATCGTCCCTTTTTACGCAAGATTGCTACCCGTTTTCCTTCTCAAAAACCAAAAAATCTCGTAATATTTATCCAAGAGAGCATGGGCGCGCAATTTGTCGGTTTCAGCGGCGGAGATACGACTCTTACTCCCCATTTAAACGCTCTTGGGGAGAAATATCTTGCTTTTTCCAATCTTTATTCAAATGGTACGCGCAGTATCCGAGGGCTCTCTGCGATGACGTCGGGGTATCTGCCTATTGCCGGAGAGGGGGTCGTAAAACGTACAAAGTCGCAAAGCGATTTTTTTACCGTGGCTTCCCTTTTGAAGCCTTACGGTTATAAATCGAGTTTTATCTATGGCGGAGAGGGGCGTTTTGACAATATGAAAAGCTGGTATCTCGGCAACGGATTTGATGAGGTGATCGAACAAAAAGATTTTGCCGATCCCACTTTTGAGAGTACGTGGGGCGTGTGTGACGAAGACCTTGTAGTAAAAGCAAACGAGGTTTTTAAATCACATGCCATGAAGGGGGAGAAGTTTGTTTCGGTGATGTTTTCTCAGTCGAACCATGCCCCTTTTGAATTGCCCGAGGGAAAAATCGAATGGGTTGAGGGGGTGCCCAAGCAAGATGTAAAAAATGCCATCAAATACGCCGATTTTGCAATCGGACGTTTTTTTGAACTAGCGCAAAAAGAGAGCTATTTTAAAGATACGGTTTTTGTGGTGGTAGCCGATCATAATGTTCGTGTTTACGGGGATGACGTTGTCCCCGTAGAGATGTTTCAAATCCCCGCACTCATCGTTTCAAAGGGGCTTGAACACCAAGTGTACGATGCTTTGGCAACACAGCCCGATGTGCTTGCCACGGCACTTGATCTTATGGGGCTCGATGCAGAGTACCCCGTGCTTGGACACAGCATCTACTCCGACACGAAAACAGATGTGAACTTGATGCTCTTTAACGACACTTATGCGCTTCGCAAAGGGGAAAAGGTGGCTGTTTTAATCCCTAATGCCCAGCCGCAAACCTATCTCTATAAAGAGAAAAAACTCGTTGCGACCGAGCACGACCTTGCTTTGGAGAAGGCGGCTTTGGCGCTGATTTATGTATTGGATGATATGTATGAGAAAAAACTTTACCGTTAAACCTATAACGCACTATAAGCTTATCATAGCGGTAAGCTTTTTTTTGACGACATTTTTTAATCTCTCTTTTTTTAAAAACACCTTGGGTGTGTACGACTTTAGCGGATTCAGTGCGCTGTATATGCTCTCTTTGTATGTTGTGCTTTTTTTACTTTTGGTATTTTTATTTTCTTTATTTGCATCGAGATATACCACGAAACCGATCTTGATCCTCGCACTTATGGTCTCCTCTTCGAGTGCCTATTTCATGGATAGTTACAATATCGTAATCGATGAGAGCATGATTAAAAACGTTTTGGAAACAAACCTGAATGAATCGCTTGATCTTATGAGTGTCCGGCTTTTTGTTTATCTCTTTTTCTTGGGAATTCTCCCCTCTATTATTGTATTTAAGCTGCCTCTCAAAGAGAGTTCCATCAAGCAAAGTACGGTGCATAAACTTCTTTACACTTTTGTGCCGTTATTGGTTGCGGTGGGCGTGATGCTAAGTTGCAGCAAATTTTACACCTCATTTTTTCGGGAACATAAACCGCTTCGCTATTACGTCAACCCGATCTATTGGATCTATAGTGTGGGAAAATACACCGCGTCTTCTTTTGAAGAGAAAAACGTGCAACTTCAAACCATAGGGGAGGATGCTGCGTTGATCCCGGAGGCACATGCCATAAATCCGACGAAGCCAGAATTGATTATTTTTGTTTTGGGGGAGGCGACGCGTGCGGATAGATGGTCGTTAAACGGATATGAAAGAGAAACAAACCCTTTGCTCTTGCAAGAGGATGTCGTAAGTTTTTCAAAGTATAGTTCATGCGCTACGTCGACGGCAGAATCGGTGCCTTGCATGTTTTCCTCTTTTGATCGTAAAGAGTATTCACATGCCAAAGCAAATCAAACCGAAAATATACTCGATGTTTTAAGTCATGCAGGAGTTAGTATTCTTTGGAGAGACAATAATTCCGATTCCAAAGGAGTGGCGCTTCGTGTAGAGTACGAGGATTTTAAAACTCCCAAAAATAATCCCGTATGTGATGAGGAGTGCCGCGATGTAGGGATGCTTGCAGGGTTGGATAGATACATACAAAAACATGGTGGGGAAGATATTTTTATCGTTTTGCATCAAATGGGAAATCACGGTCCCGCCTATTATAAACGCTATCCCAAAGAGTTTGAAACGTTTACACCCGTATGCCGTAATAATCGCCTAGAGGAGTGCTCCCGCGAAGAGATTAATAATGCATACGATAATGCAGTACGCTATAGCGATTATTTTCTTTTTAAAACTATAGAGTTCTTAAAAAAATACGATGCTACGCATGAGGTTGCCATGATGTATGTGAGTGATCACGGGGAAAGTTTGGGGGAGAACGGTTTGTACCTTCACGGCATGCCATACTTTATGGCACCCGCTGAACAAACGCATGTCGCTTCATTACTATGGCTAGGGGAGAGTATTCAAAAAGAGTTGGATTATGCAACAATCAAATCAAAAAAAGATCAAGCATTTTCTCATGATACGATTTTTAGCACGATTTTGTCTTTTTTTGAAATAGAAACAAAAGTGTATGAGAAAGAAAAAGATATCCTCTATGATGCAAGAAAATATTAACCGACATATCATTTTCACCCTCTTGCTCATTGGCGCGGCATTGATTGTTTTTGAATTCAGCAGCATCGATATTTGGGTGCAAAACTATTTTTATGATTTTGTGACGCATACGTGGCTCATAGAAAAAAATCAGCCCGTGTTACGGTTTCTCTTTTACGATGGCATCAAGATGCTTCTTCTTATAGTAGGGGGAGTGTTGCTGATATTTTTTATTTTTATCAAAACTATGCGACCCCTTCAAGAGTACAAAAAAGAGCTTCTTCTCGTTCTTTTGGCGGCTATTTTCGTTCCCGCGTTTATAGGTTTCCTTAAAGCAATGACCAACATGCCATGCCCTTGTGATTTGCAAATGTATCACGGGAGATATCCTGCCATCGGTTTGTTTGAAAACTATCCTCAAGATTTTGTTCAAAGATCGAAAATTAAATGCTGGCCGGCAGGACATGCGAGTGGAGGTTTTGCACTCATGGCATTCTATTTCTTTTTTAAAAGTCGCAAAAATAGGAATAGAGCGCTTATTGTCGCTTTATGTATCGGATGGGGTATGGGAAGCTACAAAATGCTCATCGGGGATCATTTTTTAAGTCATACCGTTTTTACGATGCTTTTTGCATGGCTCATTATTGTAATTCTTGCAAAATGTTTTCGAATTAATCCATTATTAGCAGAGATTGGTTAAACTACATGCCATGAAAAAGATACTAATGATTGAAGACGATTTAGAACTCGCGGAGATTCTAACCGAATATTTGGAACAGTTTGATTTTAAGGTGGTCACGGAAGATGACCCGTTTAAGGCGGTGAGTATTTTAAAGCTCGAGCCTTTTGATTTGGTGATTTTAGACTTGACGCTTCCGGGAATGGACGGGTTGGAGGTGTGTGAATCGATCCGCGAACGTCAGGATATCCCCATCATTATCTCTTCGGCGCGCAGCGACGTAACCGACAAGGTTAAAGCGCTTGAACTCGGTGCGGACGATTATATCCCCAAACCTTACGACCCGCGAGAACTCGAAGCGCGTATCCACTCGGTGTTGCGCCGTTACGAAGCCAAGGCACAGCAAAAAGAGGAATCCAAAAGCGATTTTAAATGCGATCCCTCTTCGATGAGTATCACCTACAAGGGGCGCATTATCGATTTAACAAACGCCGAATACGGGATCCTTTCGTATATGATTGCAAAACAGGGACTCGTGGTCTCAAGAGAAGACCTAATCCACAACGTCAATGCGATCAACGAAGACTCCTCCAACAAAAGTATCGACGTTATGGTGGGGCGTATCCGCAACAAACTCGGCGATAAAACTCTTATAGAATCGGTAAGAGGCGTAGGATACAAGCTTCTCAAATGAGTTTGAAGCAGCACGCCGTTTTACTTACCGTTTTATTCGCGCTTACCGTTTCTCTGGTGAGCGTTACCCTCATCTTTTACGAGTTTTTCAAACTCAACCGCAACCAATATATAGATTCTATTTTTACGAAATACTCCGTTATTACGCAGATTTACAAAGAACACCAGCAGCGTAAAAGTTCGGAAATTATGCTTGAAGCCAACCTTGCCGTTTATAATTTTCGTATGGAAAAAAAGAGGGAGATAAAAAGGCTTATCTTGCAAAAAGGAAGAGTGCTCAAACAAGAGGGATTCCAAAGCGTGGACGATGCTATTATGCTTAATTC
>Ga0265294_10008167_pt1 | contig 12275 bp, 8 predicted proteins | sample MunlanPumphouse3_FD_192504 | JGI IMG/M metagenome (GOLD analysis project Ga0265294, IMG submission 192504) | Groundwater microbial communities from a municipal landfill in Southern Ontario, Canada - Pumphouse #3 | ecosystem: Environmental > Aquatic > Deep subsurface > Groundwater | place... | reverse complement strand
CACGTTACGCCAGGAACCCACCAGAGTATTCAGTGGCTGGGTCGCCCGCGACATCAGCGCATTGGAGGCAATCATCGCCCCTGGCGACAATTCACCCCGAATCACCAGCCAGGCGCCCGCTCCCAGGCTCAGCGACTGCAGCAGATACTGCAAAAACTTGCCCAGCGACTGCATGCGCGCCGTCGTATCGTGCGAGCGGCTAAACAAAGCCATATAACGCTGGTGCTGCTTTTGCCACAACGCCAGCAAATTGCCCAGCATGCCCATCGACTCGATCACCCCGCCATTGCGCAGCTTGGCGGCGACAAACGCGTTTTCCGTTGCCGCCATGCGCGCCGTGTCAGCCAGCGGTTCCTGCACTACCCGCCCGGACAGCAAGGCCATGCCCAGGAAGAGCAACGCAAACACAAGCGAAATGAGGCCCAGCCACGGATGCAGCAAAAACAGCACCAGAATATACACCGGCGTCCACGGCGCATCCATGAAGGCAAACAGACCGGCACCGGTCGCAAACTGACGTACCGCGAGCAGATCAGCCAGCCCCTGGCCGGCGCCTTCGCCGTCACGATTCAGACGCGCCTGAAAGCTGGCCTTGAACACCCGCTGGTTCAGCGCCGCGTCGAACTTCACGCCCGTACGCACCAGCAAGCGACAGCGCAACCACTCCGAAAACGCCACAACCGCCAGAAAGAACAGGAATACCGCCGTCACCGCCACCAACGTGAACATGCTCTGGCCGGTCATGACCCGGTCAAAAATCTGCAGCATGTACACCGTCGGCGCCAGCATGAGCAGGTTGATCAAGGCGGTAAACACCAGCGCCAGCAAAAATTCGGACCGTAGCGCCCAGAGCCGGCGGGTCAGTTCGCTACGCTGCATCAGCGCCTGCAGGCGCACCAAAGGGGCAAACATCATGATTTTCCAGTATCAAAGTTCATTGCGCCAGAGCAGGCGTAGCACGCTTGGCGGCGGGCGGTCTGGCCGGAGCCGGTTTCCCGCTCATCGCCGCCATGACATCATCACGTGGACCAAAGGCCGCCACCTTACCCTCCTGCAGATACAGGATGGCATCGCTGATTTGCAAAAGAGCCGGGCGATGGGTGATCAGCACCACCGTCACCTGGCGCGACTTCAACGCCAGCAGACAATCGCGCAAAGCCTGCTCGCCTTGCTCGTCGAGGCTGGCATTGGGCTCATCCAGCACCACCAGACGGGGGTGGCCATACACCGCCCGCGCCAGGCCGATGCGTTGCCGCTGACCGCCGGAAAGATAAAGCCCTTCGTCGCCAACCTCGGTCTCGTAGCCCTGTGGCAGCGCCATGATGAACTCATGCAAGCCCACCAGCTCAGCCGCCGCCTGCACCTTCTCTGGATCGGGCTGAGCAAAGCGGGCAATGTTCTCGCCGATCGTCCCGGCAAACAAGGCCACATCCTGCGGCAGATAGCCCACATGCGGCCCCAAGTTGGCCTTGTCCCAGCCATGCACATCCGCCCCATCCAGGCGCACCTTGCCGGCCAGGGTTGGCCAGACCCCCATCAGCACCTGGGCCAGACTCGACTTGCCGGATGCCGAGGGGCCGATCACCGCCAGCAACTTGCCCGCCGGCAACGCAAAATTCACCCCATGCAGCACCGGCTCCTTGACCCCGGGCGGCGCCGCCAGCACCTGCTCGACCTGCAGATTACCCTGCGGCGACGGCAACGGTAGCGTCGCTTCTGGTGCAGGGATTTCCTGGAGCAAGAAGGCAAGCCGCTGATATGCCTGACGCGCCTCGATCACCGTTCGCCAGCCACCAATCAGCTGCACCAGGGGCGCCAGCGCGCGCCCGGCCAGGATCGAAGCCATCAGCATCAATCCGGCACCCTCAGGCAGCAACCCACTGAGCAGCAAGGCCGCGCCCAGGCCCAGCATCAACGAACCTGCCGCCACCTGGACAAACTTTGCTGCCGCATTGAACGCCCCGGCCTGATCCGACGTCTGCGCCTGCAGGCGCAGCATCTTGTGCTGAAATTCCAGCCAGCGTTTGCGCAAATCCTCGGCCATGCCCATCGCCGCCACCACTTCCGCATTGCGCAGGGCGTTGTTGGCATAGCGGTTTGCCGCCGCCGACTGCACCTGCGCATCACGCAGCCCGCTCCGGGTCTGGCGGTTATTCAGCATGGCAATGGCTGCCTGCACCACAGCACTGACTAGAGCAAACAGGCCCAGCACCGGATGGATCCACATGATGATTGCAATCAGCAGCAGCCCCATCGGCACATCGAGCATCGCCGACATGGCCGGACTGACCAGAAAATCGCGCACCTTGTAAAAATCCGAAAACACCAGATTCGCCTGCCGGTGTGGCGCGGGCTCAAGGTTGCAGACATGCGCCAGACGGAAAATCCGCGCCCGCAAAGCCGTATCGGCCGCCGCCCCCATCTCGAACAAGGTCCGCGCCCGCGCCCAATCGAGCATTTCCATCAGCCAGTACGCCAGGAATACCGCCAGAGTCAGCATCGCCAGGGTCAGCACACTGCGGCTATTCACCACCCGCTCGTACACTTCCAGCATGTAAAACGAAGGCGTCAGGGCCAGCACGCCGATCACCAGACTGAATAGCACGGTATGACGCAACAAGGGTTTCTGCTGCTCGATCGCAGCCAGCAATTCAGATTGATTTTTCACAGCGGACATATCAGGGGCAGAATCAGGTCAGGCAAGGTTGATCGGCGCTTGCTTCAACCGGCGTGTGCAGCACGGTGAAGGTGGGCAACAATTCGGCATACAGATCATCGGTGGCCGTTTTTTCACTCAGCACGAAACGCAGGACGAACTGCTCGCCATGCCGCAACAGGATGATTTCACGCACCCCGCCCTGCGCCACAAGGGCAGCTTCCGGTGCTGGCATGTCGAAACCGAAACGCATCCGGCCGTCGAGCGTGAACATCGACAGATGACCGTTCTGCAGACTCAGCGTATGCCGGTCGAAAAACACCGGCGTCGCCGGCAGGAACTGCACTGCGGGCAAGGGCACCCCGGCCGGCGTAGCCACCTCGCGATAGACGCGGGACACCGAATAAATCGCATTGCACACCATCTGCGAGCCCAGGCGCGGAAACGCCTCGCGCAACTGCCGGTACATCAGGTGGTGCAAGGCCACCCGGTTCCAGCAACGCGACTCGCGCACAGTCGGCACCAACGCATTGCAGGCCTGCGCAAACGCCGCCTGCAACGCCACCAGCCGGGCAAACCCGGCGGGATCAGTGGCAAGAACGGCGTCAACGCGAGAACTCATGCGCGCAGTCTAGCACAAGTCCTATATGAAATCTCATATAGGACTAAGAGAAATGGAGAAACAGAAAGAGAAACAGGGAGAAACAGGGGACAGACCACGGTTTTCTTTGGGAAAACCGTGGTCTGTCCCCTGTTTCTCCTCTGGTCCCCTGTTTCTGCTGTTTTTGCTAAATTTTCCGTGGCCGACCGGACTGGCCTGGTGTCACGCGACGGCCTACTGCTGCAGCAATCTCTTTGGCAAAGCGGGCGTTGCCCACAGCGAAATTGCCATTACTCGCCTGACGGATCTGTTCAACCACCTCCGGCTTGAGTTCAGACCGAAAAAGCTCCCGATAAGCGGTCAGCCGACTTGCTTCGGTAACGCCCAGCCCAAGATAACTCTCGTGCGGCGTCACCAGGACATCCTCTTCTCCCTGGGCGTTGGCGCGATAACTTGACCAGCGATAATCCGCCGGATGCGCCACCATACCGGCTCGAACCGGGTTCAGTTCGATGTAGCGCTGGCAGGCCAGCAGGTAATCTTCCGCCTGGATCAGACAAGAACGATAGCGCCCTTCCCACAATGTGCCACTGCGGCGATACGTACGGTTGAAATACTGCACATAACGCTGTCCGAGCGCCTTCATCAACGCGCCGGTTGACTCGCCACAATTCGGGCTGAGTAGAAGGTGCACATGGTTGGTCATCAACACATAAGCATGCACCCGGCAACCTGTCTCGCCAGCAAACTCATGTAACCACTCCAGATAAAACCGGTAATCCCTGTCAGTCGCGAAACAGGCTTGTCGATTATTGCCACGCTGAATCAGATGCAGCGGAATATGGGGCAAGACCAGACGAGGGCGACGCGGCACGGTAGTTCCCAAAAATCATTAATGCCGAAAGCATATCAGGAAACCCGAGCAGAAATTGGCAAGAAATGCAAGAAATGGGGGACAGACCACGGTTTTCGGTTCATGAAAACCGTGGTCTGTCCCCTATTTCTTGAAAACCGTGGTCTGTCCCCCATTTCCCCCATTTCCATTTCCTTCCTACCTAATCCACCTGGAACAAATCGCGGGAATACACTTTCACCGCCACATCCTGCAACTCGGTATCCCGGCGATTAGTCACGATCAGATCGACCTGCGCCTTGAATACAGCGAGGTCGTGCACCACCGGTGCCCCCATGAACAGCGGCCCGGGCAGCGCCGGTTCGAACACCCGCACCGCCACGCCCTGGGCCAGCAGCGCCTGCAGCACGTCCACTATCGCCGCAGCGCGGAAATTATCCGCCCCCGCCTTCATCGCCAGACGGTAAATGCCGACCACCGCCGGCCGCTGCCGCACGATATCCGCCACGATGAACGCCTTGCGCGTCTGATTCGCCGCCACCACCGCAGTCAGCAGATTCTGCGGCACACCGGCAAAATCGCTCAGCAACTGCTGGCTATCCTTGGGCAAACAATAGCCGCCATAACCAAACGACGGATTGTTGTAGTGCATGCCGATGCGCGGGTCCAGCCCAATGCCCTCGATAATCTGGCGCGCATCCAGTGCGTGCACCGCAGCAAACGAATCCAGCTCGTTGAAAAAAGCCACGCGCAGCGCCAGGAAACTGTTGGCAAACAGCTTGATCGACTCCGCCTCGTCAGCCCCGGTGAGCAGCACCGGCACCTCGGGCGCCCACGCCGCCCGCACAAACAGATCAGCCACTGCCTGACCGCGCGCAGAGTCATCGCCCACCACAATGCGCGAAGGGTAGCGGCAATCGTGGAGCGCACGCCCCTCGCGCAGGAATTCCGGCGAAAAAATGATGTTTGCGCTCTGCAAACGCTGCCGGAGCCGCTGCGTCAAACCACGCGGCACGGTCGACTTGATCACCACCAGCGCGCGTGGGCAACGCGCCACAGCCGATTCGACCACCGCTTCCAGTGACGCCGTGGCAAAACCCTGACCGTCCGCAGCCCAATCCGTCGGTGTCGCGACAATGACAAACTCCGCAGCAGCCAGGGCCAGCGCCGGGTCGGTCGTCGCCTGCAGAGACAGCGCCGAATCGGCCAGCGCCGCCACCATATCGGCATCGGCCAATGGCGACTGACGCGCCTGCAACTGCGCCACCTTGTCCGCATCAATATCGAGCACAGTGACCGCATGCTGCGGGGCCAACAGCAAGGCATTGGCCAGACCGACATACCCAGCCCCCACCACGGTAATCTTTCGCCCAAAAGAAAATGGGGGACAGACCACGGTTTTCACGGAAGAAAACCGTGGTCTGTCCCCCATTTTGGTAGGTGCCTTCATGTCGCCAGCAGGGTGCGAAAATACGCAACCGTTTCGCGCAAACCGTCTTCCAGGGCCACCTTGGGCGTCCACCCCAATGCCGATTGAGCCTGGCGGATATCTGGCCGGCGCTGGCGGGGATCGTCCGCCGGCAGCGGCAGGAAAGTCAGACGCGAGCGGGAACCGGTCAACCGCAGCACCATTTCCGCCAGTTCCCGCATCGTGAATTCGGCCGGATTCCCCAGATTGAGCGGCCCGGTACATTCCGCCGGGCTGTCCATCAGCGCCACCAGGGCATCCAGCAAATCATCGACATAACAAAAAGAGCGCGTCTGTTCGCCACTGCCGTACACGGTCAGCGGTTCGCCGCGCAGGGCCTGGACGATGAAATTACTCACCACCCGCCCATCCTGCGGATGCATGCGCGGGCCGTAGGTATTGAAAATCCGCGCCACCTTGATGCGTACCTGGAAGCTGCGCCAGTAGTCGAAAAACAGCGTTTCGGCGCAGCGTTTGCCCTCGTCGTAACAAGCGCGCGGGCCAATCGGATTGACGTTGCCGAGATAAGTTTCCGGCTGCGGGTGCACGGCGGGGTCGCCATAGACCTCGCTGGTCGACGCCTGCAGGATACGCGCCTGCTGCTGACGGGCCAGCTCAAGCAGATTCAGGGCACCGAGCACGCTGGTCTTGGTGGTATGAATCGGCAGGCGCTGATAATGCACCGGGCTTGCCGGGCAGGCGAGATTGTAGATTTCTCTCACCCCTGTCAGCGCCAACGGATGAATGACATCATGCGCCCGCAACGAAAAACCTGGCTCTGCCTGCAGATGTTCGACATTGCGCAAACTGCCGGTCAACAAATTATCCACGCACAACACATGCCGGCCGGCGCGCAGCAGGCGTTCACACAAATGGCTGCCGAGAAACCCTGCGCCCCCCGCCACCACCACGAATTTTGCCTGTGCCATGGACTCAGCTCCGCCTGCTTTTGCCGCTGGCAGCATTCACGTGTGCGGAAACCGTGGTCTGTCCCCCATTAACAAGCTGGCGCACTGCTTGGGCGAAGTCGGCGGCGAATTGTGCGCTGTCGACCAAGGGGCTGTGCCAGGTCAGTTCGCGGCACAGGCGGCGCGTTGCTGCCAGATCGCCCGGTTGCTGCGCCAGACGCACCGCCTGTTCGACATACGCGGCCACATCGTCGACCACGAAATCGTGCAGCCCCAGTTTGCGGTTGAACACCGCGCAGACCCGCGCCGCCACCCGGTCGCCGTACATGCTCAGCACCGGCACCCCCACCGCCAGCGATTCGAGCGCCGTGGTATGTCCGCCGTGCGGGAAAGGGTCCAGCCCCAGATCGACATGCTGCGCCAGGTGCACCAGGGCTTCCTCGCGCGTCACGGCGGGCAGGCAGTGGATGCGCTCGGCCGCCACCCCGCGGCGGGTGAAGTTTTCCTTGAACGCCCGCACCACCCCCACATCGTTGAAATTACGGTAACGCTGCAGCAGCACTGCCGTTTCGGCCCGGCGCAGGATCTCCGCCCAAGCATCGAAAACCGCCTCGTTGAACTTGATTGGATTATTCAACGAACCGAAGGTCACGTAACCATTGCGCTCATACGGTGCCTGCACGAGATCGGCCCGGGTATCCGGCAGCAGATGCGCTGCCATGTTGAAGGCCCAGGGCAAATCCACCAGTTTCTCGACATAACAAGCCTCCAGGCCGTGCGCCATTTCGGCATCGATCAAGTAAGCATCCATGCCCGGCACCCCTGTGCCGCCGTGGTAACCCAGCCAGGTGAACTGGCAGGGGGCCGGACGGCGGGCAAAGACTTCCAGCCGGTTATGGCCCGTATGGCCGGACATATCGCACAGCACATCGATCGCATCGCGGCGGATCAATTCGCACAGCGCCGCATCCGCCAGTTCCGCCACCTCCCGCCAGTGGTCGACACAGCCGCGCAGCACCGCCGTCTGCGCATCCTGTTCCGGATGATTGTGGTACACGAAAATCTCGAACCCGGTACGCGGCAGCGCCGCCAGCAGCCCCTCCACCAGAAAGCCCACCGGATGCGTGCGCAGGTCGCCCGACACAAAACCCAGGCGCAGTCGCGGCTTGTTGGCAGCGGCCCACGGCCAGTCGGCATAGGGTTCCCCCACTTTAGCCCGGACAAAATCGCCATAGCCGCGCGTCGCGGCAAACACATCTGATGGCGTATTTTCCGGGTCGTAATTCAGGGGAAACAGAAAACCTGACCATTCCTTGCTGGTCGTCAGCCGTTCCGGGCGCAGGCGCTGGTTGAGCGTACGCACCAGCTTGCGCTCGCCCAGCAGCCCCGCCAACCTGGCCAGACCGCGCAAGGCAGCCTGGGCATCGGGGCGGATGCGCAGCGCCTGTTCGTACAACTGGCGAGCGCGCCCCGCGTTATCACCATAACGCTGATACAGGTCGGCCAAGTGGGTCAGGCCATCCACCGACAACGGCCCGTTCGGCCCCTGGCTGTGCAAAACCTCCTTCAACAACAGCTCTGCTTGCCGGACCAGCGACAGCGCCGCTTCACCCGCCTGCAGCCGCTGCTGGTCGACACATTCCAGCAAGGCGATGGCCAGCAGATTACGCGCTTCATCTCGTTGCAGCCCCTGCAGCGGCGCCTGCATCAGCAATGTTGTCAGTTTTGGCCGGGCCAGCTCAGGCTGCTTCAGCGCCAGGTAGGCGTGGGCGCTGCCGAGCAGGCTGGCACCGTCGTCCGGCACGCGAGCCAAAGCCTGATCGTAACTCGCCAGCGCCTCCCCCGGGCGATTCATCGCCCGCAGCAAGTCGCCCTGTACCCGCCAGGGAATCGCCGCCTGCGGCTGCAGACGCAGCGCCGCCTGCACGCTCTCCAGCGCTTGCGAATCCTGCCCCAGCGACTGCAGGCACAGGGCCAGATTGCACAGCACCAGCATATCCGGCGCAAAACGTTGTTGCAGCAGACGATAGGTAGCCGCTGCGCGGGCGATTTCACCCGCACTTTGCAAGCCCTGCGCCACCTCGCGCAAAGAGGTGAATACAGTAGCCGACGCAGGCGGAGTGGGAGGCGAAGAGAGGGGAGGCATAGTTCATTCCTGGGCTAATTGAAAATGGGGACAGACCACGGTTTCCCCGGTTTTGGGAAACCGTGGTCTGTCCCCATTTTCACGGGAAACCGTGGTCTGTCCCCCATTTTTCATACCACTGCCAGGCGTCGCGCAGGCCTGCTTCCAAGCCGATTTCGGCCGTCCACCCCAGCTGCTGCAGGCGGCTGACATCCATCAATTTTCTCGGCGTGCCATCCGGTTTGCTGCTGTCGAACACCAGCCGGCCAGTAAAGCCGGCAATGTCGGCCAGCCGTTCTGCCACTTCCCGGATGCTGCACTCCCTGCCCGTACCGACATTGAGATGCGCCAGCTGCGGCCCGGTCGCCGCCCGCCAGGTCGCGGTATCCAGGTTCATGACATGCACGGCGGCGGCGGCCATGTCGTCCACATGCATGAAATCGCGCAGGGGCCGACCGCTACCCCAGATCACCATCTCCGGCTGGCCGCTGTGCACGGCTTCGTGGAAGCGCCGGATCAGCCCAGGAATCACGTGGCTGTTTTCCGGATGGTAATTATCCCCCGGGCCATACAGGTTGGTCGGCATCACGCTACGGTAGTCGCGCCCGTACTGGCGGTTGTAGCTTGCACACAGCGTGATACCGGCAATCTTGGCCACCGCGTAGGGCGCGTTAGTGGGTTCCAGCGCGCCGGACAGCAAGGCTTCCTCGCGCATCGGTTGCGCCGCGTCACGCGGATAGATGCAGGAAGAGCCCAGATACAGCAACTTCTGCACGCCATGCGCATGCGCCGCCTGGATGACGTTGCCGGCGATCATCAGATTGTCGTAAATGAACTGGGCGGGATAGGTGTCGTTGGCATGAATCCCGCCCACCCGGGCCGCCGCCAGAATCACTTCGTCGATCTCATGGCGAGCGAAAAACGCCTCCACCGCGCTTTGCGAGCGCAGATCGAGCGCGTTGCGCGCGGCCGTCAGCAGGCGCACGCCCGGCACCGATGTCAGACGGCGCCGCAGTGCCGAGCCGACCATACCCTGATGGCCGGCGATGAACAGGGTTTTCATGTCTCGTAAACCGTGGTCTGTCCCCGGTTTACGACTTCTTCTTGCTGGGCTTTTTTGCGGCGGGCGCTTCCGGGGCTACGGCAGCCGGCAGATTGGCGAGCAGGGTGGGGCCGAAGGATTCGCGGGCGATGCGGATCAGGGCCAATTCCTGCTGCAGCTGCTCGATCTTGCGTTCGGCAATCTGGATGTTGCGCAGCATGCTGCGGGCGGTGTCGTTGAGATCGGCCAGGCGGTAGGCTTGGTCGTTGATACGGATGATTTGTTCACTCATGTTCAGCTCCTCGTTTCGGGGACAGACCACGGTTTTTCCGGTTGTTCAGGAAAAACCGTGGTCTGTCCCCAATTAGGCGATTAGGAATTAAAAACCCCCTCCGTTGCCGGAGAGGGTTTTGTGTTGCTTGCGGTGCACCGCGGACGGTGCACCTTGGGCCAAGGGTATTACAGGATGAAGTTGGCTGCCTGGAATTCCTGCTCGACGCCGAAGTCCAGGGTACCGATGACACCCAGCGAGGTGTCGGCCGCACCGTTTTCCTGCCACAACGTGACGAGGTACTCGCCGTCGTTGGTGGTGGATTCGACCAGGGTGATGTACTTCTCGCCCGTCAGCGCGGTAGCGCCTGCGGTGAGGGTGCCATCCACGCTGACGTGCTTGGCGCCGTAGCTGGAGAAGTCGATCATGTCGTAGCCATCACCAAAGGTGGTGGTGGTCACCAGGGTAGCAGTACCTTGCGCAGGCGTCGCGTCGATACCTAGAGTACCAGCAACGGCGGCGGCTACGCCATCCGTGCCATGGCCGAAAGCAGTGCCCGCCGGTACGAGGGCAGCAGCGCCTGCGGTTTTGGCGGTGAAGCTGACCGTACCGTCAAGGTTGTCGACCACAGTCCAGTTAGGATAGGTCTTGGCAGCGACCTTGGCAGCGAGGGTGATGGGGCCGTCACCAATTGCGACGTCGATAGCCTGACCGTCGAAGGTGAAGTCGCCGGTACCAGCAGCAACGATACTGCCGGCGAAATTAACATCGAACTCGGTGAACGTTGCATCGACTGCAGGCAGGTAGTTATCCACACCTTCCACGTAGTCGCCCACGGTGATCGTGCCAGCGGTAGTGTTGGTGTAGACAAAGTCACCTGCGACGATATTGGTGGCGATATTGCCGTTAACGTTCGCTACGAACTCGACCTGGTTGGTGCCAGGAACGACTGTGACAATCCAGCCGGCGGCAAGGAAATCAGCCGCTTGTTGCATCACAGCCCAAGCAACATCCTCACCTGGAATCAGGCTGGCAGTAGGTCCGGTGTTATTCAGATTAACGGTTACACCATCAAACACGAGGGTTGTCGGATCGGTAGCAACGGTGATCGTCAGATCAGCAAAGGTGACGGTGAAGGATTCCTTCGATCCCGGGTTGCCCACTGCGACAGTCTGGGTGGTTTCTTCACCGGCATCGAAATGCACGATGGTATCGTAGCCGTTGCCCAAGCCCTTGTAGACGATGGTGTCGTTGCTGAACCGGCCGGTGCCAAGCACCAGCACGTCATCACCCAGACCGCCTTCAACACGGCTGTCTTGGACGTGTACGCTGTTCGTACCATCCTGGAATGCCTGGTTGTAGACATTGCCGGTGTTCGCGTTGAACACAGCGACTTGAGCAGCAATGCGAGCGGCCACAGAAGCTTCCGGCACGCCATAAGCAGCAGCCAGCGTGGTCAGTTCACCCGCGGTAAGGCTGGCCGGCGCAACCAGTGCGATATCAAGATCGGTAACCGCCGACATACCCGCGCCATCGCCATCGATCAGCGCATGCACGACCAAGGTGTTGCCCGGACCATCTTCAGCAGCGAGGAGCTTGCTCAGCACCGGGTCGCTGTTGATGGCGAGCTTGATCGCCTGATTGATATCGAGGTCGGTCGCTTTGCCATTGACATCCTTGAGATCCACTTCTGCTTCGAAACCGTGGAAAGACACACGTACTTTGGTCTTGAACAGATCGTAGGAGTGGTTGGCATCCGACACGATGTCCTCCAGAACAACCGGCGAACCCAGCGCATTGAACACCCACACAGCACGCGCACCGGTGTTGTCGAGGTAAGCGGTGTCATTACCGGCACCCAGGTTGATGGCGTAGTCGCCCGAACCGATGGTACGCACGGTGTCGTTACCTTCACCGCCGATCACGGCAATTTGCGCCCAGGTCTTTTCTGCTTGCATCAGCTTCTGGTTGCTGTACCAGGCGGCCCGATCTTCTGTAGTGTTGCTGGTATCAGTATCGCCGTTGGCATCGATGCGCAGCACCAGTTCATCGTTACCGTTACCGCCATCAACGGTCAGCGACCAGTCTTCACGGGTCACACCGCTACCTTGGACGTGGAAGTTGTTGGCGCTCATGACCAGATCGATAGCGTCGTTGCCGACACCACCGGTGTACTCGAAGGCCACATTGTCTTCAGCCGGCAGATTCGGCGCGGCATCGACCAGGTTGAGGTACTTGGCAGTGACTTCTGCCGTCAGCGCGGCGTGCAGCTCGAGGTCGCCCTTGAGTGCGGAAGCGTCGAAAACGCGCACGTCCTTCAGCGCAGCTGCGTTACGCGCCAGGGTACCCAG
>Ga0265294_10008166_pt1 | contig 12275 bp, 12 predicted proteins | sample MunlanPumphouse3_FD_192504 | JGI IMG/M metagenome (GOLD analysis project Ga0265294, IMG submission 192504) | Groundwater microbial communities from a municipal landfill in Southern Ontario, Canada - Pumphouse #3 | ecosystem: Environmental > Aquatic > Deep subsurface > Groundwater | place... | reverse complement strand
GAACCAAAGCATGAAAATACTCTCGTTTATGGCAAAAGACAATGAACTTGACAAAGATTTAATTAAATTTTTTGTTAGAAAAGGTTTACATTTACAATATGCCAAAAAATATTTAATGCCCTCACAAATGGATGAAATCCAAGTAAATTTTGAAACCCTATAAATTTAAACAAAGGAAAAATATGTCAGAAAAAACACCCGTTGAAAAAATAATTTATGAAAGTGAATTTATAAAAATAGTTGAAGAAAAAAGTGAAATACCGTGGTTAAAAATTTTCACGCAAACTCCCTTCAAAGAGTTTAGCCAGTGCGATATGCGAACCCGTTTAGAAATATTCCAATGCTTAGATATTATTGAAAAGGAGATGCTTGAATATTTTGAGCCTGAAAAAATAAATATTGCTTCGTTTGGAAATTATGTGCCACATGTTCATTTTCATATTATGGCACGCTTTAAAGAAGACTCTTTCTTTCCTGAATCCATGTGGGGCAAAAAACAAAGAGAATCTCAATTAACTCTTAAAGATTTTAATTTTTTCTATGATATTCTATTAAATAAGCTGTCTGTCTAATGTGAGTTTTGCTACTATGCAAAAAAGGAGACTGATATATGTCAATAGAGAAGTTAAAAAAAACGAACTCAACCATACTAATACCTGTCTTTATTCCAGCAGTTATTGTTATTGTTTTACTCGTTGTGGGAACCATTAGCAACCCTATTTTAGCAGGCGAAGTTTTCTCAAGTACGCTTGCTTATATTACAAAAGACTTTGGTTGGTTTTATATGTTAGCCGTTGCTATTTTTCTTATATTTATTGTAGGAATAGCCCTTTCTGGTTGGGGAAATATTAAATTAGGACCTGACCATTCAGAACCTGAATACAGTTTTGGTGCATGGTTTGCTATGCTCTTTTCAGCAGGTTACGGAATTGCATTACTCTTTTTTGGCGTTGCTGAACCCATTTTACACTACGCTTCACCTCCCCAAGGAGTTGCCTTAACGGTAGATGCAGCGAAACAAGCCATGCAAATAGCTTATTTTCACTGGGGCTTTCACATTTGGGCAATTTATGGTTTGGTTGGTTTAACTATGGCATATTTTGCGTTTAGACACGGACTTCCTTTGTCTATGCGTTCTGCTTTGTACCCCTTAATTGGTAATAAAATTTATGGCGTTGCAGGACATGCGGTTGATACCTTTGCCATTTTAGGAACACTTTTTGGTATTGCTACAACCTTAGGGTTATCTGTATCTCAAATAAATGCAGGGCTTCATTATTTATGGCCCAGCATTGAAGTTAACACCACGGTACAAATTATTACTATTGCACTAATTACTTGTTTAGCCATGTTTTCAGTCGTTGCGGGGATGGATAAAGGGGTTAAACGACTCTCCATTCTTAACATACTTTTAGCAATAGCCTTAATGTGTTTTGTTTTTGTAGCAGGACCTACAATATTTATTTTAAACACTTTTTTGGAAAATACGGGAAGCTATTTAAGCAATATTGTTGAAAGAACCTTTAGTTTACAAGCGTATACTTCTAATGATTGGATTGGCAACTGGACACTGTTTATTTTTGGTTGGACTATTTCATGGGCTCCTTTTGTGGGGCTTTTTATTGCTAAAATAAGTAAAGGAAGAACCATACGACAATTTGTGGTAGGTGTTATGCTAGTTCCTACTATTTTCACTTTTCTTTGGTTTTCTATCTTTGGAGATACGGCTTTGCATATGGTTATGTATGAAGGATATGAAACTCTTATTACAGAAGTTCAAAACGATAAAGCCATTGCACTGTTTAAACTTTTCGAACGCTTACCTTTTACTGGATTTATCTCTTTTATTACTGTAATTTTAATAATTACTTTCTTTGTAACCTCTTCAGATTCAGGATCACTAGTAATTGACTCTTTAGCTTCAGGAGGTGTAGAACAAACACCTATTTGGCAACGAGTTTTTTGGGTAACTACACAAGGCGTTGTGGCTTCAGTTTTACTTATTGCGGGAGGTTTAGGTGCATTGCAAACGGCTTCCATTGTAAGTGCTTTACCTTTTGCTGTTATTATGCTCATTGCTGCTGTTGGAATGTGTCGAGCTTTAATTATTGAAACCCACCGTAAAGAGAGTTTACAGCACACCGTTAATATGAATTATCAACACCCCATTGAAGAGAATGAAAATTATTGGAAAGCACGACTAAAAGAACTTATAAACTTTCCACAAAAACGAAGTGTAGAAAAGTTTATTAAAGAGAATATTTATGAAAATATGAAAAAAGTTCAAAAAGAGTTTGCGTCTTCAAATTGGTTCTGCGAAGTTGAATACGATGAAGAGTATTGCCGTGCTGTAATTACTATTTTTAAAGATACCACTATTCATTTTTCTTATGAAGTACGATTAAGAGAGTATGAAATGCCCGATTTTTCTTACAATAAAATAGAAGAACTAAAAGGTCAAACCCACTACTACAGTGCTGAAGTATTTCTAAAAAGAGGTGGTTTGCACTACGATTTATATGGTTATGAAAACCATACAATTATTAATGATATTTTAAATCAGTTTGAAAAGTATTTACGCTTTGTACACACCACTCCTGGTATTTTACCATGGGAAATGGATAAACACGATGATTTAATTAACAGTTAATCCACAATGTATACATAAAAAATGAGTTTAAAAAAGAGAAGAGAAGCAATCAATAAAAAAATTTATTGATTACGCTGCTTTTGTCGAAGTTGACTGATAGTTTTCCCACCAATGGCATAATTGTCAGTTAACACCTCTTCTATAATAACTACTGCCGTTTGTGCACCTCTTCCAAAAACATCTTGAAAAACTTGCGTCATTTTAGAAGCCAATAACTCTTTTTGTTCTTTAGTAACTCCACCATCTTCATGTGTCATTTTTACATTAATAACAGGCATTTCTAACCTGCTATGTTGATTTTTTCAATCAACTCATTTAATACATCATCGGCTTTGTCGTGTTCAATTTGACACCCACCTGCAGCCTCGTGACCGCCTCCTCCAAAAGAGAGCATGAGTTCACCCACATTGGTTTTAGAACTCTTATTAATAATAGATTTTCCCGTACTGTAAACCACATTTTGTTTATCTTTTCCCCAAATTGCATGAATAGAGATATTGGTTTGTGGATAAAGCGCATAGATTAAGAATCGGTTGCCCGGATAAATAATATCTTCACCTCTGTAATCAATAATGATTAAGTTTTTATGAATGGTTGAACAACGTTTTAACTGCTCTTCAAACTCTTCAGAATATTTATAATATAAATTAACTCGCTCTTTAACGTCACTTAGCTCTAAAATCTCTTCAATGCTATGATCCGCACAATAATCAATTAAATCCATCATTAAATGGTAATTTGAAACCGTAAAATCTCTAAATCGTCCTAATCCTGTTCTTGAATCCATTAAAAAACTCAATAAATCCCAACCTTGTGGATTTAAAATATCTTCTTTTGAAAACTGAGCAGCGTCTGCTTTATTTGAAGCAGCCATCATTTCATTGAAATTTGAAGGAAACTTAGAAGCTCCTCCATAATATTCATATACCACTTGAGCAGCACTTGGAGCATCTGGGTCTATAATATGGTTCTCTTTTTTCTCATTTCGTAGTGTTTCACTATAATGGTGATCAAACGCAATATGAACTCCATCTACATAAGGTAAGTTCGTAGTAATATCGTTTTGTGTAATTTCAATTTTACCATCTTGCATATCTTTTGGATGCACAAAAACAATTTCATCGACTATACCAATATATTTTAATAAAGTTCCACACACCAACCCATCCATATCACTTCTTGTTACGAGTCTAAATTTTTTATCGGACATAAGATTCTCCCAAAACTAACTATTTTTTATTTCTTATTTATGAAATTAGCAATTACATCACCCATTTCAGTTGTACTAATTACTTTTTTAGCATCATAAGCAGCAATATCTTTTGTTCGATACCCTTCTTTTAATGTTCTTTTAATAGCAGCATCAATCATATTGGCAGCTTCAATCTCTCCTAAAGAGTATCGTAGCATCATTCCAGCACTTTCAATGGTTGCAATAGGGTTTGCAATACCTTGACCCGCAATATCAGGAGCAGAACCGTGAATTGGTTCATAAATAGCCGTTTTCTCACCCGTACTAGCACTTGGTAATAAGCCAATTGAACCCACTACCATTGAAGCCGTATCCGATAGAATATCTCCAAAAATATTGCCCGTTACAATAACGTCAAACTGTTTTGGGTTTCGCACCAATTGCATGGCAGCATTATCTACATACATATGCGTTAATTCAACTTCAGGATAATCAGCTGAGAGTTCAATCATAGTGTCTCTCCATAACTGAGATACTTCTAAAACATTGGCTTTATCTACTGAACAAACTCGTTTATCTCGTTTCATTGCCATTTCAAATGCTACTTTTCCAATTCGTACAATCTCTGGCTTTGTATAAACCATAGTGTTATACGCTTTAAAGCCATCATTTGCTCGTGGTTGTCCAAAATATATTCCACCAATAAGCTCTCGTACTACCATAATGTCTACGCCTTCAATAACTTCAGGCTTTAGAGTTGATGCATTAACCAGTTCATCGTAAATAATAGCAGGTCTTAAGTTAGCGTACACGCCCATGGCTTCTCTAAATTTTAAAAGCCCCGTTTCAGGTCGTAATTCTCGTGGTAAATTATCCCACTTTTCTCCGCCAATAGCTCCAAATAAACACGCGTCTGATTTTAAAACACCTTTTATGGTCTCATCGGGAAGTGGTTTGCCTGTAACATCAATAGCAATTCCACCCATTAAAAATTCAGTATAATTAAGCGTAAATCCACACTCATAAGAGACAGTATCTAAAACTTTTATTGCCTCATCTATAATTTCAGGACCAATACCGTCCCCTTTAATAATAGAAATATTGTATGTTTTCATTTTAGTTTCCTCTCTTCATTTCAGCTTTTGCATAATTTATCAAACCACCCGTAGCAATTAGTTCTTGCATAAAAGGAGGAATTGAAGTAAATTTATATGTTTTATTTGTAGTTACATTAGTAATTTCACCCGCATCTAAATTAATAGATATTATCTCTCCTTCTTTAATCTCTAACGATTCTGGAAGTTCAAATATAGGCAACCCCATATTAAATGCATTTCTATAAAATATTCGAGCAAACGAAGGAGCTACAACCGCAGCAACACCAGCAGCTTTTAGAGCAATAGGTGCATGTTCTCGGCTACTTCCACAACCAAAATTTTCACCTGCAACAATAATATCGCCTTTGCTTAACTTCTTAGAGAATTCTGGATCGGCATCTTCCATAACATATTTGGCTAAATGATCTGGGTCTGAACTGTTTAAGTATCGAGCAGCTATTATAATATCGGTATCGATATTCGCTCCAAAATTCCAAACCTTACCTTTAATTGTATTCATTGTGTCCCTTTAACTGATTTTTTACTTAACAAAGCAAAATCGTATTAAATTTATTTAAAAAGCGTATTGTAGCTAAAGTTTAAAAAATAATTTATTAAACGGTCAAATTAACTATATTTTCAGTAAGTTTGGGTATAATATACACCTTATAATCAATGCAAGGAACTAAAACTAAATGGCAGTAAAAGATATAAATAAAGTGATTGAATCTATCATTAAAGAAAATAAAGATTCGGTTTTAACCTATGAAAAGATGATTAAAATTTTTCCTACAGTTGCATCATGTCCTAATGTTAAAAAGATATTGGCACTCACTCAGCTTTATAATGTAACACTAATTTCTTCTCAAGAGCAAGCTGTGCGTATGAATGCAGCGGAAGCTAAAAAAAGAGAAGATTTACGAACTAAAAAAGAAGCAGAAGATGTAGTTTATGACCTGCTTAAAAATAAAGAACTTCTTGAGTGGAGTCGTTCAGACTCTCCTGTTCGAATGTATTTACGAGAAATGGGACAAATTCCTCTTCTAACTAAAGAAGAAGAGATTGAGATTTCTAAAAAAATAGAAACAGGTGAAGATGTTATTTTAGATGCTATTTGTGCAGTACCTTACTTAGTTGACTTTATTTTAGACTATAAAGAGCCACTGGTTAATCGTGAAAGAAAAGTTAAAGAGTTATTTAAAAACTTTGATGACGATGACAGTGAAGAAGAAGTAGAAGAGAGTCCTGAAAGTGAAGAAGCAGAAGATGCTGATACTGAAAAAGAGACAGAAAGCACTAAAAAACAGAAAAAACTCGACAAACGAGCAGAAGCTATTATTGAATCTTTTAAGAATTTAGAAAAAGCCAAAAAAGATTGGATGAAATTTATTGCAAAAGAAGATATTTTTGACAGCGTAGACGAAATAGAAATCATGCAACACCAATTGGCAATCTCTTTTAAGAAAAAACTTTTAAAAGAAGCCTTGATTAATTTAGGGCCTACTTCAAAACTTATTACTGAAATTGTAAAAGCAATGGAAACAGCACTTAAATCAGATACAGGGTTTGATTCAGAGCTTAAAAGATTAGAGTATAAATTACCACTTTTTAATGACATGCTACAAAAAAACCATGAGAAGTTACTTCTTAGTATTATTAATTTATCAAAAGTACAAATTACCTCTATGGTTCCAGAAGCTACTATGGTAAGTACGTATATGGAGATTAAAAAACTTTTCCAAACAAAAGAAGCATCAAAAGATGGGTTTGATTTAGAGCCTGATCAACTTAAAGATATTTTGGAACAAATTAAACGAGGTAAGAAAATTACCGACGAAGCTAAAACCAGAATGGCAAAATCGAACCTACGATTGGTTGTTTCAATTGCAAAAAGATACACAAACAGAGGTTTACCATTTTTAGACTTAATCCAAGAAGGAAATATTGGGTTAATGAAAGCGGTGGATAAGTTTGAGTATAAAAAAGGGTATAAATTCTCTACTTATGCTACGTGGTGGATTAGACAAGCCATTTCAAGAGCCATTGCAGACCAAGCAAGAACTATTAGAATTCCTATTCATATGATTGAAACCATTAACCGTATTAATAAAATAATTCGAAAAGGGATTCAAGAAAATGGTAAAGAGCCTGATGTTGAAGAAATTTCAAAAGAAGTAGGATTACCGGTTGATAAAGTAAAACAAGTTATTAAAATTACTAAAGAACCTATCTCTCTTGAAGCTCCAATTGGAAGCGATGACGATGGTAAATTTGGGGACTTCGTTCCCGATGAAAAAGCACCAACGCCTGTGGATAACATTATGAAAGAAGATTTACAAAATCAAATTGATCAAATCCTAGGACAACTAAACGAACGAGAACAAGCAGTTGTAAGAATGAGATTTGGACTAATGGACGATGAAAGTGATAGAACTCTTGAAGAAATAGGAAGAGAGCTTTCTGTTACAAGAGAAAGAGTTAGACAAATTGAATCAAGCGCTATTAAAAAACTCAAACACCCAAAAGTGGGTAAGAATTTGAAGAATTATGTTGAGAGTTAATCGTTAAAGGTTACTTCTTATAAAAACAGGGCTAAATTAACTTTAGCCCTACTTTACATTTTCACTCTGGCGTTAATTACCAAGGTAGCTAAAGTTACAATAAATAAACCACTCAAATATGAAAACAGATGCAACAATCCATTGTTATTAAGTGCAAAAAATCCGAAAATTAAAACAGCATATCCTGCTAATCTATACAAAGAAGCAAACCCTGTTGCTGAAAAAATAGTGTTTTTAAAACTGTTTTGTTTTATCTTTTTTTTCTCTTCATTTATAATGGTTTTAATTTCAGCAGTTGTAAATTCAACTTGTTCATTAATTTCTCCATATAAATCATGAGGGTCATCAATTTCGTCTATTTTATCTCGTGGTTCACTTGTTGGTTCAGCATTTTTCTCTAAACTTTCGACTCTATTTTGAATATTTCTTTTATATCCCCAAAAAGAGCCAATGGTAATGCTCATAGCTGAAATAAATGCCACTTGGGTATTTAAAAGCCAAAGATAGTTACCAAAAGCCAAACATACAACTATTACAAGAAGATCAAGTCCCACATAAAATTTAACAAAGTTTTTAATCATCATTATCTTTAGTACGGTCGCCATATTTTGCTCTATGTGCGTATCTTGGGTCATTTTCCATTCCCTCGTACTGTTTTTGAGCTCGTTTATAGGCTTTATAGACATTGTTAACAGCAGCTGCAATACCTAAAACAACACCTATCCAAAGCGTCCACGTTTTTCCTGTCCAATCTTTTAGTAATAATCCAATTCCTACTCCAAGAACAACCGCAACTGCCATGGAAATACCCAAAGAAAGTGAGTCCAGTGCAACTAACTTGTCTTTATGTTTTGGAACTTTTTCTTCTTCTTGGGGTGTTTGGTTTTCACTCATAATATTTGCATAACCTCATTGGCTGCTTTTATACACGCGTCTATTTCTTCATTCGTAATTGTTGTGCACATAAACCCTACTTCATATTGGCTACACGCAAAGTAAAATCCTCGCTTTAACATCTCTTGGTGAAATATTGCAAAACGTTCAAAATTGCACTTCCCTACTTCTTTAAAGTTTGTTGGCATGGTTTCACAAAAGAAAAATCCAAACATACTTCCTCTGGTATCGGCTTGAAGAGCAATGCTATTTTTAGCAGCAACTTCTTTAAATCCATTCATTAATCGTTTGCTTTTTTCTTCTAATTCATTGTAAATAGAAGGATTAGTTTTTAACTTCTTTATGCTTACAAGTCCAGCTGCCATAGCCACAGGGTTTCCGCTTAATGTTCCTGCTTGATAAACTGTTCCCTCTGGGCTTAAGTGACCCATAATCGCTTTGTTTGCACCAAAAGCACCCACAGGCATTCCAGCTCCTATTACTTTTCCAAAAGTAATAATGTCGGCTTTAACGGGAACAACACCATGTGCGCCTTTTAATGACGCTCTGAATCCTGACATTACTTCATCAAAAATCAGCAATGCACCATGTTCATCACACAATTTTCTACACGCTTGTAAAAACTCAACAGAAGCTGGAACTAATCCCATATTTCCAGCAATGGGTTCAATAATAATACACGCAATATCGTTTGAATCTTCAAAACATTTTTTCAAGTTTTCAATATTATTATATTCACACAAAAGTGTGTGTTTGGTTAAATCAGCTGGAACTCCTGGGCTACTAGGTGTTCCAAATGTAGCTAAACCAGAACCAGCTTGCACTAACAGTGAATCAGAGTGTCCATGATAACACCCTTCAAATTTCACAATGTCGTTTCTGTTGGTTACGCCTCTTGCTAATCTAATAGCACTCATAACAGCTTCCGTACCGCTGCTTACAAATCTTATTTTATCAATATTATCAAACATCTCTACAATTTCAGTTGCTAATTGGGTTTCAAGCTCTGTGGGAGCCCCAAAGCTTAATCCCAATTTTGCTGTTTTAATAACTGCTTCTTCAATATCTTTATCGCAGTGTCCAAAAATTAAAGGACCCCAACTTTGTACAAAATCTACATATTTATTTCCATCAATATCATACAAATAAGAACCCTCACCTCTTTGAATAAACAAAGGAGTTCCACCTACGCTTTTAAATGCTCTAACAGGAGAATCCACTCCACCTGGTATTACTTCTTGAGCTTGGCTATACGCTTCTTGTGATTTTTCATACATATTACAGTCCTAACTATTAATTTAAAAGCAGTATTATACTATAATGTAGCCATGAAGAACCTCATATTAGCACTCATTTTATCAATATTTATTCATATACTTTTTTTAATGAACTATCCTGTAAAAAAACAAGAGGATTCTGCAGAAAACAAAAACAAAGAGAAAAAAGTTGCTTCCAATATAAGATATGTAAAATTGCAAAAAACAGTAGAAGAAAAAGAGAATAGACTCTCAACTCTTAAAGAAGAAATAAAAGATAAAGAAGAAGTTAAAGTAGAAAAACCATTTCAAAAAGCAAAAGAAGTTACTCCGCAAATTAAAAGACCAAATATTAAAGAAGCCAAAAAAACTTTTACAAAACCTACTACTTCGCAAGAGGTTAAACCCACATTTACCAAACCCTTACCTAAAGAAGCTCCTAAGACACTTCTAGAACAACAGCAAGAAAAATTAAAGAAAGAGACTTTAAGTGATTTTTTATCAACACCTGAACTTGACCGAAATATGCTTGATAATATTACAAAGAGTTATTTAGAACTTTATGGAGAAGAGTACAACTCTTTTAATCAAGTACAAAAGGTTTTCTTACAAAAAAACCTACGAGATATTGGAAGAATTACTGAAAAATATTTACGATACCCTGCTTTAGCAGTAAGACTAAAACAAGATGGCACAAATGTTATAGAGTTTATGCTTTACCCAAATGGAGATATTTCACACTTAAGACTAACAGACTCTTCAAATTCAAGTTCATTAGATGAGAATACTCTTGAAACCATACGCATTGCATATAAAGATTATCCACGACCCAATGAACCCACTAAAATAAAAATTTATGTTAACTATTTTTTGTATTAGTTTTATATTTTAACTTTAATTAAAAGCCTTAAAGGCCTCTAAGCTATTTAACTGTTGCCAATACCAACTCTCGCAAAGTTTTACAAGCAACTGCAGTTGAAACTCCACTTGCATCATATTTTGGTGCTAGTTCTACTACATCCATTCCTACAACATTATTTAACCCACTTAAAGTTTTAATGATTTCTAAAATATCTTGAAATGAGATTCCACCTGGTTCTGGTGTTCCTGTTCCTGGGAAAACAGACGGGTCAAGAACATCTAAGTCAATTGTAATATAGACAGGTTCATCTTTTAATCGTTTCACACAGCTGTTCAAAGTATTGTAAGTGAACTTTTCTAAATGAACATTTGTTTTTGCCCATTGGAACTCTTCTTTAGTTCCTGAACGAATACAAAACTGATTTACATTTCCTTTAGGAAGAAGCTCTGTAACTCTTCGTATAACCGTGGCATGAGAAAAAGCTTCACCCAATAACTCTTCTCGTAAATCGGTGTGTGCATCAAAGTGAATTACGTGTAAATTACTATACTTTTTAACCAACGATTTTATTGGCGCATAGCTAACTAGATGCTCTCCTCCTATCATAATAGGAATTTTATTATTTTCAACAATTTTATCTACTGTTGCTTCTATTATTTTTAAAGAGTGCATTTTATCGCCATAAGGCAACTCTAAATTTCCATAATCAAACAAAGGTAAGTCATTTAAATCACTGTCAAAATAAGGGCTGTAACTCTCAATTGCCCATGAATCTTCTCTCATAGCAGCAGGTGCAAATCTTGTACCTGGCTTAAAAGAAGTTGTACCATCAAAAGGGGCTCCAAATAGTACTGCTTTTGAGGGTTCAAACTCATCTGTAAATCCAATAAATGTTGTGCTTTGTGCTTCCAATTTATAATTTCCTTTCGTAATTGTATAGATCTTTATATCGAAATGCCAATAGATTTTCTAAAATAGCAAAAAAGACAATAAAAGTAATAAAAGAGCTTCCCCCATATGAAAAAATAGGCATAGGAAGCCCAACAACAGGAGCAAAACCTATAACCATTAAGATATTAATGCTCATATTAAAAAAAATCAGTAGCCCTACTCCAGATGCAAATGCTTTTACCAAATAGTCATCTTTAGAGGTGTAATTGTGCGATAAAAGGTGGGTTATAAGCAATAAATACAAAAAAATCAATCCAATGGCACCAATAAATCCGTGTCGTTCTACAAAGTAAGCAAAAATAAAATCACTTGTAGCAATAGGAAGAAACTTAAGTTGCGTTTGCGTAGCATCTTCTTGACCTTTTCCAAATAATCCACCTGAACCAATTGCAATAATGGATTGTTGCACGTGATAGCTGGGTTCATCGGAGATAAAGTCTGTAATTCTTTTTTTCTGATAATCTTTTATCATATATGTATACATTAAAGGCGATGCTAATGCGATTATAATAGCTATCGTTGCCCATATTTTCCACCTAACACCAATAACAAATAAAACACTATAACCTACCAACAACAGCACTATAGCTGTTCCTAAATCTGGTTCTTTAGCTATTAAAATAAATGGCAATATTATGTAAAAAGAGAAATGTAAAAACTCTTTTATTCCATATCCCTCTTTTTTCGGAGGATTAATATGAATTAAATATCCTAACATCAGTAAAAAAATAGGTTTAATAAGTTCTGAAGGTTGAAGCGTTGCACTGGTAAATGGAATAGGTAACCATCTGGTTGCTCCTAGTTTTGTCACA
>Ga0265294_10008165_pt1 | contig 12276 bp, 7 predicted proteins | sample MunlanPumphouse3_FD_192504 | JGI IMG/M metagenome (GOLD analysis project Ga0265294, IMG submission 192504) | Groundwater microbial communities from a municipal landfill in Southern Ontario, Canada - Pumphouse #3 | ecosystem: Environmental > Aquatic > Deep subsurface > Groundwater | place... | reverse complement strand
GGCCGATGCCACATATGAAGTGAAAGCCTCGCTTTCGCTTTCCTTGAACTCAGGTGCATCGCTGGGAGTAAGAAGGAGAAGATTATGCTCATAGTCGAAAGGCGACTGAACAGTGAGCTTCAGCACCTGCCTGTCAGTGGCAGTAAGTCCGACCCGTGAGCTCCAGTATGCAAAATCATCGTTGAGATTAAGCGTTGCACTCGTGCAGATCACCGTCTTGAGCTTTGCAAAGATGCTCTGTCGCATCTTGTCTGCTATTGAAACAGGCGAAATGCAGATCTCGAACACTAGTTCCTTCTTTACCCGAATCATGCGTATGAAATGCACATCATCAGTCCAATGATCCTTGTCGGTGAACTGCTCAAGCGTTGCAAATGCTGAATCGACCCGGGAAACAAGAGAGGTGAACCCGTCAACGAAAAGCTCATCATCCTCGGAATACTTCAGGTTCTTGGCAAAATCCTTCATCATGCTTACCAGAACTGAAGCCTGCTTGACCACTTCCTCTGCAACAGGATAGAAAGGGGCAAGGCCTTCGCTCTTCGGATCTTGAATAAGAAGGCTTGTAAGCTTCCTGTCCTGAAGAAGGGAGCTTAAAAACACATCAAGAGTGGACATCTTGATCTTCAGGCTGTTCGCCTGTTCCTTGATTGCAGGAACGCTCGTATCATCGGTGCAGAACCGTCCAAGGGTATCAAGCATCGATTCGTTCTTGCCATAGCGGTTTGCAAGGATGTGATTCATCTGACGGCTCACGTTGTATCCGCTGTAGACGCCTGAGAACAGATCAGTGGCATTCTGCTCGATATTGTGAGCCTCATCGATGACAAGCCTTGAAAAGGCAGGAAGAACGCCTCCGTCTGATGAATACTCGCATCCGCTTTCCATGCGGCTGGCAGCATCTGTGAAAAGCAGATGGTGGTTTGTGATGATGATGTCAGCCCTTGTGGCAGCCCTCTTAGCCTTGAAATAGAAGCACTCACGCATGTAAGGGCACTTTCCGCCGTAGCAGAAGTCCGGGTCGCTGGAGCAGCTTGAAATAAGCTCTTCAGAAATCCTGAAATGGATATCCTGGAAAAGCCCTGTCTCTGTCTCGGAGGCAAAATGCTTCAGCTTGCCTATCTCAGTGTCCTGATCGTCGGAAAACAAAGGATCGGAACGGAGAATTTCCTCAAGGCGTCTAATGCATATGTAGTTTGACCTTCCGAAAAGCACGCAGACATTGCAGCTTTCTCCTGAAGCATCGAAAAGCTGAGGAATATCCTTGCTTGAAAGCTGAAGCTGAAGGTTCTTAGTTGCCGTTGCGATCACGGTCTTCTCGATTTCATCATGCTTGCGGGAATTGATAAGAGCGGGGACAAGGTAAGCAAAGCTCTTGCCTATTCCTGTTCCAGCCTCGATCACAGCGATTGCATTCTCTTCATATGCCTTCTGGACAAGCAAGGACATCTGCAGCTGGCCGTCACGGAATTCGAAGCCATCGAAAGCTTTGGACAGTATGCCGCCTTCATCAAAGAAATCATAAATTCCCGGAAGGTCACTCATTGCTTTCTTCCTGGAGCTTCCTTAGCAGTGTCTTTCGTCCGATTCCAAGCACATCAGCGGCCTTGGTCTTGTTTCCGCTTGTATGGGAGAGTGTATTCGCGATAATGATCTTCTCCGCCTGATCAAGAGTCGATCCGATAGGAATCTGGATGAAATCCTTGTTCTCACCGCTCTGAGCTATCTTGGAAGGCAGGTCATCGACATCTATGACGCTGTGCTTAGTCATGACTACTGCGCTTTCTATGCAGTTCTGAAGCTCCCGGATGTTTCCAGGCCAGTCGTAGTTGAACAGCATGGACTTAGCCTTGGCAGTGAAACCATCGACGTTCTTGCTGTTCTTCTTGGCAAAGCGAGAAAGGAACTCCGTAGAAAGAAGAAGTATATCCTCCTTCCTTTCTCTAAGCGGCGGAACCTTGATGGATACAACGTTGAGGCGATAGTACAGATCCTGACGGAAAGTCCCTTTTGCAATGGCTTCCTCAAGATTGCGGTTGGTTGCGGCAATAATCCTGACATCGACCTTAAGTGTCTTCTCCCCGCCTACTCTCTCAAATTCATGTTCCTGGAGGACTCTGAGAATCTTCACTTGGACGCTTTGGTTTATTTCACCGATCTCGTCGAGGAAGATGGTTCCTCCGTCGGCAAGCTCGAAGCGTCCCTTCTTCTGGGCAATGGCACCGGTGAAGGCGCCCTTTTCATGCCCGAACAGCTCGCTTTCCAGCAAAGTCTCGGCAAGAGCGCTGCAGTTGACTTTCACGAACGGACCGTCCTTCCGCTTCGAAAGCGAATGGATGGCGTCGGCTACAAGCTCCTTGCCCACTCCGCTTTCACCTGTGATCAGAACTGTGGAATCCGTTGGAGCGACCTGCTCTATTGTTGCCATCATCTTCTTCACAGCTGTGCTGTTTCCGATGATCTTGCTGTATTTCTGCCCTTTCTTGAGCTCTTCAAGCTCGCGTGACATTGCATTGTTCTGCTCAATCACGTCCATGTTTGCGAAAGTCCGTTTGATCAGAAGCTCAAGATGGTCGATGTTCACAGGCTTGGTCAGGAAGTCCACTGCTCCGTTTCTCATGGAATCGACAGCAGCTTCCACTGTGCCGTGCCCTGTGAGGACCACGACAGGAATCATAGGATAGGCCCCGTTTATCTTCTTGAGAAGCTCGTCGCCGGACATTACCGGCATGCGGAGATCGGAAATCACAAGATCGACATGCTTTTCGTTGACGGTCTTCCATGCCTCTTCGCCATCGCAGGCCAGAAGGCAGTCATAATCGTCCAAGGCCAGGGCAAGTCCTTCACGGATATTCTTCTCGTCATCTGCTATCAGAATCGTTCTCTTCATAAACTACCTTCTCTTCTTCGCCGGAAGTCTTCGATGGAAGCCTCATCCTCTCATCCCGCGGAACCGGGAATGAAATAATGAAAGCCGTGCCTTCGTTCACCTTCGATATTACGTTCAGATCGCCGTGGTGCTCCTTGACGATCTTGAACAGGACAGTCAGTCCAAGCCCTGTTCCCGTATCCTTCGTAGTGTAATACGGCTCGAAGACCTTTGAAATCAGGTTCTCTGGAATGCCGCAGCCATTGTCTGAGAATACGACATCAACGTTGTCGTTGGACAGCTTCGTTTCAATCTGAAGGATTCCCTTTGAAAGATCGGAGGGATAGCGGGCCTGGATTGCCTGAATAGAGTTCTTGATCATGTTCAGAGCTGCCTGTCTGAAAAGCGAGCTGTCAATCTCAAGCTTAGGAAGCCCAGGCTCGAGCTTGAGCTCAAGCTTCATCTTGTACTGATCCAGTTCAGGGTGAACGAAGGCTGCAATATCCGAAACAAGGCTGTTGATGTCTTCCTTGGCAAGGTTCACTGTAAGCGGCCTGACTGCGAAAAGGAAGTCCACTACAATCGAATTCAGGCGGTCTATTTCCTCGGAAATCACTGAAAGGTACTTTTCTGCCTGAGCTCCTGTAAGGCTGTCGTGCTTCTTGTACTCACGTCTGAGAAGCTGAAGATAGAGGCTTATCGAGCCAAGCGGATTCTTGATCTCATGCGCAACTCCAGCTGCCATCGTAGTCATCTGGGCAAGGCTCTCGCTTCTCTTGAGCCTGTTCTCCTCGATGCGATGGGCAGTGATGTCCGAGATCCGGATCATATCGCACTTGTGACCATGGAAAACAGTGAAATTCCGGAAGACCTGGATTTGGATAATCCGTACATTCTCTCCGTTCTGATAGGTGAATTCCTTGGAGCAAGTGCTCTTCTTGTCCTTGCAAGTCCAGAAGCTTGAAAGAAAATCCGTGATGTCCGTATCGACAATCTGGCTCTGAAGCGTCCTGAAGCGGTACTTCTTTGAATAATTGACCGAAATAAGGCTGGACACGCTCTTGTTCTGGTAGTAGATGATCTGCTTCTCGTTGATCAGGATTATGCCATCGGAAAAAGAATCAAGGATGCTGTCCTTGAGGTCAGTTGCCTCAAGCATGTCCGCAAACAGCTTCTGGGTCTGGCTGGGATCCAGCAGGCTGAGCTTTTCAGATGCTTTCTTAAGGAATTTGTCCATCTATCTAAGCTCCTTGTCGCGAAGCTGGTAGAACAGCCCTTCGATCGTGAGCTTCGGGTTCTGGTTGAATACTTCTGCCCTTGAGGCTGTGGAGCTTATGTTTCCGAGCATAGCTGATGCCTTGTGTGCGGAAATCCTTCCCGATCGGAATTCATCTTCCACTTCGGATGCAAGAGCCTTGAAGAACACGCCGGAAAGCTTCGTCTCCTCCACCTTGCTGATCAATGCAAGAAGGTCGAAATCAGGATCGTTTATGAATCCAGAAGCAAGCTTGTTCAGCTCAGGGACTTTGCTTGAAACAGAGTTGATGAAGAAATCCTCAAGGCTTTCTGAGCTATTGCTGTCAGTCTGCCCAAGCGTGCGAAGAAGCTTGCATTTAGCCTCGGAAGATATCGGAGAAAAGAGATATCTTCTTGTTCGAGAAAGAATAGTATTCATCATTCTTTCAGGAAACTGGGTAATCAGAATGAACACGGTTCCTTCTGGCGGTTCTTCGAGAATCTTCAGAAGGCTGTTGCGTGTGGATTCGTTTGCATCTTCAATGCCTTCAAGAATTATCGTCTTCTTTCCTTTCCCCATATTCGTGAGGTATGACCATTCCTGGATGCTTCTGACCTGGTCTATTGTGAGGATTCCGTTCTTCTTCTGGTATTTCTGCGATCCAAGAGCCTTGAGAGTATCCTGGAAAGCAGAGCTCAGGCTGTCAGCCCAGCTGTTCAGCTCTTCGGCAGGGATCTTGCGTATGTCATGCATGAGCTCCACTATCTGTGCTGCGCAGTCGTAGGGCTTCTGGCCACGGTCGTCCGTTGCCAGGGCATTGTGAAACTGTCCGAGGAATATATCCATGTTCTCAATCAGGAAATCGCAGGTGCTTACCGTCGGAGAAGAGCGGAAGCATTCAATTGCAAAATCAATCTGATACTGGAAATCACGGTTGGAGCTTATTGCAAGGCTGCCTTCCTTGACACTTGAAAGCTCCCGTGCAAGCTGATAGGCACAGTGCATCTTGCCTGAGAACCGCGGGCCTGAGAACAGCATCGTGCTGGGAAGGTCATGGTTCTCAAGCTGGCATGAAAGGATGTCTGCAATCTGAGGCTGCGTTGACCTTACCTGCTCAAGCACCGATGATCCCCTTGCCAAGCGTAATGAGCTTGTCCAGAATATTGGTTATCACCCAGCTGTCAGAAAATGATGAGCCGAGCTGTATGAGGCTCTGCGATGAAAGCAGCAGCCAGAACACTGAAAGCACTATTGCTGTCTCTGCGATTCCAAGCACGAAGCCGAACATGCGGTCAACGAACCCAAGCGAAAGCTTCTGGAACAGCTTGCCCAGGATTGTGCCGACGGCAGCAACAAGGATGTAGATCACTATGAAAAGAGCGAAGTACGATATAAGGACAGCAGGAAGCCTGCCTATTCCAGTTCCGTTCTGGATCACAGGGACAAGCTGTCCGGTGAACACCATTCCGAGCCAGATGCCTAGGATGATTCCCAGCTTCTTTGATACTTCATCGAAGAATCCTTTGTATGCTGCACCTATTCCACCGACAACGGAAAGACCGATTATCACCCAGTCAACGACATTCAGAGCCATCAGAAGCAACCTCCAGGACTATCTTAGCGATCTCAAGAGCACTGTCTCGCACCGGCGAGCCTGCACAGGCTTCAGACATGCTCTTTCGCTGGCTTTCATTATCGATTAATTCAAGTATTTTTTCAACAGCTTTCTCATAGTCAGTCACTTCTGCCCTGCCGGCTTCCTCTTCGGCCCGTGCATTTGCAATCTGGTCTCCGCGGGAGGCATCAAGCCCGAGCGGGATGTAGATCACGGGTTTGTCCAATGATGAAAGCTCGGCAATCGCACCTGCACCTGCCCGGCTCACGACCAGATCGGCAGCAGCAAGCGCATCTCCAAGATCGTCGTCGAACGTCTCGAACTGGAAAAGCCCCTTGATAGCATGCCCAAGCAGCTTGCCCTTTCCGGTCTGAAGAACCACCTGACACCGAGGGTAAAGGCGGCTCATCCCTGAAGCAATCGTCTCATTGAGCTTCACCGCTCCCTGGCTTCCCCCGAGCACAAGCACCACGGGAATCCCTTTCTCTAGTCCGTTTTTCTGGCCAAACCTCTGTGCATCGCCATCTTTTATGTCTTCTCTTATTGGATTGCCGGTATAATGGACAGCAGCTTCTGTCTTGATCATGCACCTGGAGTCCCCAAGGCAGACTGCATTGCAGTATCGGGCAATGAGCCTGGTGGCAAGCCCGCATGAGGAATCGGATTCGTGAGTGACCACTGGGATGCCAAGTGAATGAGCAGCTCTGGCAACCGGGACGCTGACAAAGCCTCCTTTGGAGAAAAGAACATCTGGCTTAAGTGATCGAAGGATCCTTCTTGCCTGGAAGAATCCTGCTGCCACCTGAAAGGGCATTGCAAAGTTGGACAGGGAGAAGTATCTTCGAAGCTTCCCCGATGATACAGGATAGAACCGTATTCCCCTTTTCTCTATGAATTGCTTCTCGGATTCACTCTTGCTTCCTATCCAGGACACAGAGCAGCCCAGAGAGCTGAGCTTGGAAGCTACAGCAAGTCCTGGAACTATGTGGCCAAGGGTTCCGCCACCGGTGAGAGCGACTTTGAAGGTCTTAGGATCGGGTTCCATTGTCTTGCTCTTTCAACTTGAGGAAGTCATTGTATAAATTGATGAAAGTATCAGCCTTCTCATAGTGAACAGTTCCAGAAGCGAGTTTTTCATAAAGAGCCCTTGCATAATCAATCTTTGATCGCTGTGTATCTCCAAGTTCGACAGATCTCATATTGCCTTTTGTTTCAATGATGAAGAAGATATGCTTTTCACCTTCATACTGGAACACAACTGCCCAGTCCGGTGAGTAATTGCCAAAGGGAGTAGGAATCTTGAAAGTTGTTGGCAGCTTTGAATAGACAACAACTTCTTCTGCCAAGTCCAAAGCACGTGCGAACTTGCGTTCTGTACTGTCAATGGCAAATCCATCAGGCAATACGTAATCCTGAATGCACTTATCTGCTTTGTACACTTTTTCATTCTCAACATCAACTTTTGAAGTGAAGATTGTATCTTCGTAAACCTGATCGGTCTGGTTGTAATCGATATATGAAACGAATGTGGTACCTTTTGCATCGTTGATGCTCTGGATTGCTTTTCTGATGAAATCCTCGGGATTCAGAGAGAATTGCTTGAATCGCTCGGATTCAATGCCCTTCAGAATAGCAACGATGGTCTTCCTTGTAAGAAGCGTTTCTGAAGCAATCCGTCCGATCAAATCATATTTCAATGAAGAAACAGAGAGTTTTACTTTCCCTCCTTTTTCATTTGTCTGATGGAAAATGCCCTTTTCCAGTTGATTTCTGTGAATTACATCATCTTGCATTCCACTTGCATAGCTATAAGTCATCAATGAAACATCAAGTTCTCTATCAAGCAATACAATTGCATTGGCAATCAATTCATTGCTGTCAAAATTGACGGAATACATGTATTTGTGGTTAATAAGCTTCCACATCTGCTGGAATTCCTTGCTGTAGAACTTTTCATTCAATGGATTCTGTCTGATCTTGAGCTTGTTTCCGTCTGATATCATCTGTGTAAATACAGAATCGTCATACACACCGTTCAGCAGTTTTGGAAATCCTTCTGAAAGAATTGCTATTTTTTCAGGAAGTGGAGCAAGTTCATTTGAAGCAATAGATTCTTTGCATGACTCAGTCAATTTGTCTGAATTGTCAATGTAATCATTCTTGATAAGGTAGCGGTAAATCAAGTTGGCATCTTCCTGAGTAATCTTATAGGGCGAGCCATCGCAATAGACAGTCTTGCCGATGAAATAATCCTGATTCGCCTGCCTTGCTCTCGGGATAAGGTTCTCCTTGATCTGATTCTGAAGATCCGAAACAAACGATGAATAGCTTTCGCTTGCTATAACAGTAAGAGTATTGATAACCTGCACTTGCTTGCCGCAAGTTGGAAGATCCATTCTGCACCCGTCCTGATTCACGCAAAGACGAAGCCCTCTTCCTACTTCCTGTCGCTTTGCAATGTTGCTGTTTGCATTCTTCAGGGTGCAAATCTGGAATATATTCGGGTTGTCCCAGCCTTCCCTGAGTGCAGAATGAGAGAAGATGAATCTGGTGGGTTCAACAAAGCTGAGAAGTCTTTCCTTGTCTTTCAATATCAGATCATAAGCAGATGTATCATCGGAATAGTCTTCTCCCCTTTTGGTTTCGGAGTCAATCGAATGATGGGTCTTAGGATCTATGCTGAAATATCCTTGGTGAACTTTGTGCGGATCACTGCATTTCGAAATTAGGTAATTCTTGTAAGCAGAAGAAAAAGTCAATTCATTGAGAATTTCATCTAAGACATCCTTGTATTCTTCTTCAAAGACTTTACCGTATATTCCTAGTTGCGCGTTGCCCTCTTCATCATACTGACGGTATTTGGAGACTTCATCGATGAAGAACAAAGAAAGTACTTTGATTCCTTTATCAAAGAGCATTTGTTCTTTCTCAAAGTGCGACCTGATGGTTTCTCTTATTTGAAGGCGTCTTATTGTATCTTCAGAATCATCTCCACGTACTTCACCTACTTTAAGCTGAATGCCATTGGAGAATTCTAGCAGGCCCTTTTCCCCGTCAATTTCGGAAATCACATATCCTTGATAGATCGGCAGTTTACCTGAATAGAAGAACAAGTCATCACCTTTCTTCATCGTTCTTCTGATTCTGGAAATGGTTGTATTGGACTTCTTCTCGAAATCAAGAGAAACGACTGGATCATTTTTTGAAAGGACAATCTGTTCAAGGTGAAGATAGCCGCTTGTTCCAGTGAGCTTGCGGATTTCAAAGCCCTTGACTTCAATTCTCTTGACCAGCTTTTCATTGAAGGCATCAACTGCATCAAGAACATAGACAAGATTGTGCTGTTCCCTATGGGTTGCTGAATAGTTGAGCATGAAAAGAGGATGGAATTTTAATAATCCTTCCTGTGTCTTCTTGCCGAGCATCTTCTGTGGCTCATCAAGGATTATAATCGGATTGGTTGCAGCAATTACGTCAATTGGCTTGCGAGAGCCGAATTCATCACGTTCATCAAATATCTTCCTTGCAGCTTCATTCTTTCCCCCTTCCTTGAAAGAGGTGTTGAAAGCCTGCATATTGATGATCATTATCATTATTCCATCATTGCTTGCAAAATCATCCAGTTTCTGAAGGTTGGAACTGTCATAGATGAAAAGCTCAGTCTGCTTATTGTCATAAAGCAAGCCGAAGTGCTCTTTCATTGTATCAAAGCTCTTCTTCACGCCTTCTCTTATTGCTATGGAGGGAACAACTATTATGAATTTCGACCAGCCGTATTTCTTGTTCAGTTCATAGATTGTCTTGATATAGACATATGTTTTGCCTGTTCCGGTCTCCATTTCAACATCAAGGCTGCACCTTCCGCTTGTCTTCACAAGGCCTTCGGATTCTTTGATATTGTGGGAAGACTGTATTACATTGATATTCTGAAGGAGCTTATCATCATCCAGGATGATTTCATTGTTCTTCAAACCGATTTCATCATCAGGATTATTTGAAGCAAGCAGGAGCTGTCCACTTCTGAGAACTTGAGAACCCTTATCACGGATATAGTCGATTCCTTCGCTGAATGGCTGGCCGTCGAATACTTTAACGACGGCATCTGTTGCTTCAGTCTGATAATCCTGAATCGTGAATCTGAATTTCATCTAGAGCACGCTCCTTTCTGTTTCAGGACTGAATTGCTGGAATATCTGGTCGAAGTTGGTCAAAGTGCTATCTTCAGTTATTGCACTGTCTCGGAACAAGGCATACCTAGGTTTTGCTTTTGCAATTTCTGTTACTACTTCATCATTGACGCCGTTATCAAGACATGCAATCAGGTATCCTTCATTGACGGAATAAACCTTCACTCCAGAAATAATCTTTACGTTAATCTTGCTGCTAAGATCCAAGCCATAGCTCAGCAGACTCTGGAAAAGGAGGTCTTCAGAGCTTCGGTCTGGCTTGAAGTTGCCTATGAAGTTATCAAGGTCTTTCTGAATGAACTTTTCAGGAATCTGGTCAACATCATTCATGTTGCTGCTATCAAGCTTAAGCACTCTGAAACCAGTATCAAGCTTCTTTTCTTCGGAGAATAGATCACCGCCCTTCTCTTGCAGATCTGAAAGTATCTTCTTTCCAGCTCTTCTGATTCTTTCTTCACCTATTTCACAGATGTTCTTGTATCCTGCTTGAAATGCCTTATCGCCTTCTTGGCATTTTTCAGCAACCTGAACCATAATGAATTTTCTTTTTCCTGAATCTGTTGAATTCATTTGCATAACAGCTTGAGCTGTTGTTGCAGAACCAGAAAAGAAATCAAGTACGATGGAATCAGAATCAAGATTTGCTAAAGTAAGAAGTCTCAGAAGCAAGCGAACAGGTTTAGGACCATCAAAAAAACCCCCTTCAAGTAGCTTAGAGACTTCCTGCGCACCTTCCTGACTATGGCCAACTTCTTTATAAAAAAGAATTGAGGCAGGAGCCATCCCCTCAAATTTCAACTCATTAAGAAACCGCTTAATACATGGAACACTATTTCCGTCTGCACCAAAATAAATTCTATTGTCACTTAGTCTCTCAGAAAAAGCTTTTTTTGAGAGACTCCAGCAGCGACCTGCTGGAGGCTCAATTATTCTTCCTGATGGTGTTGTAATTGGATAATCACAAACAGAATTATATGTTTTCACCGACATGTCGCTTGGTTTCCAGATTCCTCTGGGATCATTATCGGGGTTAGTATACCTAGCGTTAGCCTCTTCAGTTCTTGGCAACCGTCCTATCTTGAACTTGTTTATATCCTTAGAATACATCAGAACATAGTCATGACTATTTGATATGAATCTAGCATCATTCTTTGGTGAATAAGCACGTTCCCATACTAATTGGGCAACGAAATTCTGCAATCCGAAAACTTCATCACACATCTTTTTCAAGTTTGCTTGTTCATTATCATCAATAGAAATGAAAATCACTCCATCTTCTGTTAAAAGCCGTTTTGCAAGTCTCAATCTAGGATACATCATGTTAAGCCAGTTTGTATGATACTTTCCTTCAGCATCAGAATTGGTTCTTAACTTGTTACCCTCAGCGTCAATGTTCTTCTCCATCTTGGCAAACTCCGATGCAGAAGAAGCAAAATCATCTTCATAAACAAAGTCATGTCCTGTATTGTAAGGAGGATCTATATAAATACACTTGATCTTTCCTTGATAGCTTTTCTGAAGGAGTTTAAGAACATCAAGGTTGTCCCCTTCGATATAAAGGTTCTCGGTATTATCAAAATCAACGCTTTTCTCACGCTCCGGTCTTAGGGTCCTGTCTATGGGAAGATTGGAAAGCAGAATTGAGTTCTTCTTATTCGGCCATGTAAATTGATATCGCTCAGCAGTGCTGTCAACAATTAGATTTGACATTTCCTGTGAAAGACGATGAATGTCAATTTTCCTTATTTCATTTCCATTATCATCTTCTGTTTCAACTATAGCTTCTGGAAAAAGCTCTTCAATTCTCTTGAAATTCTCTTCAACAATATCCATTGACTTCAAACCCATTTTTTCCATATTCATCCCCTGTTTTCCAGTGATTTATTGAGAACTGCTGATTCATTCTCAAGTCTCTTTATCTCTTCGAAAATGGCAACAGCTTGGTTCGGCTGAACAAGAGCTCCCATTTCCTTTCTTTTCAAGCTTATCTCATAATCAATTCTTTTGATTCTCATCTGAATACCTTGAACTTGATAGAAATCAAGCCCAGAAGCTTCATTATAACCACTGAGATAGAACAAAATGTGGTTCCAAGCTTCTGAAATGCTCAATCCTTTAAGCTTTATGCAGTATGTTCCGCTTTTCTTCCATCCGGATGAAAGCCATTCATTCTCAAACACTCCTGTCATTTCCAGTTTATTGAAGCTTAGAACAAAAAGAATTTTGTTTTTCACCAGTTCGGAAATCATTCTAACATTTTCAACATCAAAATTCATGTGTCTAAGAATAACATTTAGTACATAGAACGAAGGAACATCTTGGTCAGAAGAAAGAGCAACCGTGCTGGAAGCAACTTGATTGACAATGA
>Ga0265294_10008164_pt1 | contig 12278 bp, 14 predicted proteins | sample MunlanPumphouse3_FD_192504 | JGI IMG/M metagenome (GOLD analysis project Ga0265294, IMG submission 192504) | Groundwater microbial communities from a municipal landfill in Southern Ontario, Canada - Pumphouse #3 | ecosystem: Environmental > Aquatic > Deep subsurface > Groundwater | place... | reverse complement strand
TAGGATATGACGGACATACTGGTAAGTAAAGGATTTATAATAACAAACAAATATATTCTAAATAAATATGGAATAGATGCATCGATTTTAATTGGAGAATTATGTGGCGAATATGCTTACTGGTTTAAAAATAAGAAATTAAAAAATGATTACTTCTATTCAACAAGAGATAACATACTTAAAAATACAGGATTAACTAAATACAAACAAAGGAAAGCATCTAAAAAGTTAATGGAAGAAGATATACTAATTGAAGAACCAAGAGGATATATGCCAACATTACTTTGGTATAAAATAAATGGAGATAAGCTATACGAACTCTTAAGACTATCTGAAGACTATGAAAAGCAATATGAAGATCAAGATGCATACGATTATTAACCAAAAAACAAGGTTGTAAGGCTCAAAAAATTTAAGCCTTAGACTAAAAAACCTATAGCCTAAGACTCAAAAAGCTTTACGCAAATAATAATAAATAAAAATAATAAAATAATAAAATAATAATAATATATATAAGCAAAAAATAAAATTTTTTAAAAAAATAATTTCAAAAAAATATATTATAAATTAATTATATTGAAGAGGCAATATATTATATATAAATTAATAATAAAAAAACATTATATTATTAAAAAATAATTACTTTCAAATATATTTAGCCCCCCCGCCTCTTAATCTCTAGAGATACTCAGCAGGGAACGGAAGGGTCAGTCGCGTTATATATTTCGCAAATTAGGGGAGGGGGGGCTATAAAATCACAATAAAATGTCTAGAAATGGCTTGATATATGGACAAAACAAAAATATAACTGTTAAAATAATAAGAAAAACACCTTGTTTTTCAATAAAATATTGCTTAAAAATGCAATAAAACATACATTTTTTAAGTAAAAACATGGTTATTTTATATAAGAATTAGATAAAAATATTCTAATTCTTATTTTTTATAGTCAAAATATGTTTACCTTTAGACAAATCTATATTATAAAATTTAGATAACACATCAATTACTATATCTAGCTCATATTTATCCAAATCATAAGAAAAAGTTAAATAATCTAAATTAGGTACAATATCTCGAGAACAATTATAGCCTTTCTTTTTAAAGAATACCCTTAAGCATAAATATCCATCAAATTCATTCATATATGCTTTATTACATTTATCACAACAAATCATATAACCCCTAATACATAATCTGTGTTTAGACTTATGCCAAAGTTGAAGTTTTATAATATTTAGAACTCTTTTAAGCAGTATATAATCCATGAAAAAATACCTCCTAATAACAAACTTGTTAGTATTTAAACTTAATAATTAGCTTAAGTCAAGTAAAATATATAATTAACTATAAAAAATGTGGAATAATGTTAAATTTTAAAAAATGCGATAGAAATTTTAAAAAGTTACTTAAATGATTGCAAAAAAAACAAAGTATGTGGTATAATTGTATAAGAAATAAAGTGAATTGTTACTGAGGTGAAATATATATGAACAACAGAGTAAAACCATTTGTAAAATGGGCTGGTGGAAAAGGTAGTTTGCTTTCTCAAATAAGCAAATATTATCCTGATGAATTAAAGAACGGTAGAATAGAAAAATATGTTGAACCATTTGTTGGTGGTGGAGCAGTATTAATAAATATATTACAAGATTATGATGTTAAAGAGGCTTATGCTTTTGATATAAATATGGACTTAATAAATTCATATAACGTTATTAAATTTAATGTTGATGAATTAATAAGTAAATTAAAAAAAAGAGAAGATGATTATATAAAGCTAGATATGGAATCTAGAAAAAAATATTATTATGATGTAAGAGAAAAATATAATTCATATATTATAAAAGAAAATGAATTATCTGTAGAAAGAGCAGAAGAATTTATATTCTTAAATAGGACATGCTTTAATGGATTATATAGAGTAAATAAAAATGGTAAATTTAATGTACCTATGGGAAATTACAAAAATCCTACTATATGTGATGAAAATAATTTAAGAGCTCTATCTAAGTTAATTGAAAATGTAAAATTTGAATATGGTAGCTATACAAATAGTGATTTTCATGCAGATGAGAAAACGTTTATATACTTTGATCCTCCATATAGACCATTAAATATAACATCTGGATTTACTTCATATACAAAAGAAGATTTTAATGATGATGATCAAAAAGAATTAGCTTTATTCTATAGTAGTGTACATTCTAGAAATAGTAAATTGATGTTAAGTAATTCAAATCCTAAAAATACTAATCAGGATGATACATTTTTTGAAGATATATATTCTGAATTTAATATAAACGAGGTATATGCAAAAAGAATGATAAATGCAAATTCAAAAGGCAGAGGAGAAATATCAGAATTACTGATAACTAATTATAAAAGTATTTAATCACTAAATAAAGTTGATGTTTTTAAAAGGAGTGTAGTTAAATTGAAGGAAAATGGCATAGGTGGAGCTAATACAAAGACAGGACTTGAGTTTGAAGGTAAAGTTGATCTTGCAACTTTCTTATCTAATCAAAAAGGTTATAGAGTAAAGGGTGACAAAGTATTTTATAATAATGAATTAGTTGCTAGAGTTTTTAAACAGCATAAATTTTATGAGTTTTTAGAAGAATATAATATAAAATGGGAAGATATAATATCTAAAAAATTATTACCAGATAATTGCATTTTTGTTATAATAGAGAACACTTTATACATAATAGAATGTAAATTTCAAAAAGTGGCTGGTTCAGTAGATGAAAAATTACAAACGTGTGATTTCAAGAAAAAACAATATCAAAAATTATTGTCAAAAGCAAATATAGATGTCGAATATGTATATATTTTAAGTGAGTGGTTTAAAGAACCAAAGTATCAAGATGTTTTAGATTACATACATAGTGTCAGATGTCAATATTATTTTGAGTATATTCCACTTTCAAAATTAGGATTACCAGTTCCAGGATAGAGATGATATAAATGAAAAAAATAAATTACTATTTTTCTGATAATAATTTTGACTTGATAAAAGGCGATGTGTTTAAAGAGATAAAAAAATTAGAAGATACAACAATTGATATGATTTTCGCAGATCCGCCATATTTTTTGTCAGGCGATGGAATAACTTGTAGTGGTGGAAAGATGGTAAGTGTAAAAAAAGGTGAATGGGATAATAAATTAACAGTTAAAGAAAAACATAGTTTTAATAGAAAATGGATAAAAGAATGTTATCGTGTTTTAAAAGATAATGGTACGATATGGATAAGTGGTACATTTCATAACATTTATTCAATAGGTATGGCTTTAGAGGAAGAAGGATTTAAAATTATAAATAATATAACCTGGCAAAAGACTAATCCACCACCTAATCTTGCTTGTAAAGCTTTTACACATTCTACTGAAACTATATTATGGGCAAGAAAAGATTTAAAAAATATCAAATATACTTTTAATTATAAATTTATGAAAGCACTAAATAATAATAAACAAATGAAAGATGTTTGGGTTACAAGTTTAACAAAACCTTCAGAAAAGAAAAACGGAAAACATCCAACACAAAAACCACTACAAATTTTAGAAAGAATAATACTTGCATCAACCAATGAAAATGATTTGATACTAGATCCGTTTAGTGGCAGTGGAACAACAGGAATAAAAGCAATTGAATTAAATAGAAAATATATAGGAATAGATAATGAAAGCGAATATTTGGATTTATCTATAAAAAGATATGAAGAATTAAAAAAGGGAGCAATATAGGATGAAAAGAAACTTTGATGAATGGTTAGAAAATTTTAAAAGTAGTATAGCAACATATAACTATTATGTAGATTTTAATAATGTATATAAACATGTTGAAGCTATAAAAGTTGAGCTTAATATATTAAACTCACTTATAGGTTCAAAAGATATTGAAAAAGATTTTGAAAATGTTATTTCTAAATATCCCGAAACATTGAAGTGTATTCCTCTTTTACTTGCTGTAAGACAAATGGAGATACTTGCAATAGATGAAAATGGTGAATTTGTATATAACTTTAATAAACCAAATTACGATATAGAACAATACAAAGTATTTATGAGGGAAACTGGTTTATTCGAATTAATATCTAATCATCTTGTAAATAACTTAGTAGACTATGCTTTAGGTGTAGAGACAGGATTGAATTCTAATGGTAGAAAAAATCGTGGCGGACATTTAATGGAAGATTTAGTTGAAACATATTTAAATAAAACAGGTATGGTTAAAGGTGTTAACTACTTTAAAGAGATATATTTAGAAGATATAGAAAACAAATGGAATATAGATTTGGATGAAATATCAGGAAATAAGACATCTACCAAGAGATTTGATTTTGTTGTAAAAACTGATAATATGATTTATGGTATTGAAACTAACTTCTATGCTTCAAGTGGCTCCAAATTAAATGAGACAGCAAGAAGTTATAAAATGATATCAGAAGAAACTAAAAATATAGAAGGATTTACTTTTGTATGGTTTACAGATGGTAGCGGTTGGAATGATGCAAGAAAAAATCTGAATGAAACATTTAATTCATTAGAACATATATACAACATAAATGATATGGAAAACGGTATAATGACTAAAATTTTTAAATAGAGACAATAGTGGGTAGTGATTTGTTATTGCTACTCATTTTATTAATTAATTTCCAGGGCAAACATGTTATAATTAATAATGATTGGGAGGTGGTTGAAATAGATATTAATCCGTATAAATTCAAGTTAGAAACTTTATCTATATGGTCTTTTAAAGAAAGAGGAAACTGGGCAACACATAAAGGAGATTATAGAGGAAATTGTCCGCCTCAAGTTCCAAGGAATTTATTATTAAAATATACAAAAGAAAAAGATATAGTTTTAGATCCGTTTTGTGGCAGTGGAACTACACTTATAGAATGTAAATTACTAAATAGAATAGGCGTTGGTATAGATATAAATCAGGAGGCTTTAAATATAGCTAAAAAGAGATTGAATTTTATTTTTAAGGATAATTATAATCCTAAACTTATAAAAGCTAATTCTACTAATTTAAGAGGAATAGTTCCTGATGGTGCAGTTGATTTTATATTTGCACATCCTCCCTATAGCAATATAATAGAATATAGTCAGGATATTAAAGAAGATATATCTAGACTAGAATTAATTGAATTTTTAAATCAAATAGAAGTTTTTTCAAAAGAATGTTTTAGAATCTTAAAAAAAGAAAAGTTTTGTTCAATATTAATTGGAGATATTAGAAAAAAAGGAAATTTTACTCCTCTAGGATTTCAATTAATGAATATTTTTATCAATACAGGTTTCAAATTAAAAGAAATAATAATTAAAGAACAACATAATTGCAAAGGCACAAAAAAGTGGGAAGGTAAAGTTAATAAATTTTATTTATTAGCTCATGAATACATATTTATTTTTACTAAAGATTGATTATTGTATAATAAAGTTGTATAATATTCCCATATTAAAAGAAAGGGTGATATTATTGAAATGTAAAAAAGAAGAATATAGCATATGCGGTTCGATAATATTTTTAGTATTAGCATCAGTATTAATATTTAAAAATGATGGAATTAATGCTGTATTTTCACTATGGAAAAATCTAGGACAAATATTTATTGCAATTCCAACATGGCTTAATATGATAACTCTAAGTCTTATAGGGGATTCTTTAATAACCTATATATATGGTGGAGCATTAACGTTTTTTATTGTAGGTATAATATTAAGCTTTATAAATGCTCCTAAAGGTAAGATCGGAAGTATTTTTGGAAAAGTTTTATTTTGGGTTGTGGGATTTCCAGTATCCTTTATATTGAATTTTTTTGGTAAAATAATATGGAATTCTTAACTAACATTAAAGAAATATTAAACAATAGGGAAATTGCCTTTCTAATTTGGTTTTTAATACTGTTTGTTTTTTCGATTTCTAAAAAAGAAGTAAGAGATGCTTTTAAAAATGTAATAAAAATGAAAATATTATGGTATTTGATAATTTCAACGTTGATATATACTTCAATTATAATATTATTTTTATTCAAATTAAAAATATGGAATATTTACATGTTAAAAGATACAATTATTTGGGTAATAACTGCAGTTACTTTATTATTTCAGAAATTACATATAAATGATTATAATTTTTTAAAAATTATAATCGAAAATTTAGGGTTAAATATTTTGGTAGAGTTTGTTGTTAATTTGTATTGCTTTAGTTTATTTGGAGAAATTATATTTTTGCCTATTATGTTTATATTATTAACTACTATTATAATTACAAAAAATAAAAATGAATATAAACAAGTTTATAATTCTTTAAATATTTTATTAAGTATTATAGGATTAATAGTTATTTTTAATACAGCAAATAATATTATTTTAAATATACATAATATTAATTATATTAAAAGTATAAATGATTTGTTATTACAACCAGTGCTAACTATTTTATTCATTCCTTGTATATATTTGTGGGGATTCGTAATAGAATTACAAAATATATATGTTCATATAAAGAATCGAAAGAATATTAATAAACCTAAGTTATTATTATTAAAAATCACAATTTATAGTAAATGTAACTTAAATAAAATTAGAACTTTTTGGCAATTAAAATCTTTTGATATTCTGTATTCTGAAAATCAAAAGCAAATTGAAAATTTAATTATAGATCACTTTCATACACAATTGACTGCAAATTGACTGCAAATTGACTGCAAATCGTAACGATATTCAATGTATTATGATGTATTTGACTAAGAAATAGGTATACAATAAACATAGCTGAAACGCTACGTACTAAGCATTTAGGGGAGCTAATGACTTTATTTGTATCTCATAATTTTTTAACTGCAAAAGGAAGTGCCAACGGTTCAAGTAAAAAACAGTGCCTACAAATGGCTCTAAATCAACATTCCTACTTTTTGTAGATAGGGTATTTTTTCAATAAATTTAGTCAACAACAACAACAATTTTAATTTTAGTTTTGAAATTTGTAAAATGAAAAATTTTATTTGTAATTTTTTGAACCGTTGATATTTTAACCGGAAAATTCAACCTAAAATTGATGAAAATTAAAAATGTTAAAAAAGGTTTATAAATAGATGTTTTTTAATGATTAATGACTGCAAATTGACTGCAAATCAGGATGATATTTAACGTATTTTAATGTATTTAAGTGAAAAATAAGTTTACAATAAACATAGCTGAACCGCTACAAATCAAGCGATTTAGCACGTTAATGATTAAATTTGCATCTCATAAAGTTTCAACTGCAAAAGATACAATAAATGATAAAGTAAAAGGATTTAATTATGGTGCAGATGATTATTTAACAAAACCATTTGAACTTGAAGAATTAAAAGCTAGAATAGAAGCTATTATTCGTAGAGATAAAGGAACTAGTTTTAATGATACAGTAAAATATAAAAATTTGGTATTAAATTTAAAAAATAGACAAGTAACCATAAATGGTGATATAATTAATGTGCCTGGAAAACAATTTGAAGTTTTAGAAATGTTAATAAATATGAAGGGGACAATTGTAACAAAAGATCAATTGTTTAACAAAATATGGGGATTTAATTCTGAAACAACTACTAATGTTGTGGAAGTATATGCAAGTGGTTTAAGAAAAGAATTAAAAAAATATGATTATGGTAAATATATAAAGACTATACGTGGTGTGGGATATATGCTTATATAGAGGAGTATTAAATGCTAGAAAAAATGATTGTAAAAGAGGAATTAATCAAAAATATGATATTAACATTTTGCGTGATAGTATTATTATTTATTTTATTTGACGTGATAATATATAATCAAGTAAAACATAGTTTATATGAAAATATAGATAATGAATTAATACAATGTGCAAATAATTACTGCTTAAATATTATTAATCCATTTGATAAACAAAATCCAAGAATGATATACATTATTCGCGATATTAATGAGGATATAATAAATGAGAAAAGCATAGGTAGAATGTATAATGATTATTTAATATCATTACCATTTGATAAAAGCTTAGTTAATAGTCTGTATACATTAAATATTGCAAATGAATATAAATATAGAGGAGTAACAATGCAATTAGAAAACTTCGATGGTATAATTGCAGGTTATGTTCAAATATTAGTAAATGTTGATGGTGAAACTCAAACATTAAATACTCTATTAGGATTATTAGTAATAGTTACAGTAATAATGGTAATAATACTAGTGCTGGTAAGTTATGGATTATCGCGTAGGACATTACGACCAATAATTGAATCTTTAAAAAAACAGACTGAATTTGTCCAAAATGCATCACACGAATTACGCACACCAATTGCAATTATTCAGGCTAAGCAACAATTATTATTGCAAGAACCTAATGCAAAAATAATTGATAAATCTGAAGATATTAGTCTAGTCATAAAAGAAAGTAAAAGATTGACAAAGCTAATTAGAGAATTATTAATTCTTGCAGCATCTGATTCTAATAATTTAGAATTAAAGAAAGAAAATATAAATGTTGATGATTTAATAAAAGAAATTACTAAATCATATATAGATTTTGCAAAAATAGAAAAGAAAGAAATAAATTTAGATTTGAATAGTAATATTTATTATAGTTTGGATAAAGATAAAATTTCACAATTACTAATAATTTTGTTAGATAATGCTATTAAGTATACTAAAGAAAATGAAAGTATCGAAATAAAAACATATAGCAAAGATTCAAAAATATTTATAGAAGTCGCAGATACTGGAATTGGTATTAGTGAAGAAGCTAAAAAACATATTTTTGAAAGGTTTTATAGAGAAGATAAAGCTCGTTCAAGAGAAAATGGTGGAACAGGGTTAGGATTATCTATAGCATATACGATAGTAAAATTACATGGTGGTTATATTAAAGTATTAAATAATACACCAAAAGGTACACGATTTATAATTAAAATATAAGATGAAAAGGGGATAATATATATGGGTTGGGAAGCAATAATATCAGATTTTGGTTTAATAATTTTAACTTTATTAATACCGGTGGCTGCAAGTTTTTATGTTAAATATCAGTATAGTGTAAAATCAAAGATTATGAATATGAAAGGTATTACTGGTGGAAAAATTGCCAGAATGATACTAGATAAAAATGGACTTAATGATGTAAAAGTTCAATCAATTGAAGGAAGTTTATCTGATCATTATGATCCAACAAAAAAAGTTGTAAATTTATCTACAGCTATTTATGCAAATGCAAGTATTGCATCAATAGCTGTAGCTGCACATGAGTGTGGACATGCTATTCAAGATAAAGAAAATGATACATTCATGAAATTAAGAAGCTCTTTAGTTCCAATAACTAATATATGTTCATATGCAGGATATGTTGCAATTATAATAGGAAGCATAGCGACTATTACTAATCTTTTATGGTTAGGTATAATTCTTATGTTGGTTGTATTAGCTTTTCAATTGGTTACTTTACCTGTTGAATTTGGTGCATCAAATAGAGCTTTAAAAGAGTTAGATGAAACATATTGTATTGGAGAAGATGAAATAAAGGGATGCAAAAGTATGTTGATTGCAGCTGCATTAACGTATGTAGCATCTGTAATAACATTATTATTAGAAATATTAAGATTATTTTTAATAGCAAGAAACAGTGATGATAATTAATTAAAAGAAAATAGTTAAATAAAAGTAAAAATCATAAATTTATATATTTATGATTTTTTTAATATAAATTTAAGTTTTTAGTTATATAATTTGTAAAATATTAAAAAATAGAGGAGCGATATAACATGGTAAATATGCCAAGTACAGAGGTAAAAAGTCAAAATAGAAAATTTAGTTTAAAGAGTATTAAAAAAAGGAATATTATTATATTTTTAGCAGTTGCTATAGTTATTGTATTAATTGTATTTTTCTTTTTTAGAAAAGAATCTGCTATTTCCCAATTTAATATTAATACAACTGAAGCAACAGTTACTAGACAAGATTTAGAAGAATCATTGTCTTTTACTGGAACTTTATCCGCAGCAGATGAATATGTAGTTACAACTACAGCGACTGGAAAAATAACAGAAAGTAATGTAGAGAAAAATCAAAATATTACTAAAGATAAAATATTATTTGTTATTAAACCTGATTCAGATGATTATACATTAACAAAAGCTAAATTAAATTATGATAAAGCTATAAGTAATTATGAAGATACTTTAGATTTGTTTAATGAAATAAAGGTTATAAGTGATATTAATGGTATAATAGTTAAATGGTATGTTGATGTAGGTGATGATTTTTCAAGTGGGGAAAAAATTGTAGATATTTGTAATAGCGATTTAATGACTTTAAAACTTCCATTTAATTCAGTTGATGCCCAATTAATTAATAGTGGAGATATAGGAATAGTAATTCTTGATGGAACTTTTGAACAAATTGAATGTGTAGTTTTATCTGTAGATAAAGTTGATACAATACTAACAGGAAATAGAAAAGTTAGATATGTTGAGGTACAGATTGATAATCCAGGATCAATTACAAGCGAAGATATAGCAACAGCAATAATTAATGAAACTGGGTCTACGAAAAGTGCGAATTTTGAATATAAAGATGAGTATACCATAATAGCTACAAATAGTGGTACTTTACAGAGTAAATATAAGGAAGCTGGATTAAAAGTGTATGAGGGAGAATCTTTAGGTTTAATTAAAAGTTCTAAATCACAAGAAGATTTATTGAATGGGGAAATAACATTAGCTGATGCTAAATCAACCTATGAGAATACTTTTAATCAGTATTCTGTAAAGAGCGATATAAATGGTACAGTTGTTGCAATTAATTATGAATTAAATAACAGAGTTGAAGGTTCTGCAGGGAAACCAATTACTTTAGCAACTGTTTATGATTTATCATATTTAACATTTGATATTTCAGTTGATGAGTTAGATATAAGTAAAATTGTTGAAGGACAAAAAGTTAGAATTACATGTGATGCATTAGATGGTGTCGAAATTGAAGGAATTGTAAGTAATGTTAGTATTGCTGCAACAACACAAAATAGTGTAACAACATATCCTGTGACTGTTAAAATTGAAAATCCACCAGAGGGATTATTACCTGGTATGAATGTTGATGCAGATATTATTATTAAAGAAGTATCTGATATATTAGTTATTCCTGTGGCCGCATTACAAAGAGGAGATGTTGTTTATGTTAAAGATGCAAAAGCATCAAAATCTGATAATACAAATATTCCAGATGGTTATAAATCTGTAAAAGTTGAAACTGGTATGACAAATAATAGTTATATTGAGATCGTAAGTGGATTAAGTGAAGGCGATGTTGTTTATTTAACACAAACTGCAAAAGAAAGTTTAACTGAAGAAAGTATGTTTAATTTTGGTGAAGGTATGGGAAATCAAATACCAAGTGGAGGCATGCCAAATGGAGGCATGCCCAATGGAGGAGGTATAAGACAATGATACCTTTAATAGAATTAAAAGATGTATATAAGATATATCAAATGGGAGATAATACAGTTTATGCTACTAAAGGAGTATCGTTAAAAATATTTAAAGGAGAATTTGTTGCAATCGTAGGGCAATCAGGATCGGGTAAATCTACATTAATGAATATTATAGGTTGTTTAGATGTACCAACAAAAGGGAAGTATTTTTTAAATGGTTCTGATGTAAGTGCTTTGAAAGATGATCAACAAGCAGATATTAGAAATAAAAAATTAGGATTTATATTTCAACAATATAATCTTATATCAAAATTAAATGTTTTAGAAAACGTAGAATTGTCATTATTATATGGTGGATATTCAAGTATAGATAGAGTTAATTTAGCCAAAGCTGCAATAGCAAGAGTTGGATTGAGTGATAAAATGAAGAATTTACCTTCACAATTATCTGGAGGTCAACAGCAACGTGTATCAATTGCAAGAGCATTAGCAAATAATCCTTCTATAATATTAGCTGATGAACCTACAGGTGCATTAGATAGTCAAACTGGTATTAGAGTATTAAATTTTTTACAAAAATTAAATAGTGAAGGTAATACTATTGTTTTAATTACCCATGATAATAACATTGCAATGAAAGCAAAAAGAATTATAAAAATTAAAGATGGAGAAATCATTTATGATGGTGTTCCAGAAAATGCATTTGAGGAGTGATATTCAATGGGATTTACACAAGCTTTTAAGTTAGCATTAAAAAGTATATTAAGTAGTAAAATGCGTTCATTATTAACAATGTTAGGAATTATTATTGGTG
>Ga0265294_10008163_pt1 | contig 12279 bp, 10 predicted proteins | sample MunlanPumphouse3_FD_192504 | JGI IMG/M metagenome (GOLD analysis project Ga0265294, IMG submission 192504) | Groundwater microbial communities from a municipal landfill in Southern Ontario, Canada - Pumphouse #3 | ecosystem: Environmental > Aquatic > Deep subsurface > Groundwater | place... | reverse complement strand
ATATTAAATTATCAAATTGACAACTATTATAATTATTTAACATATGTTGCCAATCCTGATGATGCCGCATAGGCAAATAAAAACAAACCCCCTTCGTGGGGGTTTTTATTCATTTCGCATAAAGACCAATAGAATCACTCCTTCTACTTGATAAAAGATTGCTTTTTATGTATAATAAGGAATAAGTAATAAAGGAGATCTTTATGAAGTATTGTGTTTTAGCGAGTGGATCAAAAGGAAATATGACTTATATTGAAACTGATCAAGTCCGTATCTTTATTGATGCGGGAATATCATATAAAGAAATGAAACGGCGGATGCCAGTGAATGTTGATCAAATAGATGCCATTTTTATTACTCATGAACATGGTGACCATATGAGTGGACTGATTACGATTGCGAATAAAACGCATGCTGTAGTTTACATGAGTGAAGAAACACACGAGGTGTATATTCGTCGATACAAAGAAAAAACGGCTGATATTCCTGTCCGTCTCATCGAAGCCAATCGCAAATATACGATTGCTGACTTACAATTTTTCACACTAAAACTATCTCATGACGTCAATAGCTGTTTTGGATACATCATTGCTCATCAAAAAAAGAGTTTGGCCTATGTCACTGATACGGGATTTCTTCCCCTTCCATATATTGAACTGTTAAAGAAAGTTGATCATCTAATTATTGAGGCTAATCATGATATTATTATGCTCAATGAAAGTGATAGAAGTTGGGATTTGAAACAACGTATCTTATCGGTTAGAGGGCATATGTCTAATTATATTTGTGGGCAAATTATCAATACTATTTCTCAAGAACAACGCCTAAAAACAGTAGTGCTTGCCCATTTAAGTGAAGAGTGCAATACGGAAGAGTTGGCTGTGGATACGGTAATTGCCGCTATTAAGGGTGATTATATCCCTCATATTCAAGTTGCCAAACAATATGAAGCTTTAGAATTAACGGAGATTATCCCATGAGCATTAAAATAATTGCCGTGGGTAAAATCAAAGAACGCTATCTCGAAGAAGCCATCAAAGAATACACGAAGCGATTGCGCCCTTTTACAACTCTTGAAATTGTTGAAGTGAAAGAATTTGTTTCTTCGGATATAAATAAAAATATAGAAGATGAAGCAGATGCCATTTTAGATGTTTGTCACTCAGAGGAAACCCTCATTGCTTTAGCCATTGAGGGGAAAAGTTTTTCTAGTGAAGAACTTGCAAAAATGGTGGATGAACAACAAACGTATTCATCTTCGCGACTGGTCTTTATTATCGGTGGGTCTAATGGACTATCAAACCGAGTCAAAGATAGAGCATCATTTTTGTGCTCTTTTGGAGCTATGACGTTTCCCCATCAGTTGATGCGGGTGATCTTGTTAGAACAAATCTATCGGATTTTTTCCATTCTGCATCATCGAAAATATCACAAATAGGAGGGCTATATGTTTCAATTGCACAGTCAATATCATCCGACTGGAGATCAACCAGAAGCTATTAGACGACTGACCCATAATATAAACGATGGTGTGCAACGGCAAACCCTTCTTGGTGCGACTGGGACTGGTAAAACCTATACCATTGCTAATGTTATTGCTAATACTGGAAAAAACACTTTAATTTTAGCACACAATAAAACTCTTGCTGGTCAATTATACAGTGAAATGAAATCATTCTTCCCTGAGAACAGGGTGGAGTTTTTCATTTCCTATTATGATTACTATCAACCCGAAGCGTATGTGGCTAGTCGTGATTTATACATTGAAAAAGACTCTTCGATTAACGATGACATCGATCAAATGCGTCATAGTGCCGTGTCTAGTTTACTTAGTCATGAAAATGTTATCATTATTAGTAGTGTCTCTTGTATTTATGGAATCGGAGATCCCGAGGATTATGAAAATAATATCTTAGTGTTGCATGTTGGCGATACCATTCCTCGTAATAAATTATTTGAGCGGTTGGTTGCTATGCAGTACGAACGCAATGATTATGACTTTAAACGGGGAACGTTTCGTGTTCGTGGTGATCATGTTGATATTATTCCTACGAGTGAAAAAGAACAAGCTATTCGTTTGGAGTTTTTTGACGATGATATCGAAAAAATTCGCTTAATCGATGTGGTAAGTGGAAAAAGTGTGGTCACTAAAGAAATGATTACTCTTTATCCAGCAACTTTATTTGCTGTTAGTCATGAAAAACTCACTGTTGCCATTGGTCGGATTGAACAAGAATTACAAGATCAATTGACCTATTTTAAGGATAATGGGAAATTATTAGAGGCGCAACGACTTGAACAACGTACCAAATATGATATAGAAATGTTAAAAGAAGTGGGATATTGTAGTGGAATTGAAAATTATTCTCGACATATTAGTTTGCGAGAAGCAGGGGAGACTCCGAATACCTTGATGGATTTCTTTAAACAAGATTTCATCTTAGTGGTGGATGAGTCTCATGTCACTCTTCCACAAGTTCGAGGAATGTATAACGGGGATCGTGCACGAAAAATGAATTTAGTAGATTATGGATTTCGTCTACCCTCAGCCCTTGATAATCGCCCGCTTACTTTTGATGAATTTGAAACCAAGTGTGATCAAGTTATTTATTGTTCAGCAACGCCCGCTTTGTATGAGCGCGAAAAGAGTCATGAAATTGTTGAACAAATTATTAGGCCAACAGGATTACTTGATCCGATTGTTGAAATACGGGCGACGACTGGTCAAATTGATGATTTAATTCAAGAGATTAAAGCGAGAATACGGCGGAATGAACGGGTATTAGTCTTAACGCTGACGATTCGCATGAGTGAGGATTTAACACAATACTTTAAAAATATTGATTTAAAAGTTGCTTATTTGCACTCAGAAGTCAAATCCTTAGAGCGGCTAGAAATTATTCGTCAATTACGGTTAGGAATCTATGATGTCTTAGTCGGAATTAATTTATTACGGGAAGGGCTAGATATTCCTGAAGTGTCGTTGATTGCCATTTTAGATGCGGATAAAGAAGGCTTTTTGCGTAGTGATACATCGCTGATTCAAATTATTGGACGAGCTGCTAGAAATTCCAATGGACGTGTTATTTTATATGCTGATAAAGTCACGGACTCAATGACACGAGCCATTAGTGAGACGTATCGTCGACGAGGAATTCAAGATGCTTATAATCGTGAACATCACATTACTCCGACGACTATTTCTAAAGCGATTAAAGATAGTTTAATTATTACTAAAGAAGATACTTCATCATATGAAGTGGATTTGTCAAAACTTCAGTCGATGAGTCATATGGAAAAGAAAAGGATTATTACTAAATTAGAAAAAGAAATGGCTGATGCGGCTAAAAAACTAGATTTCGAAGAAGCTATGAGTCTTCGTGATATTATATTTGAATTAAAAGCATCATAAAAAGGAGGTTCCTATGAAAAAAGTCATCCTTGGATTATCAGGAGGCGTTGATTCTGCCGTTGCTTGTTATTTGTTACAACAAGCAGGCTACGCGGTAGAAGGTGTATTTATGCGCAATTGGGATTCCACCTTAAATAATGATGTGTTAGGGAATCCCAATGATCCAAATGAGGTTTGTCCTCAAGAAGTTGATTATTTAGATGCTTTAGCAGTGGCTAATAAACTTGGGATTCCGTTGCATCGTATCGATTTTGTTGAAGAATATTGGGAGCGGGTTTTCTCTATTTTTTTAGAAGAATATCGTCACAATCGCACTCCTAATCCTGATATATTATGTAATAAAGAAATTAAATTTAACTCTTTTTTAGAACAAGCAGACATGATGGGATGTGATTATATCGCTATGGGTCACTATGCTCGTAGTGTGCATCAACCCTCTGTTGCCTTATTGCGGGGATTAGATGGGAATAAAGATCAAAGTTATTTCTTGTGTCAACTAACCAAGGCCCAAGTAGCAAAGAGTTTGTTTCCGATTGGGCATCTTACTAAGTCAGAAGTTCGGTCTATTGCGACTGCGATTGACTTACCTGTTGCGACTAAAAAAGATTCTACCGGGGTTTGCTTTATTGGAGAACGTCGATTTAAAGCGTTTCTTGAAAATTATCTTCCTCATCAACCAGGCGAGATGATTGATACGATGGGGCGAATGATTGGAAAACATGATGGGCTCATGTATTACACCATTGGTCAACGCCATGGTCTATCCATTGGAGGGCCAGGAGATCCTTGGTTCGTGATTGGCAAAATCCCTAGTAAAAATCAATTATTGGTAGGACAAGGGTTTCATCATCCTCTTTTATATTCTGATCGCTGTTTGGTGATGGGATTGAATTGGCTTATTGATGATCCACAATCCATTACCACTGCTCAAGCAAAATTTCGATATCGACAACCAGATGTCGATGTGGTGTTACATCATCATGAAGATGGGTCTGTCGATGTTTCTTATCCAACGACCGTTAGGGCGGTTACGCCCGGCCAAGCGGCTGTTTTCTATCATGGGGAGGTCCTTTTAGGAGGCGGAACGATTGAGTGTGTCTATATGAATAATGAATTGAGGCCATACTAATGGAAATCGTGTATGGAGCCGTTGTTCGTGTAACCTATTATGATGAAGAAAAAGGATTTGGAATTGTTAAAATAAAACTTGATTATAAAGATTCTGACATGGCTAAGTATAAAACCACATTGTTTTCAAATGTATTAACTGTTCTTTCTAGTTTTGATCGAAAACCAATGATTGAAGAAGAATTTGAATTTAGTGGAGAATTTGAAGTATCGAGTTATGGTCCACAATTTAAGGCCAAAACATTTTCTCGACGAAATGAACAAAGCAAAGAAGGCATCATTACGTATTTATCGAGTGATTACTTTCCCGGAATTGGCCAAGTAGCGGCCACTAAAATATTTGATGTTCTTGGTAAAACTTGTTTAAAAGACATTGTTCATGATCGCAACTTGTTAGATCAAGTAGACCTTTCGACCAAGCAAAAAGCTGTGCTTTATGATGGATTGGTTGAAAATTATCAAAATGAACAAGAATTGGTTAATTTACTTAATTTAGGGATTTCGATGAAAATAGCCATTCGTATTACTCGGTCGCTTCCTGAGAATGCTTATCAACTAATTTGCGAGAATCCATATCAACTTATTGATCTCATTGATGGAATTGGCTTTGCACGAGCTGATGGAATTGCTATGCAAATAGGGATTTTGAAAAATAGTCCTCTTCGGCTCAAAGCGGCGATGTTGTTTGTGCTAAAAAATGCCGTGTTTTCAACAGGAAACACGTATATTAAGCCAGATGATTGGTATCAATCAGCCATTCATTTTACCAATCAAGAAACGGAAGTTTTAACGAAAGATATTTTCGAAGATTTAAAACTTTCCCTTTTAAAAGAGCAAAAAATCATTCAAGATTCACAACGAGATATATATCTTATTAAAATATATTACGATGAAGTAAAGCTTGCTACCCGATTACGTATTTTTCTTAATAATGATTGTCGTGAGTTTGATGCGCCACAAGTCGAAAAAGAATTGAATCAAACGATGATTAAAAATAGAATCGAATATAATCCCAAACAATATGAAGCCATTAAAACGGCCCTATTAGAACCTATTAGTATTATTACAGGGGGTCCTGGTACGGGGAAATCAACCATTATTAAAGGTATTATTGATACGTATAGTGCTTTATTTCCTCATGCGGATATTGTTAAAGAATCTATTAAATTGGTTGCACCGACTGGAAGAGCGGCTAAACGGTTGTGTGAGGTCACTCATCATCAGGCGACTACCATTCACAAGTTACTAGAGTATGATGGAGGAGATGTTTTTTTTGTGACTCCAGACGCTCCAATTGATGCTAAAATGATTATTATTGATGAGTTCAGTATGGTTGATATTTCTTTGGCTTCCTTATTACTTAATTGTATTCTTCCGACTACTAAAGTGGTGATTGTTGGTGACAGTGATCAGCTCCCTTCTGTTGGACCTGGGAATGTGTTGTATGACTGCATTGTGTCTAAAGAAATCACAACGGTTCGTCTGGATAAAATTCATCGGCAAGCCAATGATTCAACGATTATTGACTTGGCACATCATATCAATCATGGAGAAGTTCCCTTGGATCTTTTTGCTTTACAAGATGATCGAACCTTTATTCAAGTGGATGATTTGCATCTTATTCGCATGATTGAACAAACCATTCATCAAGCCATGGATAAAGGATTTGACCTCATTTTCGACATTCAAGTGTTAGTCCCATTGTATCGAGGAGATGTTGGAATTGATGCCATTAATTATCATCTTCAAGACCGCTTTAATCCATCTATTGAACAAGTCAATCATTTGTCTCGTCGCTTCCGTGTGAATGATAAAGTTATTCAATTGGTAAATCGTCAAGATAAACAAGTAATGAATGGAGACATTGGATCTATTTTGTCTTTGGAATTTGAACAAGAAAAATTCAAGCGATTGACGGTTATGTTTGATTTTGGACCAGTGATATATGAAGCAGAGGAACTTGAAGATTTATCACTAGCTTATGCGGTGTCTATTCATAAAGCTCAAGGAAGCGAATTTCCGGTTGTTATTATGCCTTTTTCATTTAAATACTACATTATGTTGAAAAGGAAGCTAATTTATACTGGAATTACTCGTGCTAAAAAATATCTCATTCTGATTGGATCAAAAGATGCTTTTTCGCGAGGAGTTATTCAAGTGGAAGATCCTCGGCAAACCAAATTATGTCAACGCTTGAAAGAAGCGTTGAATTCTCCTTTTGAACCAAACTATAAACAAGAAACGACATCCAATATGGAATCAATGAAACCAGAAGATTTCATGTAAAGGAGACATTATGATTCACTTCGAACTAACTACCATCCGTACTTCGCGGACCATTCTTAGAAAACCAGAGTTATCAGATGGGGAATCCATGTTTCGAAATTGGTCATCAGACCCTAAAGTAACTCAATATTTAAGTTGGTATCCTCATGAAAATGTAGGGACAAGCCAGTTAATGATTACCCTTTGGCGGGATATGACTCCCAAAGCCCAATTATCTATTTGGGTATGCGAATTAATCAATATTCATGAAGTCATTGGCTCAGTTTCTTTAATGATGATTGATGAAAAAATGGTGATTGGGGAGATTGGATTTTGTTTTGGGCAGGATTTTTGGGGGCAAGGATTAGCAACAGAGGTATTAAATGCTCTTCTTCAATATGCATTTAGTTTAGGGTATCAAGCCATTATTTGTCGAAGTCGACAAGAAAATAATGCATCGATTCATGTTCTTGAAAAATGTCATATGCAGTTTCATCAATCAAAAAAAGTCTTATGGTTGAAAGATCAAAAGTATTATGTAATGAACACTTATAAAATAACACAAAAACAATTTGAATTATGGAATCCTTCATGATATAATAGGCTCTAATAATAGAGGGATAAATTATGAAAAAAAAATGGCATCCATTAGTATATCAATCCATCATTGTTAGTTTTAACATCTTCTTGATGATTATTTTAGTATGGATGATTACGATTTTTGCAACCAAATCACTTAATTTTTATATGTTTGAATTTATAAAAAATGATACGACCAATGTAACGGGTTATACGATTGATGAATTGCGACTCATTGCTCAACAAATTATTGATTATTTGTTTTATCGTGTAGAAACGATGCAGATTCAAATTGGAGGACAGGATGTCTTTTCTAATCAAGCCCTTTTTCATATGGCAGATGTTCGTACTTTGTATCGAGGAGGATCTCTCATTGGGTGGATTGTTTTAGCCCTTGAAATTGGCTTAGCGACGATTCTTATCACCCATTATCAGTTTATAAAAAATGATTTATTGAAGATAAGCCTTTCTACTTTGGGAATCATCTTTGCGATTCTTGTTGCGATTGGGTTATTAGCCATGCTTGATTTTGACCAATCATTTGAAATGTTTCATCACATCATTTTCCCCGACCCTGTGAAATTTAAAGATGCATTCTTTGGAACCCAATCTAATTATTCTGAAGCCCCAGGCATCAATAACTTGATGTTGGTTCTAATTTTATCAGAAGGATTATTTATGGATGTGGGATTGTTAATAGTAGGGGGAACCATGAGTGGATTGGTATTGTGGATTGTTGCCATTTTAGGTATTCGTACAGCAGACTTTAAGAGAAAAAGAGGGCATCAATATGCTTAAAATTACTAAATTTGGTGGGTCATCTCTAGCTGATCATCAACAATTTCAAAAAGTTAAACATATTATTGAGCAAGATCCATTAAGAAAAGTCGTGGTCGTATCGGCTATAGGTCGGCGTTCTGCAAAAGATGCAAAATTGACTGATTTATTGTATTTATTGCATGCTCATTTAACTTATTCAGTTCCATATGATCCGGTTATGCAGATGATTGAAGAGCGTTTTCAAGAAATTAAAGATGCTCTTCATCTTACACTGGATATGACCTCGCTTCTCCAACAATTAAAAACTGAGTTAAATAAGCAAATATCGTTGGATTATTTAGTGAGTCGAGGTGAATACTATACGGCGTTAATGATGGCGGAATATTTGGGATTTGCCTTTGTTGATGCGAGTCAATTGGTGTTTTTTAACTATGATGGCGCCATTGATTATGAAAAGACGGAAGAAGCTATTTGTCAAGCATTTGTAGAGCATGGAAATATGGTTGTCCCTGGATTTTATGGGGCATATCCCAATGGGGCTATTCGGATTATGGCTCGTGGGGGATCTGATATTACGGGGTCAATAATGGCACGATGTTTGAAGGCGACTATTTATGAAAATTGGACTGATGTTTCGGGGCTATTAATGGCAGATCCGCGAATTGTTGATTCGCCTAAGCGAATTTCTCAAATCACATATGATGAATTGCGAGAACTTGCTTATATGGGTGCTAATGTCCTTCATGAAGAAACTATTTTTCCGATTCAAGATATGAACATTCCTATTGTTATTTTAAATACCAATGATGAGACCAATCCGGGAACAATCATCACGCAAACAGGAGATGATATGTCTCAAATTATTACGGGAATTGCTGGGAAAAAGCATTTTGCTTCTTTTACCATTACTAAACACAATGGGTCTAGTAAGACCAAGTTAATGCGTGAAATTTTAGCGTTATTTGAGTCTTATCACATCAATGTTGAACATATTCCTAGTAGTATCGATAGTTTTAGTATTGTTGTTTTAAAAAGTGAACTTGAAAAAGTTATTTATGATATTGCGAGTGCGATTCAAAATCGCAGTGATGTGAAGAATCTGACGATTGATGAAGACATTGCCTTGGTTGCGATTGTTGGTCGCAATATGGTAACAAGACCGGGAATTTCTGGGAAGATATTTGCTGTTATTGGAAATGAAGGCATCAATATCAAAATGATTGCCCAAGGATCTAATGAACTTAATATTATTGTGGGCGTTAGTAATGATTATTTTGAAGCAACGATTATAGCTCTATATCAACATTTAGTCAATTAATTAGTAAAAAAAACCTCTCTTTATAATATACCAATGAAGAGAGGTTTTTATATGGAAAAAAAGCTCGTTATTTGTATTGGAATTTTGCTGGTTATAGGTGGATTATTTCTTAGTTACTATCAACCTCAAGAAGTAGAAGATGACGTTTTACCTTTTTCTGAAAACCTCACCACGGAGCGTATTATTGTTCAAATTACTGGGGAAGTCAGTTATCCGGGGTTATATGAGTTAGCCTCTGATGCAAGATTACATGATTTGGTCGCTTTGGCAGGCGGGTTTACTTTAGGAGCAGATATATTTTCCATTAACTTAGCGAGCCCATTAACTGATGGAACTCATATTCATATTCAACAAGTAACTAGCCAGGATGCGTCTACCAATCTAATCTCTATTAATCAAGCGACTAAAGAACAATTGATGACGTTAGTAGGAATTGGAGAAGTCAAAGCCGATAGCATTATTGCCTATCGCCAACAACATGGGGCGTTTAAACTACTGGAGGAATTAATGAACGTGAGTGGAATTACAGCCAGCATTTATGATAAAATCAAAACTTTTATTTGTTTGTAATACGATACGATATCATCAATTGACGCTTCTTATTCGCAACAATATTTTTTTATTAGCTTTTGGAGTGGTTTTAGGGTGTTTAATCATCATAAATCCTTGGTTCATATTGGTAGAAATTGGATATGGTGGATATCTATTTAAACGATCACGATTATTAGGAACGATGATGATCGTCCTTGTGGGGTTGTTATTTATGGGGTATGGATTATCTATTCATCGTCCATTGCCAATAAAAGAGGAGTACAAGGGAATTATTATTGAAGCAGAAGAAAAGAGTACCTATCAACGACTACTAATTCAAACGGGATTATTAAAATTATTAATCTATTCCAAAGCTGAAGAGACTTATCGGGTAGGAGACCAAATTAGCGTGTCGGGGGTAGTGGAGGCATCGTCACCGCCGCATTTACCTGGAGACTTTGATTATGATGCTTATTTAAAATATCATCATATTATCGGAATTATGTCATCTAAGCAAGTGAAAAAAATTAATCGACCTTTATCAATATGGTTAATTAAAGATGCACTTGAGATGTATTTAGAGACTTGTTTTCATAGTGATGCTCGTGCTTACTTATATGGATTATTATTCGGAGACCGCAGTGGTTTTTCTGAAGAATTTGAGATGTCATTATCGATGAATGGGTTGGTGCATTTGTTTGCGGTATCGGGGCTTCACATTGGTCTTATTATTAGCATTATTCATTCACTTTTTAAAAAGTTCAAATGGTCCCATGAATCACATTTTATTATAATTTTTTTGGGTTGTTATTGCATTGTAACCGGATTTGCTCCGTCTATTGTACGAGCAACCAGTATGTTTTATCTTGCTTTAATCAATAAAAAGTGGAATTTACGTTTTTCATCGCTTGATATTATTAGCGGATTATTTATTGTTTTGATTCTTGTGAATCCCTTTTATATACATGATATTGGATTTTGTTTAAGTTTTTTAATGGCCACGATGATTATCCTTACAGCTCCCATATTAGTAAAAAAGCATCCATTGATGCAATTATTAATCATTTCATTCATGAGTCAAATGTTTTCCCTTCCTTTGATTATTGCCATGAATCATGAAGTCAATAGTTTGGCGTTTATTGGGAATGTCTTGTTTATTGTTTTGGTGAGTTCTTTAGTGATTCCCACCGCGTTAGTGGTGGTTACTATGTTTCCCTTACAGTCAATCTTTGTATGGATGATGAAAGCATTTGAGTGGATATCTTCGCTCATGAGTCAAATCTTTATTGCTTATCAAGCTCCTTCTTTTTCAGTATTAGTGATTACATTATATTATGTGTTGCTGTTTGTGATTATTCGTTATATAAAATGCCCTACCAAACGCCGTTGGGGGACAGCGTTACTGATAGGGGTCTTGCTAATTGCTAGTATGTCAGGACATTATCGCTTGGAAGGTCGTGTCGTTTTTTTGGATTGTTATGAAGGAGAATCAATATTAATTAGTAGTCCATATGCTCAAACTAATATATTAATTGATACAGGTATTGGGAAAAATCATGAGGTGACCGATTATTTGTTAAGAGAGGGAATTTTATGTTTGGATATGTTGATTATTACTCATGAACACGAGGATCATATGGGAGAATTAGCCTATTTGAAGCGCCACTTACGGATTCGTCAAATCGTGACATCCATCAATTCTACATTGTTACCAGTAACTAAGCGGGTTGCAACAGGAGATGTTTTAACGTGTAAAGAATATACTTTTTACGTATTAAACCCATCGATGGCATATCTTGATGAAAATGATAATAGTTTAGTTTTATATGGGGTGATTAATGGACGATATTTCTTATTTATGGGGGATGCAACGAGTCTTGTTGAAGAAAACATTCCAGTTCTTCCTGTGAATATTTTAAAAGTAGGTCATCATGGAAGTACCACGTCAACCAGTGAGGCATTCTTAGATCGTATGAATCCAACAGTAGCCGTTATTCAAACAGGACAAACAAATCGTTATCAATTTCCAGCGACGAGTATTGTAAAACGTCTTGAAAAGCGTGAAATTAAGGTGTATTCGACTTCGCAATATTTTACGATTACCTATTGGTATCAAGGGTCATCAGAAGGGTTCCGCTTTCAAAATTATCCTACTTTTTGACTTGGAAAAGCCCACTCCATATGATATAATAGAGTGGGTGGATAATTATGAATCAAGTGTATTTGTTTTGTGGAACTGAAGAACTCATTATTAAAAATAAGATTG
>Ga0265294_10008162_pt1 | contig 12279 bp, 10 predicted proteins | sample MunlanPumphouse3_FD_192504 | JGI IMG/M metagenome (GOLD analysis project Ga0265294, IMG submission 192504) | Groundwater microbial communities from a municipal landfill in Southern Ontario, Canada - Pumphouse #3 | ecosystem: Environmental > Aquatic > Deep subsurface > Groundwater | place... | reverse complement strand
AGTTATACCGCGTTAATAATACCGGGAATAGATGAAAGCTGGTACCGCATGATGCAAAGGGGGACCTTTGCATACCAGAACCTTTGCATACCCTTACGGTGTGTAGTAGTAAGGGTGTGTAGATGTCCCCATCTGCACAAGCCTCGTAGAGGCTTTCTAAACTAGCAAGCTTACCTTGTCTGAGAGAAACTAGTATAATCATCGGGACCTGATGCAAAGGGGGACCTTTGCATACCCTGACCTTTGCATACCAGAACCTTTGCATACCCTTAGTAATAATGTTAAAACTGGTACCGCATGATGCAAAGGGGGACCTTTGCATACCAGGGACCTTTGCATACCCTTCCACAAGCCTCTTGGGCTTTTTAATGATATCTAAACTGTCAATATAGGCTATGAGCTTATCAACTAACAAAAAAATAAGTTTAGTTAGAGCAGGTTAATAAAAAGCATTATCCAGGTCGGTTAAAAAGGACATCTACTTCCCCTTTACAAGGATTTTCTATCTTTAAATATCATTAATGTAATCTTCCTATCCAGGGATGTGAGTTTCTCCATCCCGCTTGACTTTTATATTTCACATAATAGATTTTGAGGTCTGCCTGGGATTTATATTTGGTTATCTTTATTTTGATATCGGCAGAACTTTTTTGTTTCTTGAAGTACCAGATTTCGTCCTTACCCATAGCTTCAGAACGGTAGGGCGCAACATAAACGCATAGATCTGCTTGAGATTTATAAGGAGCTATCCAGACCACCAAATCAGGTTTCCCACTTTCCATTACATAGACCGTTCCTGCAAAACAGATGGAACTCATTAACATCGTAAACAATATCAATGCTACTTTATTCATTATTCCTCCTTTTTCTCTATATCTTATACTATCAAATATCCAAAATAATTCTAACTATTTTCATTTATATTGTCAATGAATTTCTGTTAAAGTATATAATAACTTAAGATTGGCGAAGCAGGAGCAGAAAATTCTTGACTAAGTATAGCTCTGTATATTTTAAGAGATAATAAAAGAATTTATACAGGGATATGCAAATGAAGAAAGTGTTTATTTTGATGGGACTAATGATGGTCTGCCCCATTGTCTTTGGTCTAACTTTGAATTTTAGGGTTAATCCTTCTGGTTGGAGTAAAGATTTAAAAGATAATAATGGAGCTCCTTTTCTGGATGAGGGAGTTCCTGCAATGAATTATCTTCCCATACGGGTGTTGATTCCTTTTGGAGAAAAGATAGAAAATGTGCAGGTGCTTCTCTCCGAACCAGAAATTCAGCGTGAACAAATAGTATTAGATTATGTGCGTAAGGTGCAGATTATATCTCAACCTCAATCAGATACAAGTATTCCTAATCCTGAGATATGGAATAAAGATGCTCTTTTCCCGATAGAAGATTATAAATATCTAGGCACTCAGATGTATAGCGGTCTTCAGATTGCTGTGATAGATATTTATCCCTGGAAATATAATCCCGTGCAGAAAACTATTTTTACCAGCAATAATGTAACCCTGCAGATAGAAACCTCCTGGGATGATGAGTTAGCAGAACACTCAGCTAATTTTTATGCTCCTAATAGAAACTTCTCAGATTTAACCAATTTTGTGCTTAACCCTGAAACTATTAGCACTTATCAAAATGCACCGCTTTATCGCACACATCAACCTCAGAGCAGATTAATAGATCTAAGTATTCCCAAAAAGATGATAATAATCACAAATAGTGCCAGTGCTAGCTATTTCCAGAATTATATAGAGTGGCAAAATACCCGTAGTATAAGCACAGGTTTATATCTAACCTCTGATATTTACAGCTCTTATGACGGTATAGATAACGCCGAGAAGATACGTAATTTCATCAGCGATGCCTATCAAACCTGGTCAAGCACCTCAACTCCTTTAGAATATGTTATCCTGGGTGGAGATGATGAAATCGTTCCAGATAGAGGATGTTTCTGTGAAGTTGGTGAGACAGTTGATTTTAGAATACCGACAGATATCTATTACAGCAATCTAGATGGGAACTGGAATGCGGATGGAGATCAAATCTGGGGTGAGACAGATGATCAGGTTGATTATATCCCTGAAGTCCATATAAGTAGATTTCCTGCCGAGACGGCTAATGAATTTAACAATATGACTCGTAAAATCCAATATTATGTCAATAACGATACCTATAGCAATAACTTAGCAATAATGTTTGGAGAAAACCTGAACAATAATCCTTTGACCTGGGGTGGCGATTATAAAGATGATGTAGCTTCTCATATTCCGGATGATTATTTCCTAAGCACTAGGTATCAACGAGATGGAACCTTCAGTTCTATCGGAGTATGGAATGCTCTCAATGATGGTGCTAATGTGATGAATCATATGGGACATTCCAATGAGACATCATTAATGGGACAGGGAAGTGGTTCGGTGGAGCAGCTACAAAATACGGAATATGGATTCTTATACACGCAGGGCTGTTATCCTGCAGCCTTTGATCAGAGAACCAGTGGCGATGGAGAATGCATCGGTGAACATCTGGTTACAACCTCCGGTGGACTTTTTTCTTTTATCGGAAACACTCGTTATGGATGGTATATGCCAGGTAGCATAAATGGTCCTTCTCAATTCTATGATAGGCAATTCTTTATTGGCTTGTATGAAGCTAATCAGACTAATTTTGGTAAAGCGTTAACTTATTCTCGCTTCCAGAATATGAATGCAGCGATAAACTATGATGTTATGCGCTGGTGCTATTATGAAATGGTGCTCTTTGGCGATCCTACTATAGAAGTAAAATATCCTGATCCAACTCTTCCACTGTTATCATTGGAAGGTTATAGCATCTCTGATCTAGAAGGTGATGGAGATGGAAGTTTCAATCCTGGCGAAATTTTAAGGATATATCCCATCATCAAAAATGCAGCTAATTTTGGAACTGCCTATAATATCAGTGTAAGTTTGCAAAATCTCCCTCAAGGTGTAACTCTTCTGGATGGACCTCAGGTTATTCCACAAATATTACCTGGAGCAACTTGCGATCCATCCTTCTATTTCCGAATTCAACTGGCAGAAGAATTAAATTATGGAATCTACTATCTGAAGCTGGTGCTGGATTCAACTCATGCTATTACCGGTCTGAGCACGGGAATACGAAAATTTGACCTTAGCTTTGAGATAACTATGGTTGATAGTCATTTCCCCTGGGATAGCTTGATTCACACCAAATCTGCTCCTATAGTTTACGACCTGAATAACGATGGAAATCTGGATATTCTCTATCTTAATGTCTTTGGACAGGCACATTATATAAATAATAATGGCGACGAATTTGGTGGATTTACCATCTCTCCTCAACAAGATGTTATGCGTAGTTCAGCTCTGGGTGATATCAATGGCGATGGAACACCGGAAATAATTTATTCCAGTCGTACGGGAAAGATAAATGCAATAGATATTAATGGAACTTCTATACTTAGTTATGATGCTGGCAATTATCTCATCTTCACACCAGTTATAGCAACTCTTGACCATTCTGGGATTGATAAAGTTATTACCCATTCATTAAACGGCTATGTCTATGCCTTAAATTCTGATGGCTTATTATTATCTGGATTCCCAGTTAATTTAGGCAGCTCTATCCAGACAGAAATAGCAGCTGCTGATTTGGATGAAGATGGTGTGATGGAAATAATAATCGGTTGTCAGAATGGCAGTTTGCATATTTTAAATGCTGCGGGAGTAGATATAACGGGATTTCCTATCAATATCGGTGAAAATATCAATGGTGCTCCCACGGTCTTAGACAATAGCAAGATAGTTTTCGGAACAAATAACCATATGCTACTTCTATCTTCCACTGGCGAAATCCTGGTCAATAAACCCATTGTAGCTGCTATGGCAAATAGTCCGGTAGTAGCAGATCTAACTGGCGATGGAGCTCTGGAGATTATATTTGTAACCATAAATGGTATGCTTTATGTTACTGATCAAAATGGCAATGATTTAAATGGTTTTCCTGTCAATGTAGGAGATAATTTTAATGCTCCACCTTTGATTTTTAATTTAGATGAAGATATCGCGCCTGAGATTTTACTAACCAGTTATCAAAACTCACTCTATGCCTATAATAATGATGGCACAATGTTGCCAGGTTATCCCTTTATTACTTCTTTTAATGGTTGCACTCCAGCAACCGTGTGTGATCTGAATAATGATGATATACTTAAATTAATTAGCGGTTATTCCACGGGAGTGGTAGTGATGAATTTACGGCGTCCGGATACAGAAATTAAACCCTGGATTACCTATAGAGGAGCTCTGAATCGTCAAGGTAGTTTTGCTTGCACCAATTATGTATCAAATTCAGATCCTTATCTCACTCCACAAGTAAATAGATTGGAACAAAACTATCCTAATCCTTTCCGTCAGAATACCACTATCTTATACGAAACTAAGAAAGAAGGGAAAATAAACCTCTCTATTTACAATCTAAGAGGACAGCTGATTCGGACTTTAGAAGAGGGATACATTTCTTCGGGAAAACATAGTATTGATTGGGATGGAAAAGACTCAAGGGGAAGAACTGTGGCAAATGGAATATATCTCTGCAGATTAAAAACCCCTGAAACTACTCTAACTCGTCGTATGCTATTGTGTAAATAATATTGAACTTGACAGTGGGGACAATCCTGTTTATTAGATATAATAATAAATATAAAAAATAAGGAGAGAAAAAAAATGCCAAAAGTATTGATTGCCACCGAAAAACCCTTTGCTAAAGAGGCAGTGCAAAAGATTAAAAGTGAGTTTGATGCTATAGGCTATCAGCAAGTGTGGCTGGAGAATTATTCTGACCCTGAAGAGCTTCGGAAAGCTGCTGCTGATGTAGAAGCTCTAATTGTACGCAGTGATATTGTAGATGAAGCTTTATTTAATGCTGCTCCCAAACTAAAGATTGTCGTGCGTGCGGGTGCAGGTTATGATAATATTGACCTCACTTCTGCAAGCTCACATAATGTAATCGTGATGAACACTCCTGGACAAAATTCCAATGCCGTAGCTGAATTAGCTCTTGGTCTAATGATTTATATGGCGAGAGGAAAGTTCAATGGTAAAAGTGGAACCGAACTGGGGGGTAAAAAGCTAGCTTTATTTGGTTTTGGTAATGTAGGAAAACGCTTAGCTAAGATGGCTAAGGGCCTGGATATGGAAGTTTATGCCTATGACCCTTATATCAGTTCAGAACTAATGACACAGGAAGGAGTTATACCTCTAAATCAAGTAGAAGATATCTTCAAAATAGGAGATTATATTTCCCTTCATATACCTGCTACTGCAGAGACAAAGAAATCCATAAACTGGAATCTGCTCAGTCTGGTAAAAGACCATTGCATCCTGGTCAATACAGCTCGTAAGGAAGTTATTGATGAAGATGCTCTAATAAAAGCTCTGGAAGAAAAGAGTAAGTTTCGCTATGTGAGCGATATAGAACCGGATTGCAGTGCAAAACTTAGGGAACAATTTGCCGAAAGAGTGTTCTGGACTCCTAAGAAAATGGGAGCTCAAACGGAAGAAGCTAATATCAATGCTGGAGTTGCTGCTGCCCGTCAAATTATAGCCTATTTTGAAAAAGGTGATACTACCTTTCAAGTTAATAAATAACTCAGATTTATCAAAAAATAACCCCGGTTTAGATACCGGGGTTTATTTTTTCAAATTATCTTTGTTTTTTTATTCTGCTTTGTTTACTGGAACCACAGAAACATACTTTCTGCCTGTTCCCTTAGTTTCAAATTTCACATAACCTTCAGTTAAGCTATAAATAGTATAATCTTTTCCCATACCAACATTATTACCTGGATGTATCTTAGTACCTTTTTGGCGAATAATTATATTCCCAGGAATCACATATTCATTTCCATACTTTTTGATACCACGATATTTAGGATTACTATTTCTGCCATTTCGGCTGCTTCCCACACCTTTTTTATGTGCCATAATATCTCTCCTTAGGGAACCCGAATATCGGTTACTTTAATATTAGTAAACTGTTCCCGATATCCTTTTTTAACCCGATAGCCTTTCCGGCGTTTAGCGTGATAAATTATCTTTTTCTTACCTTTTATATTACCAATAACTTCTGCCAGAACAGCTGCACCTTCTACAACGGGTTGTCCCACTTTAATTTCATCATCGTTTCTAACGAGTAAGACCCTATCAAACTCAAGAGCTTGACCTGGTTTAGCCGTCTTCAGCAGGGGAACACTTAAAACCGTGTTTTCTTCTGCCCTGTACTGAAATCCTTTTATTTCAACGATGGCATACATCTTTACTCCTAAAATTCTTTATTCTTTTACCTTATTTTTATAATGAAGTTATAAGTCAAGAGAAATGTTTTATCCTTTTTAATAGAGCTAATATCCCTTTCTTTTTTCAATGCTTAGCAAACGAAAAATAGTTAAATATATCTACCGACTTTATTTTCATTGACAGAAATACTAATATTCTCTAGAAAGAAAAGAGAGGTGAAAAAGATATGGCGGTAGAAAAAGCCAAAACTATCAATTTTATGATGGATGAAATGTGGAAATGGAAAATGATGGAAGAAAAGTTTGATAATATGCTCAAACTTTATGACTATCATGAAATTCATCTTCCCATATTGCAAAATCGCTCCTTGATCCAACAGGGTATAACAGCCTTTATGCAAAGAGAAGAACCTGATTTCATATCCCGTCAGACATTGAATATTAATAACAACAAAAATCCGGAGAATCAACTTAGTTTGCGTCCGGAAGGAACAATTAGCGTTTTACACCGTGCAGCTACAATGTATCGCAAAGGTGACATTTTCCGTTACTATTACCAAGGTCCTATGTTTCATCGCAATCGTGAAGGTGTGGCACAAGAATCATCTCAACTGGGAGTGGAGCTGATGGGAAGTTCTAATATCCTCTCCGAAAATGAAATTATCAGTCTGGGAATTAAGTTATTAAATGAAGTGGGATTCTATGATGCCACGCTAAAACTCAATAGTTATGGTTGTGAAAATTGTCGGAGAGAGTTTTTTAAAGATGTGGATATAGAGCTTAGGACTAATGCTGATAGATATTGCCCCAATTGTCTGGTGGAACTTAGTGCAAATCCTTTTGCTGCTACTCATTGTGAGAATAAAAATTGCCAGCATAGTCTACCAGCTAATTTAAATATTAATAATTATCTTTGTGCCGAATGTAAAACTAAATTTGAACAACTTAAGAAAATACAAGCTAATCTAGGGAATATATATAAAGTAGACCCCAATTTAACCAAGAATTTTGCTTATTATAATGGAACTGTATTTGATTTCGTAGTCAAAAATCAAGATAATGAGTTAGTTGTTGGTGGAGGTGGAAGATACGATTATCTTTCGGAACGCTTGACGGGAAGAAAGATTCCAGCTATCGGTTTCTATCTAGACCTGGATTTGATATTTCAGCTGATGAAAGAAAGGAATCTGTTCTTGATGTTTGATAACGACTTTTCTGTCTATATTTGTACTCAATCTCCCAATTTGGAGATGATGGTATTGCAAATTGCCCAGGAGCTTCATTCTCAAAATATTATTACTATACTGGGAACAGAAGAGAATCCAGATAATAATTTAAAACAGGCACAAGCACATAAGTGCGATTTAATGATTACCTTACGGGAAGAAAATATTAGAGAAGGAAAGGTATTACTCTATAATCTGGAACATAAAGAACAAAGTTATATTCCTCTGAATCGCATTTTGGATACGGTTCAGGTAGTCCGTAAAACCTTAAAAAAATAATAGGAGAATATTATGCAATCCGTAAACACTCATCTTGCTCCAGCAGCAATTGGACCTTATTCACAGGGTATATTAATGAATAACACTCTTTTTATATCTGGACAATTGGGAATAGACCCTCGCACTGGTGATATGCCTATGAGCTTTGAAGCTCAAGCAAATCTAGTCTTTAACCATATAAAATCTATATTAGATGCAGCTAGTATGGGTTTTGCTCATGTGGTAAAGGTAACTGTCTATCTGGAGGATATGAACCATTTCTCTTTACTAAACGATATCTATACTCGTAATTTTAGTGCGCCATTTCCTGCTCGTGAAGTGGTAGAAGTCTCCAGGCTTCCTAAGGATGCTATGATAGAGATCTCAGTTATCGCAATGAAATAACTATGAGCATTATTACCAAAAGAGGTGATCAGGGGAAAACCAGCTTATCTGGTGGAGAAAGAATCTGGAAAGATAACCAGCGTGTTATAGCTTATGGAACCGTAGATGAATTGGATACTTTCATTAGTGATGCCAAACATTTAATCACTAATAAAAATTATGTTCAGCTTTTAGAAGATATCCAAAAGATTCTCTCTAGAATGATGGGAGAGTTAGCTACCAAAAATAAAGCTTATCCAGAACCTATAACTGCTGAAGAGGTGAAAAAGCTAAACGAACAGGTTCAAGCTCTGGAAGAACAAACTCCACTGAATGGCTTTGTAATTCCTGGTTCTTTACCGGTATCTGCAAGATTGGATATCTGTCGCACTGTAGCTCGTAGAGCTGAGAGAGAGATAGTTGCTCTTGCCAGGAAAGAGAGAGTTTCCAGAGAAATTTTGCAATATATAAACAGACTATCGGATCTCCTGTTTATGTTAGCGAGGACTTTAGAGGAAGAAGCAGGAGCCATTAAATATTTAAAACCTAATAAATAAATATAGAGGAGCAACCAAATGTATAAGATTGTATTAGTTAGACATGGTGAAAGTACCTGGAATAAGGAGAATCTATTTACGGGATGGACAGATGTAGACCTCTCGGAAAAAGGAATTGAAGAAGCTCATACTGCTGGTAAACGATTGTTAGAAGCGGGATTTGACTTTGATGTTTGCTGGACCTCTGTGCTAAAAAGAGCTATCAGAACTCTTTGGATTATTCTGGATGAAATGGACCGTATGTATTTGCCAATTCATAACGACTGGCGCTTGAATGAACGTCATTACGGTGCTTTACAGGGATTGAATAAAGCAGAAACTGCAGCAAAGTATGGAGAAGAGCAGGTAAAACTATGGCGGAGAAGTTATGATGTTCCACCTCCACCTTTGGATAAAAATGATCCGCGTTATCCTGGCAAAGACCGTCGTTATGCTAATCTTTCACCTGAACAGATTCCTGTTGGTGAATCTTTAAAAGACACCTGTAAACGAACAATGCCTTTCTGGGAAGAGGTTATCATACCTCGTTTAACGGCTGGAAGAAGAATCCTTATTTCTGCTCATGGTAATAGTCTTAGAGCTATAGTTAAAAACCTTGATGGTATCAGCGATACAGATATCGTAAATTTAAATATCCCAACTGGAATTCCACTCATCTATGAGTTCAATGATGACCTCACTGTTATCCGACACTATTACTTAGCCGAAGAAGAAGAATTAGCTAAAGCGGTGAGTGCAGTAGAAAGTCAAGCTAAAGTGAAAAAATAGATTTTACTTGACTAGGAGCCTAGGGTAAGAAAATTAAACAAAAATCTAGGAGTTCAAAATGGCAGTAAAGATTGACAAAGATATCTGCATTGGCTGTGCTGCTTGCATAGATACCTGCCCAACAGCTGCTCTATCTATGGAAGGTGATAAAGCCGTATGTGATGAGGATACTTGCATTGATTGTGGTTCCTGTATTGCCGTATGTCCAGTGCAAGCTATAACGGAATAAACATTTAAACAAATTATGATAGCGGGAGAGGGTATTTCTTCTTCCGCTATATCTTATTTTAGGATGGAGGATATTATGAAACACTATTTATTACTTTTTTCACTTTTAATCTCAGGACTCATCCTGATGCCATTAAGTGCTACAGATGTAAATGGCAATCAATCAGGAACCTGGACCTTGGCTAACAGTCCTTATAATATGATAGGTAGTGTAACAGTTCCCGTTGGCACTTCCTTAACTATTGAGCCAGGGGTTAATATTTATGCTATGGGTAATTATTATTTAACCGTACAGGGAACTTTATATGCAGTAGGCACAGAAGCAGACACTATCAGATTTAAAAGTGGTCAAACTGATCCTAATGCCCTGTGGAAGGGTATCAGATTGGAAAATGAGAGTTCACCTAGTTCTATATCTTACTGCTTTATAGAGAAGGCAGAATATGGAGTAAATTCAGTTAATTCTCCTGTACAAATCACTCATAATCGTTTTTCTCATAATCAGAAAGCATTGCAAATCTTTGCTATTGGCGCAGCTAATCCTGCAGATGTCCTTATTTCGGAAAACCTTATTGAATGGAGCATTCATAATGGCATAATGGTTGTTCAAAATAGTGATTTAGTAATTGAAAATAACGAGATTCGTTCCAATGGCACTGGTACTCAATATTATGCCGCTATTCAGCTTTCTAATCAATCTTCTGATGGTTCAAACTCACCTTTAATTCAAAATAATCATATTCACCATAATTTTAAACAGGGTATAACTGCCTGGGACCTTGTAGGAGTAAATGCTATCCAGCCTCAGATCTTGAATAATATAATTGAAAACAATCTAACGGGAATCTATCTGCTCAATTCTTCAGGTTATATAGCGGATAATATCATCAGAAATAATTTTATCCCTGGAGATGCCAATTCTGGTGCAGGAGTGATGATCACTGGGGCTACCAGTACGCCCTATTTTAAACATAATCAAATCTATGGTAATTTCACTGGATTTTATCTTGGACAGAATGCCAATCCTTGTTTAGGTGACCTTTCTAATAATAATGAATGGGCTCAAGGACAAAATGCTATCTATAATAATATAGATGAATCCAATATTCTACATAGCATCTATACCTATTCCTATACCAATTCCAGTATTGTCATTAAAGCAGAGAATAATTATTGGGAAACTAGTGATCCTACAGATATTGCCATAGGAATTCTGGATGGCAATGATAACCCCGCTCTTCCTATTGTTGATTTTATGCCATTTGTATACGTTTTTGATGGCACAACCATCAATGCAGAAATTACCTATAATGGTACATTTCTGCTTACAAATTATAGATTCCAGTTTGTAAGTGCGCATACATTTGATATTTTATTTGAAGGTGAAATTGAAATTGATTATCCTTTTATTATTTGCGCTTATTTAACAGAACCATTTTATATAGTGATTTTAGCGGATGCAGCTGGTATAGACCAAACATTTTATGGGACACCTGGTGGTTTATTACAACCTCAAATCTTTAATCCTAATCCCTATCACACTATAAATGTCGGCAATATAGAAATAAGTGAAACTCTTCCTCCTATCTATCAAACTGCTGAAACACCAGCTATGATAGGTAGTCATACCTGTTATCCCATTTATAATCGTTTCTTTGTCTATCACTGGGATTATATAAATTGGCTATATGAAGAAGGAGATTATCTCTATCTAGCTCGTCACGAACGCTACAATCCTTCGGGGAACATTATCTTTAATCTTCCTGAGGAAACGGTCTGGGATAAGATTCATAATCTCAATCAAGGAGATAGCTGGACGCGCACAGAAATTATAGATGAAGAAGGCACTCAGCGTCAAACTTCTTTCCAGTTTAGGGATGTGACCGAAATTGGTTGTATTGTTGATAAATCATCTCCCAGAGATTATTTCTATTCTATTATTATTCAAAAAGATAATGCAAACCAAGCTATACTAAGTGTAAAGCTATTGCTATCAGAATCTAATATTAACAGATTATATACTTACAATGAAGATGGCTATGCCAAGAGAGTTGATGATATATCTACAAATGCAGGAACGCCCTATCTGCAGGAAGGAAACTGGTGGGAATTTGACCCGATTGTTCCCATCTATCAACCACAATGGTTATGCTATGATATAGAATCTTATGTAGAACAAAGTCTTAATCTATACTGGCAACCCCCTATGGCTGATGGGATACATCAATGGACTTCCTATCGTATTTACGATTCTTATAATCAAGAAATACCTCAATTGATAGCAGAGGTCCCTTTCTCCCAAACTTACTGGCAAAGAAATATCTCTTTTAATGAACATTATATTCTAACTGTCTGTGCTTTTGATGGTAACACTGAAAGTTTACCTACTAATTTCATCATAGTTAATCCTACTGCTTATAATGACCCTGTGGCTACACCTCCAGTTATATCTATCCATCCTAATCCTGCTTGTTTTTCCGTTAACCAGCAAGTAGAAATAGCTATTAAAAGCGATGTTAATTTAAAAGGAAAAATCAATATCTATA
>Ga0265294_10008161_pt1 | contig 12280 bp, 10 predicted proteins | sample MunlanPumphouse3_FD_192504 | JGI IMG/M metagenome (GOLD analysis project Ga0265294, IMG submission 192504) | Groundwater microbial communities from a municipal landfill in Southern Ontario, Canada - Pumphouse #3 | ecosystem: Environmental > Aquatic > Deep subsurface > Groundwater | place... | reverse complement strand
GTCGTACTCGGGATCGCGCAGCCGCACGTCGATATCCGCCTCGCTCGTGGCCTTGACCTCGATGAGGTCGCGGAAGCCGAGCTTCTCGTACTCGTCGCCGTACTGGACGAGCACGTCGAAGTAGGAGTTGACCACCGCCGCCTGGTACTTGCTCATGGTCTGGAACGGCACCGGCCGGATGCCGTACTTCTCGTTCGCCTCGCGCTCCAGATCCGGGTCTTCCAGCGGGTCCACGAACTCCACGCGCACACGGCCGTTGCCCACCACCTCGTACTCCTTGAGCAGGTCGCGCAGTTGCGGCACCAGCGGCGCGAGCAGCGGGTGGGTCTTGGCGCTGAAATAGCCGCGGATCAGCAGCGGCTCCTGCAACTGGGCGAGATAGCCGCGGGTCGCGTCGGAGATGGAGTAGATGTTGCCCTTGGTGACGTCGACGCGGGCCCAGCCCACCGGCTGCAGCCAGAGATTGGCGGCCATGAAGTTGACGATGGCGAGCCCCGTCACCAGGCGCCAGTGCCGGTGCGCCTGGGGCGCGGCGTCCGCCGCCCAGCGCAACCGCTCCAGGGTCAGCACGTTGAGGGTGAGGAACACGCCCACGATGCTCAGGTAGTAGTAGATGTCCCGCAGGTCGATCACGCCGCGGGTGATGGAGTCGAAGCGCGAGCCCGTGCCCAGCAGCTTGAGGAACTCGCCCGCGCGGTTGCCGAACAGGCTGGTGAGGGCATCGGAGCCGACCAGATAGAAGAGGCCGCCGATGAGCGCCGTGCCGATCAGGCTCACGATCTGGCTGTCGCTGCGCGCCGAGACGAACAGGCCGACGGCCGTGTAGGCCGCAGCCAGGAACAGCGTGGCCACGTAACCGCCGATGACCGGGCCCCAGTCCAGCGGCCCCAGCAGCGAGACCGTGACCGGCAGCGGCAGGGTGAGCGCCAGGGCCAACGCCACCAGCCCCAGGCACGCCAGGAATTTGCCGAGCACCAGCCGCAGCGGCGGGACCGGCGCCGTCATGAGCATCTCCAGCGTGCCGGCGCGCCGCTCCTCGCTCCACATGCGCATGGTGAGCGCCGCCACCAGGAAGATCAGCAGCAGCGGCATCCACTCGAACAGGGGACGCACGTCGGCGATGTTGCGGGCGAAGAAGGTGTCCACCCAGAAGAAGGCGAACAGGGTCGCCGCCAGGAACGCGGCCAGGAAGATGTAGGCGACCGGAGAGGCGAAGAACGCCGCCAGCTCCTTGCGCGCCACGCGCAGCACGTCACGCATGGGCCACCTCCTTCACGCCGCCGGCGTTGATCTCGCCGAACACCGCCTCCAGGTCGCGCACCTCCGGCTGCAGCGCGTACAGGGCGCAGCCGCCCTCCAGCAGGGCCCGAGCCACGGCGGGGGCCGCCGCCTCGGGCTCGGCCGCCTGCAATGCCAGGGCGTAGCGGTGCCGGCCGTCGCGGCTGTCCACATGCTCCACGCCGCCCACCTCCGGCAGGTCGGCGAGCAGCTTGCGGGCCCGGTCGGGGGCGCCGTCCAGCACCACCAGCAGGCGCCGCGAACGGTTGAGGTCGGCGAGGCGCGCGTCCAGCGCGAGCTGCCCGTTGCGGATGATCAGCACCCGGTCGCAAGTGGCCTGCACCTCCTGCAGGATGTGAGTGGAGAGGATGACGGTGGCGTGTTGCGCCAGGTCGCGGATCAGGGCGCGCATGTGCAGGATCTGGGACGGGTCGAGGCCGTTGGTGGGCTCGTCCAGGATGAGGATCCCGGGCCGGTGCAGGATGGCCTGCGCCACGCCCACGCGCTGGCGGTAGCCACGGGAGAGGGTGCTGATGAGCTGGGCTGCCTTGGGCTGCAACTCGGTGCGGGCGATCGCCTCGCGCACTGCGGCGAGCCGCGTCTCCTCCGGCACTCCGTGCAGCCCCGCCTGGTACTCCAGGTAGTCGATCACGGTCATCTCCGGATAGACGGGGCAGTTCTCCGGCAGATATCCGATGCGGCGCTGCACGTCGCGCCGGTGTGCGGCGATGTCCAGGCCGTCGATGGTGATGCGGCCCGCGCTCGGCTCCAGATAGCCGGTGAGCATCTTCATGATGGTGGTCTTGCCGGCTCCGTTGTGGCCGAGCAGCCCGACGACTTCGCCTTGTTGGATGCGGAAGGACACGCGGTCCACCGCCGTGAAGTCGCCGTAGCTTCGCGTGAGGTCGGATACTTCGATCATGCGAAACTCCTCATGTCCGTGTTGTAAGGTTGGTTTACGGCGATTCGATCATTTCCGGACAAAACGAATGAAAACCGTTTCAATTGACCTTCGTCCGGAAGAAAAGTTTCCGCGCCAAGGGCGGAGAGGGGCGTCCCGCATCGTAGCCCGTGTTGTCCGGGTCGGCGCGGGATGCCGGCAGCGCTTGTCGTGGGGAAGTATAGATAGAAGGACAATAACCGGGCGCGCGCGACCTGGAGCCGGTTTGGTGGTCAGGCCTGTGGCAGGCGCCCCGGAGCGACGACAGACGGGACGTAATCCGTATCTTCGGAGCGCGCCGTCACTCAGGCTCCGGGCCGGTCGCGGAAAAACCCGGGTGAAAGGTTACTGTCCCGCGAACCATGTCCTTTCCAAACGCCAAGGCAAGAAAATACTCTTGCGGAACGCCTTCAAGAACCAACTCCGGAACGTTTCTGAAACCGAAGCGCCCGTAGTAATTCGGATCACCCACGAGCACGCAGCCTTTGGCTCCCAAGGCTTTCAGCAGGGACAGCCCCTCATGAATGAGCGATTTCCCGATACCCTGCCGCTGAAACTCCGGCAACACTGAAACCGGGCCGAGGCCATACCAACCAGGACTGCCATCGGAAATCGTCACGGACGAGAAGGCTATATGGCCCACCACCTTTCCCCCGACCTCGGCAACCAGCGAAACCGTCAAGGCATTGGCCGCTCGCAATGCATCGATGATGAAGTGCTCCGTGTGGTGGCTGTGCGGATGATGCGCGAAAGCCGCTCGGGTGACGGCCGCTATTGCCTCACGATCGGACTCCGACTCTTTACGGATGATCATGTGCGATCCCGATCCATGCCCCGGACGCTACGGCTCAGGACCAACACCGCCGGCCCGCCGCACCGCTGCTGCAGCCGGAAAGAACCGCAGCACTTACCAGCGCGCCCGATCCATCGGGCGAACAAAGGCCCAGGCGGACGGTTGAAAGGCTGCGGCCTGCAATCTTTCCCGCCCCCTTCACATCCGTGGTCGCGCCAAGCTGGACACCGTCTCACGTGGCTCAGAGCCAGCCCACGCTCCGGGCCCACTCACGGGCTTTGCGTTTGTATTCGGCAAAATCCGCCGGCGGCTTGCCGCCTTCAGCCGCCACTTCGCGCCGATGCCGTTCCAGGTCTTGTTGGAACGGCGGCAACCCCACCGCCTGCCTTCTGGCATCGAGGTGTTCGGGGTCCTCGACCTCGCACCAAAGTTCGCCCTGCTCGTTCCAGTCCAGCACCGTGCCATAAACCTGCGGCCTGTTTTCGTTGAAGCGAATCCGATCGGTAAGATAGGCCACCTGGACCAGCGGCGCATCCCCGCTTTCCGCAGCCCTCGCGAGCAGCACGAGGAAGTTCCTCTGCAACTCCGGCGTGCATATCGAATGCTGCGCGATGATCCACGCCGCCCGGCCCCCTTCGGGGCCGACCGGCGCAATCCCCGGCCATCCGTATCTGGAGACCAAACGATCCAGCGCGATCGCATTTTCCCGGTGAACCTGCTGCATCTCCGGGGCGTAGTCGCCATAGAGCCGCCCTTCGCGCAGCAGCCGCGACCGCACGTCCGCATCGCGTTGCATCAGCGCCAGCAGTTCATCGAGCAATTGCTGGTTCATCTTCCGGTCTCTTTGGGAAGGGCATCACGGCATGAAAGATGAGGTTGGACAATTTACATTTCACCTGGTTCCGCCGCCACACCCTGCAGTGGCCTTCCGCATAAGGCCACCTTGGTGCAGCTTGAGTGAAACGGAGCGGAATGCTCCAACTTTACTACGACTGTGATCGCCATCGAGTACATCACCCATGGCTGCAGCATGCCAGGAGCGGCTTTCGGTTGTACAATCCGTTTCCATCTCTGCAACAAAACCAACCGCTCAGGCCGGGTTCCGGTTTGGGTAACCGATACACCTGCGACGCCGAGGAAACCGCATGATCAGCCCACATCGTTCCTGCACCGTTCTGTTGTTATCGTTTCTTGCCGCCGTTCCGGCTGTCGCCGCCACCCCGCAGGAGCAAGCGGTCGAGGCTCTCGGCGTGCTCAACGGCACCGCGCTGCATTGCCACTACATGGATGAAGTGCGCCGCATCAAGAGTGTAGTAGTGGCCCACGCCCCGCGCACCCGGCCGATGGGCGCGGTCTTCGAGACAGCCACCAACGAGAGCTACCTGGCCTTCTCACAGGAACAGAGGGCCTGCCCGCCACCGGACGATTTCACCCGCGAGGTGGATGCCGCCATCGAGGCACTGCAGGCCGCCTCCGCGCCCGGGGAGCGGACGAATTGATCCATGACAAAGCATGCCGCGATGGATGCGGTTATGTTTTGGCGCTGCCGGAGGAGCGGGCGGCGCAATTCTTCTGCGCCAACCCGCTCCCGCCAGACCTGAGGTGACGCAACGACTACGTTTTACGGAGAATGGGACTGTGAAAATGCAGCACACTCTACGCCAGCGCCTGCTTGCCCTTTCCCTGCCCCTGATATTGTTGCCGGCAACTGGTGGTATTGCGGCCGAGACGACGCCTGTCGACACGCAGGAGGAAGAGGTTCAGGAAAGCGCCATCCGTGGACGCTTCATGCTCATGAACCATTACGGAGAAACGGTCACAAACCTGGACTATCGAGGCAAGTTCCAGCTCATCACCTTCGGCTACACCTTCTGCCCCGACATATGCCCCACCACTCTTTTCAACATGGCGCAGGCGCTCCACCTTCTCGGCGAATCCGCCAAACAGATACAGCCTCTATTCGTCAGTGTGGACCCGGAACGCGATACGCCGAAAGTACTGCGTGAATACGTGGCGTATTTCCATCCCGACATCATCGGCCTGACGGGGCCTGCGGAACTCGTCAAGCGCGCGGCTGACAATTTCAAGGTGAAATACGAGAAGGTGATCGACCCGAACCGCGATCCCAGACTCTACGCGGTAGACCACTCGGCCGGCATCTATCTCATGGCACCCGACGGACAGTTCATCGTCAAATTCGCCCACGCCCTGCCGCCCGACCAACTTGCCGAGCGCCTTCGCGCCATTCTTGAGCGAAGCTGATGAACCCTGAGACCTGACACGGGAGGCGCCCTTGTTACGGGCGCCTCTACACTCCCCGTTCCTCCATGACACTTGGCGCACGAACCTGCTGCAAGGCCGCGCAGGACACGAACGTATGCAACAAGACTCGCCGATTCAACCGTACCCCCGCCAGTCCCGCCCAAGCTAAAGCACTCTGCGCGTTTTGGCTACGCACCCGCCTCGCTGTTTGCGTTGACGATCAAGAAGCCGGCTGCATTTTGAAGTTTTTCTTCTGCTCGATGCCTATCGCGGGATTTGTGTTCTACCCCTGTTTTTGACCTGCTCAGATATTTGTAAGCGCTTAACTGTGACCAGTATCACAACGTTTGCGTGCAAATTCGCATGAACCATGAACTGGTTTATTCATAACATGAATCGGACAGCGCTCAATAAGATCGATGCGTTGATGGAGACCATGCCCCTGCCCGGTTGCAGGCGCATGATCGCCCGCATGATCGCCGCGGCATAGGCGGTGAAGATGACGCAACGCGTATGTCTTCCGCTTAAGCAGTCATCTCCCGGAAGTCGTGGCACCAAGTCACAACATAGCGCAAGGGGGGAATACTATGACACGCAACTTGGGGATACGCTATCGTCGAACTGACCGGCTAACCCTCGCCCTCGCATTGTCCGCCGCCCTCGGCCTCGGTGGCTGCTTTGGCAACGGCGGCGGGGACAGTGACGCCACCGTCACACCTCCACCCGCACCGACAGACACCACCACCCCCACCGATGGCGGCAGGGATGATGACGCCACCGTCACACCCCCACCCGCATCGACGGACACCACCGCCCCCACCATCAGCCTCACCTCGCACACCGATGGCCAGACGATCACCGGGGAGCGCACTCTCACCCTCACCTGGACGGTGATGGACGATACTGCCGTGGCGAGTTCCGAACTCACCCTCAACGGTACGCCGGTCACGTTAAGCAGCAGCAACGGCCACTACAGCGCCAGCCTCACACTTGCCGACAACGCCAACACCATCACGATCACGGCGAGCGATGCGGCTGGTAATACCGCTACCCGATCGCTCACGCTCACCTATCCGTTCCTCGCCTTCGCCAACGGCCAAGCCGCTACCGTAGTCATCGGCCAGCGCGACTTCGATTCGAGCAGCTACAATCAGGGCGGCCGCGAAGATGGCAATACCATCAGCTACCCCTACGGCAACCCGACCGTGTACAACGATGTACTGTATTTGCCGGACTACGGCAACAGTCGGGTACTCGGCTTTCTCAGCGTGCCCACCGTTAACAACGCCTTTGCCGACTTCGTACTAGGCCAGCCGGATTTCACGACTATTGCCGGGGGCGCCAGTTCGGACGGTTCGTTCGCTGATCAGATGCACGGACCGCAGACCGCGGTGGCGGCGGACGGCAAGCTGTTTGTGACTGATTACCTCAACTCCCGCATCCTCATCTGGAACAGCGCGCCGACCGGCCCTGGCCCGGCCGATGTGGTGGTTGGCCAGCCGGACGTCTCGGATACTGCGTTCAGGTGCACCCGGGCGGGCCTTAATGGCCCCGAGAGCGTCCACGCAGTCGACGGCAAGCTCATCGTCGCCGACACCGAAAACCACCGCGTGCTGATCTGGAACACCATCCCCACCAAGCACGGGGCACCTGCAGACCTCGTGTTAGGCCAGGCGGACTTCACGCGCTGCGACAATAACCGCGGCGGCGCACCGGCAGCGAACACCTTATACTCTCCAAGCGACGTCTGGAGCGATGGCACTCGCCTGATCGTCGCCGACAGCGACAACCACCGCGTACTGATCTGGAACAGCTTCCCCACCGCGAACGGCCAACCGGCCGACGTGGTGCTAGGCCAGGCGGGCATGACGACAGGCGCATTCGGCACCAGCGCTCGGGACCTTAACCGCCCCTATATGCTGAACTCTAACGGCAACCAGTTGTTTGTGGTGGACCACGCCAACCATCGGGTGTTGATCTGGGACCGTATCCCGACCGCCAGCTACACGCCCGCCGACCGGGTGCTCGGGCAGCCGAACTTTAACTCCAATGCATCCGCCGCAGGCGCAGCAGGCATGAATCAACCTACCGGCGTTCACGTCTTCGACGGCAAGCTGAGCGTGGCGGACGGCTTGAACGCCCGTTACCTCATCTACGAGGCGACATAATCCGCTGTTCGTCCCTCCACGCACACCCAGCCGTCAACCTTGCCGAGTCTCGGCCCGCACGCCTGGGCTTCTTTGTGCGACTCGGCGCACGGGGCAGAGGGCGGATTTAACTTTTGCTGCTGCCCGCCCTCGTCTCCGTGCTTCGTGGTTGGAGAAAATGCTCCCTTCCATTTTCCAGCGCACTGATATCGCACGCCTACACACTGTCATGCAACAAATCACGATAGCGCTAGCAAGCTGTTGGGCACGACCAAGCTGTTCATGCCTTTATCCGAAAATAATTTATCTTTACCGCCAGCCAAAACAGAAACGACCCAGTGTCTAATCATTCATGGCGGCTCTTTCTTGTGGTGAACGCTTTCCGCCCCTTGGTCCGCTTGCGGCCATGAGCATACTGTGGGATTCGACTGACAAACAGCGCCCATCCTAGAGCTTCTCGATCGAACTGAAGGTAGTTGCATTTGAACCGTTCACTCCGCTCCAGGAAATCGTGAAGCTCCGGATGATTAGGATTCTGCCGCGCCCATGCGTCCGCTGCGCGCCAGTGCTTACTCTCGTATCGATCCCAATCATCCTGCGAGGAATCAATCAGGCCCACCAGAGTCATTCCCTCCCGATTCAGCCATTGGACCGTATCCTGAAGCGTCCGCACCGCCCCTCCACAGAAGTGTTCCGCCGATTGTGGCGGCACTGATCGCTTTCGCGCATAGATATCCCCGATCGCCATGATTCCGCCCGGCCGGACATAACGCCGCAACCACGCGACCATCTCCTCAAAGGTGCCGATAGCGAAGGACGCGCCTATACAACAGCAAACGTCATAGGTACCGAGTTCTCCAGCAAACTGGCTCGCCGGCACCTGATGAAACGCAATCTCTCCCTTGAGGTGCGCGCGCCAAGCGGTCCTTTCCTTCTTTGATGAATGCCGGGTTCAGCTCGACTCCATCCGCCTTGACGGCAAACTGCTCGGCGATGCGTTGCAGTAGCCAGCCTTTGCCACACCCTATGTCGAGCACCCGATGACCGTCTTCGATTTGACAGTATTCGACGAGCAGATCCAGCTTCGCCATGCTGGTCGGATTCTGGTACGTATGATCCCGCTCAATGATGGTGATGAAGTCGATGAAGTCCATGGATCCCCCACCCGAAATAGCAATCAGCCCACATCCAGCACACGCGAAATCCGTGAACCGCGCCACTGGGGTCCGACCTTGCATGAACCCGCCGCGGTTGATCCGATGCGTTCATGCAAGATCTGATCTTGTTTAGCGGATTTGTTTTACGTTCCCATCCACAAACCTCGCACCGCCCGGCGAAAATAAATCTGTTCCCTATTCCCGGTCGGGTCAATGTATTTGTTGTCTGCGCGGGCGAATACGTAGGCCTTGAAAAGATCGATGACGGGATCTGGAACGTCTACTTCGGGCTGCCCGTACATCGGGATATTGTCGATCCGGGTTCCACCACCGCTTGACGCGCACCCGACCACCACTCCGACGACTAGCGCTACCACTACGATCATTCGTAGTGTTTTAATTTGCCTCTCTTTTCTTGTTATGTGTTTAACGCACCTCTTTAGCCATGGCTTACCCTGGAGTGCAGCGGAAGGGTAAGCCGCCAGCCTCGAAGTGCCGGTCAGGGGTAAACGTCTCGCACAATTGCCTCTTTAGAAGAGCGCAATGCGCCAGCTGAACGAACGCGTCGGAGTCAGGTCTTGCATGAACACTTTAGTCGAACCTCGACGTGTTCCTACAAGACCTGACCTCATTCTTCAGTGTTTTCCTTTCTTAATTGTGATCGGAAATACTTACCGTGGGGCCTTTCTGTCACACGCTAAGGTAACCGCCATCGACCACAATCTGGGCCCCACTCACAAACGATGCCTTGTTTGACAGCAGGAAGCAGACGACTTCGGCGACTTCCCTGGGCTCGCCCAGTCGACCGATGGGATGCAACTTCTCCAAGCTCGATTTCAGGTCGGTATTCGTCCACTGCTCGATGAGCGGCGTCAAGATATAGCCCGGATGCACGGAGTTAATCCGGATTCCCTGCTTGCTGTACTCGATCGCTGCAGATTTGGTCAGGCCGGCAACGCCGTGCTTCGAGGCGCAATACGCACCAAGGTTTTCAATGCCAGCCAGACCGGCGATAGACGAGGTGTTAACGATAGCTCCACCACCCGCCGCCAAAATCGCCGGTATTTGGTAGCGCATGCCGTAGAAAACACCATTCAGATTGACGTCGATGACGCTGCGCCACTCCTCGGGCGTCAACTCACCTACATGCTTTTCCGGGCCAACGATGCCGGCGTTGTTGAAGGCCAGATGCAGTGCGCCGAATGTTTTTACAGCAAACTCAACGGTGGCTGCAGCGTCTTCTTCTTTGGCCACGTTAGCGCGAAACGCCGCTGCTTTTCCTCCGGCCTTTGTGATCTCCTCAGCAACCGATTCTGCAGCCTGAAGATTGACGTCAGATAAAACCACGGACGCCCCCGCACCGCAAAGTATCCGTGCCGTTTCGGCACCAATGCCTGAGCCGCCCCCCGAAACAATGGCAACCTTCCCAAGAAATTCTGTTGACATCGTTGGTTCTCCTATGGTGGTGATTCGGTCAATGTAGTCTATCGCGCTGAAGCAATACAACCCGATTCGCATGATAAAAATTGGCGGTACTGGCGAATTACTCGAAAAGGCGCGGCTTCATTTGGAATGCACCCGGAACAGGCTTGCCTCGGCTGGATCAGGCGGTTCATCCTCTTTCATGGCAAGCGCCATTCGGGGGAGAAAGGAGCGCCCGAGATCGAGGCGTTTTGTCGCACCTTGCAACAGATCTGAATGTCGCCGCCTCAACGCGGAACCAAACCCTGAGTTTATTAGGGTTCTTTTATCAGGAAGTACTAGACGCGGCCGGTGATGGCGGGCCTGTTTTACGGGACTGGCATGCGCTTGATGGAATGTGTGCGGTTGCGAGTGTTGCGGACGGACTTGGTTGCCCGCGCCTTTACCCACGCCGCGCCAGCTTAGGGATCGATCCGAATCGCGGGCGCACCCTGGCGCTATGACCCGCGACAGCCACCCCCTTACCGAAGGCATTGCATCCAGACCCTACAAACTGTCATGCAATAATTCCCGACCGCTATGGTATACTTTTTGATATGACCAAGCTGTTCATGCCTTTATCCGTCCGGATGCAACTCGAAGAGTATGTGCGGAACGGATATCCCCGTGAAACCTGCGGATTGCTGATCGGCCGTCAGAACGGGCGGCAGGTGGAGGTGCGGCGCATCATCGCGGCGCGCAACCTGAACACCGAGCGGGCGCACGACCGCTACGAGCTCGATCCCGAGGATTTTCTCGCCGCGGACGCGGGCGCGCGCGCCGAGGGATTGGAGATCGTGGGCGTCTGGCATTCGCATCCCGATCATCCGGCCCGCCCGTCCGAGACGGATCGCGCCGCCGCGTGGGAGGGGTGGTCCTACGTCATCGCGTCGGTCACCAGGAGCGAAGTCGCGGACGTGCGCTCGTGGCGTTTGAACGGAGAGCAGTTCGAGGAGGAGTCCATCCTGTCATGAACACCATAACCATTCGTATCCCCACCCCGCTGCGTTCCTACACGGGCGGGGCGGATGAAGTCCACGTGCAGGGCGACACGGTGGATCAGGCGCTGCGCGCGTTGGGCGAGAGCTACGACAACGTGATAAAGCAGGTGATGACGCCCGAAGGCGATCTGCGCCATTTCGTCAATGTCTACAAGGGCGAGAAAAACATCCGCGACCTGCAGGGTCTGCAGACGCCGGTGGCGGACGGCGACGTGCTGTCCATCGTGCCTGCGGTGGCGGGCGGCGCGGACAAGGCATCGGCGCGGCGCCTGGCGGAACTGCGTGCGAGCGTCCCGGAGGTGTATCCCAAAGACGCCATCGCGCTGCAGAGCCGGGGCGCGGCATTGATCGACGTGCGCGAGGCGGACGAGATCGCGCGCGGCAGCCCGGTCGGGGCCAGCCGTCTTGGGCGCGGCTACTTGGAGTTACGCATCGAGGACGTGGTGCCGGATTTCGACCGCACTGTGCTGGTACTGTGCGACGGCGGCGTGCGTTCGCTGTTCGCGGCGGAGGACCTGCTGCGCCTCGGCTATCGCGACGTGCGCTCGGTGAGGGGCGGCTTCTCGCGCTGGAAGAACGACGGCCTGCCCTTCGAGGTGCCGCGCATGCTGGACGGCGATGCGCGCGACCGCTATTCGCGCCACCTGCTCATGCCGGAGGTGGGCGAGAAGGGTCAGTTGAAGCTGCTGGACAGCAAGGTGCTGCTGGTGGGCGCCGGCGGGCTCGGGTCGCCCGCCGCCTTCTATCTCGCTGCTGCGGGCGTGGGCACGCTTGGCATCGTGGATCACGACGTGGTGGACCGCAGCAACCTGCAACGGCAGATCCTGCACACCGATGACGCGGTCGGCACCTCGAAGGCACAGTCGGCGCGCGCGCGCATCGAGGCGCTGAACCCCGCCGTCAAGGTGGTGCCGCATGAAGCGCATCTCGACAGCGGCAACGTGGACGAGATCTTCGGCGGCTACGACGTGGTGGTGGACGGCTCCGACAACTTCCCCACCCGCTATCTCGTCAACGACGCCTGCGTGAAGTTAGGCATCCCCAACGTGCACGGCGCGGTGTATCGGTTCGAAGGGCAGGTCACGGTATTCTGGCCCGGCTATCGGGAGCCCGGGCCGTGCTACCGCTGTCTCTATCCCGAACCGCCACCGCCCGAGATGGCGCCCTCCTGCGCCGAGGCGGGCGTGCTGGGCGTGCTACCCGGCGTGATCGGGCTTCTGGAGGCGGTGGAGACCATCAAG
>Ga0265294_10008160_pt1 | contig 12281 bp, 10 predicted proteins | sample MunlanPumphouse3_FD_192504 | JGI IMG/M metagenome (GOLD analysis project Ga0265294, IMG submission 192504) | Groundwater microbial communities from a municipal landfill in Southern Ontario, Canada - Pumphouse #3 | ecosystem: Environmental > Aquatic > Deep subsurface > Groundwater | place... | reverse complement strand
CCTATTTTTACTCGCAATAAATTTTCAGAATCTTAGGTTAAGGTAAATCCTTGCGCTTTTATAGCATCTTTTACTTCGTATCTAGGTTTTTCCATTAAAGTTTTAAGACAACGTTCACTCCAAGTATCGTCAATTTTTCCTGAAGTTCTCTTTATATAGTATTCCTTAACTTCTTGGTCATATTCATTAATTAAAGCTTCATCTTTTGATTCATCATATATATCCGTCTTAAATATAACATCAAGTGGAAGCCGTGGCCTTTGTGCCTGTTCTCCCACCGGATAACCTAGACACATGCCAAAAACAGGGTAAACTAATTTTGGTAGTTTTAATAGTTCACACAAAGCCCCAATATCATTTCTTATTCCGCCTACAAAAACACCGCCTAAGCCAAAGGATTGAGCTGCAATATAGGCCTTTTGGGCTGCCAGAGCAGCATCCACTGTTGCTACAACAAATGTTTCATGATTAGAAAACACTTTCTTGTCAGCATCTTTCCAATACTTTGCTGCACGATGCAAATCAGCACAAAACATAAGAAATACTGGACAATTCACTACCCAGGGCTGTCCGCCTGCTATTTCTGCAATAGCAGCTCGTTTTTCAGTGTCTTTAATATTAATAATTGTAAACGTTTGAAAATAACTAGATGTCGCTGTCCACTGTGCTGCAGAAATTATTTCATGTAATTTTTCAGGTTCAATTTCCTGCTTAGTAAATTTTCTTATAGATCTTTGTGATAACAAAACCTTCATTGTTTCGTTCATTTCGTACACCTCTTTCAAAATATTCATAACCTAAAACTAAAGGTTTATCCATAATGATACTACATCTTAAGCATTATGCCAACTTGTAGAAGTAACCCTAGGCGAGTTGCGGCTTCTTCTGTCAAAGTTTCTGCGTCTTTCATGCATTCTTTTATTTCCATAGGCCTGGGTATTATATCCATCACAGCATCTATATCACAAGTTAAGACATTTTGATAGCCTTGGCCTAAGCTTCCCGACAGACAAACAACAGGGACATTAAATTTCTTAGCTAGTTTAGCAATACCCACAGGTGCCTTACCAAAAACTGTTTGGAAATCAGTACAACCCTCACCTGTAACAACTAAATCGGCGGTTTCCATTTTTTTATTTAACCCGCTTGCTTCTAAAAGAATTTCTACACCCGACTGAAGCTTAGCCTTAGTAAAAAACATCAGCCCTGCGCCCAATCCTCCTGCCGCACCTGCTCCAGGAATTGCAGCCACATCCTTTCCTGTCGTTTGGCTGGCAATTTTTTGATAATTTTCTAAAGCTACTTCAAGTTCCTCCACCATTGCTGGCGTAGCACCTTTTTGTGGTCCAAAAACTAAGGTAGCACCACTAGCTCCACAAAGGTGGGTATCTACATCACAAGCCACAATAATTTCTGCTTGTTGCAAGCGTTTATCTAAATCCGCCATATTTATGGTTACCAATTTACCCAGAGCTTTCCCACCAGGGGGCAATTCGTTATTATTAATGTCAAGGAATTTAACCCCCAAAGCTTGTGCTAGACCAGCTCCACCATCATTAGTTCCACTACCGCCAATACCGATAATAAACTTCCGAAGTCCTTTGTCTAAAGCCGCCTTAATTAGCTGACCTGTGCCATACGTAGTAGTAAGAGATGGATTTCTTTTCTCTACGGGAATTAAAGTTAACCCTGAAGCCGCCGCCATTTCAATTACGGCCGTTTTCCCTTCACCTAATATTCCCCACCTAGCTTGTACTTTTTCAGAAAGCGGTCCCACCACTTCGGTGTAAATAAATTTGCCACCTGTTGCTGTTACCAATGCTTCCACTGTGCCTTCACCTCCATCGGCAATCGGCACTTTTAAAACATCTGCTTTGGGAAATACCTTTAGTAGTCCTCTGGCAATAGCATTTGCAGCTGTTATAGCTGACAAACTTCCTTTATAAGAATCCGGAGCAACTAGAATACGCATAAATTCACCTCAAAACAAATTGATATTTGACAAAAACCTCGTAATAAATTCATCAATAAAAATCTTCTAATAGTTCAGAAAAAACATCAGGTGCCAACTTTTTTACTGACTGCATCTGATTATTTTTTGCTAAACCACTTATTTTTTCATAGCTTGGCTTTGTTAAATTTTCATAAAGCAAACCCGTCAAAAGTCCCTCATGTTCAAGCACATGGTTTAATACTGCTCCCTTATCACCGGCATCATAACCGCCAATATCCTTGACATCAACAAGTTTGTCCTTAAACCACTCATAAGTATTAACCTTATTAAACGTTACGCAGGGACTAAAAACATTAACCAACGAAAAACCAGGATGTCTTACAGCCGCTACCAGTAAATCCGTTAGCTCTTGCAACTGTAGCGAAAACCCTTGTCCTATGAACGTAGCTCCTGCCGCCAAGGCCATTTCTAACGTAGAAACAGGTGTCTCAATGTTTCCTGTTGGCGTTGTCTTCGTCTTAAAACCCAAATCACTACGAGGAGAAGTTTGACCTTTTGTCAATCCATAAACATGATTATCCATTAAGACATAAGTAATGTTTATATTGCGTCTTATGGCATGAAAAGTATGTCCAAGACCAATAGCCATACCATCTCCATCACCGCCGCAAGCAATGACATTAAGTTTATGGTTTGCTAGTTTTAGGCCCTGAGCAAAAGGCAAAGCTCGTCCGTGGGTAGTATGCATGCCATATGCATATATATAACCAGAAAATCTTCCACTACAGCCTATACCACAAACAAGAGCCAATTCATGTGGTTCCATTCCTAACTGAACAACTGCTTTTTGCAAAGCCATTTGTACTGCATAGTCACCACAACCAGGACACCAGTTAGGCTTAACATTATTTTTAAAATCTTGTAAAACAGCCATTTACAGCACCTCCTTACAACTAGCAAGCAACTGTTCAGTATACATAATATCGCCATCATATTGTAGAATGTTCTCCAAATGAGGACACTGTTCAATATGCATACGAATTAAACCTGCCAGTTGCGCTGTAGCATTATGTTCAACTACAATTATTTTTTTGGCCTGCCTAATGTATTGCTCAAGCTCTTTTGCAGGAAATGGTAACAAAAGCCTTACCTGCACATGATTGATTTTCTTGCCTTCCTGGCGCAAAATTTCGACTACTTCCGCAATACAACTGCGTGTAGAGGTCATGCCTATGACTAATGCATCCGCTTCGCTATAAGGAGCATCAACAGCTAAGGCCTTCTTATAATTAGCAAGAAACGTTTTCATTTTTTGTAAACGTTTTTCTGTCTGCTTAATTCTCATGTCCTTGGCTTCCGTTGGGCGACCACTTTCATCATGTTCCAACCCTGTACCTAAGCATATACCATTGGGCGTACCCGGTATTATTCTTCCTGATATACCGTCCGTTTGTGCTACGCTATAACGAGGAAAATATTCAGGAGCCTTAATAGGAGGAAGTGAACTTGCTTCCACAATATTGCCGCGTCTTATTTCCATTTTGTCATATTCCGGTATCAGCATAGTTTGCTTACCTAAGGATAGTTGTAAATCGGCCAATACTATAACCGGGCACTGGTATTCTTCAGCTAGATTAAAAGCCTCAAAAGTGTCATAAAAACCCTCTTCTATAGTACTAGGTGATAATACTATTTTGGCAGTATCCCCATGCGTATTATACAAAGCGGCAAATACATCAGACTGCTCATGTTTTGTAGGCAACCCGGTACTAGGTCCCCCTCTTTGTGAATGAACTATGACTAACGGTGTTTCCGTCATTGCCGCCAACCCGATTGTCTCTGACATTAATGAAAGTCCCGGCCCCGATGTAGCAGTAAAGGCTCGTGCCCCACCGTAAGCAGCACCTGTGGCCATTGTACATGCGGCTATTTCATCTTCCACCTGTAACATCTGGCCTCCAAGCTTTCTCGCCTTCTTCACCATATACTCCATAACTTCAGAAGCCGGAGTTATAGGGTATGCTGCCATAAACTTAGCTCCTGCACTTAAGGCCCCGAAACCCATAGCTTCATTACCCAAAATAAAAAGATGTTGTTCTTTATGTTTTAGTTCTGGCAAAGGCAAAACTCCTAACAAACTAGGGACTTCTGTCTTAATATATTCTATGCCGGCTTTTAACACAGCAACATTTTCTGCCACCACTTCTGCGCCCTTAGCAATAAATTTCTTGCGCAACGTCTCCTCTAAATCTTCCTCGGTCAATCCCAGCACTGCCACAGTACATCCTAAAGCAGCAATATTTTTCTGTAGTTGGCTGCCATGTTTTTGGGCTATATCCTTAAAAGGAATTGCAACACAACGAGCCTGTCCACTATAGTCTTGCGCTAATATGCTATCAACCAAAATAATACCCTGTTCCTGTATATTCAAGGCCTCATTTTGCATCGTGTCCTTATCTAAAGCAATCAACAAATCACAGCTTTTATGAATTGTACCGACAGCTTTTGCAGCTATGCGTAACTTATAATTTGTATGGCCTCCTTTTATCCGCGAAGAAAACTGTCGAAACCCATATAGCTCATAGCCAAGATGATTTAATGCAGATGCTAATATTTCGCCCAAACTTTCTAGTCCTTCACCTTGCTGCCCACCGGCTTGCCATGTTATTTCTCTGCTTTTCAATATTACTACCCCCTTCTCGACTTATTAGTAATTAACAATAACTACAAATACTGTTAACTTCGACGTTTTAACTATATCTTCCTGCTAACATTAATACTATGCCATCATTATTTTGCTTACTTCCAAAGATTACTGTAGACCAAAAAGCCAACAACACTTTTCAGTGTTGTTGGCTTTTCTTATTGTTTTCTGTTTATTTTTTTTAACTCTATCGCTTGTACCTTGGGTTCCATAAGCAGGGCAAATCCTACTACCTAGCACTTGTCATGGCTTAGCCTAAATGTAAGTGGCAAAAAATATAGGTCTGTATCTTCCTTTACCTGTGCAACCTGAAATATGTCGCCAGTAAAGTAAAAAGTCAAGCTTTAACATAGTGTTCATTTGGCTGTGGCAGGAAAAAAGATGCTATTGCTGCTACCACAGCAATACCCGCCATAAGTTGCATAGTTGCAACCAAACCATAGCTATCAGCAAATTTGCCAATTAAAGGCACCATTATTCCACCTATACTAATAGAAAGCCCCATTGTCACACCGGAGGCAAACCCTATATTGCGTGATAAATAACTTTGTCCTAAAACTACTACTGAACTAAAGGGTGCAAACATAGCAAGCCCCATTGGAACCATGAGCAAGTAAGCCGTCAAATGATTGGTAGTCATGGAAAGCAGCCCAACAATAGGTGCTAATAACACATAACTCATGTGTACAATTTTTAAATAGCCAAACCTATCAGCCATAAGCCCACCGATAAGTGTCATAACAACCCCTAGAGAAAACAACAACGTAAGAGCAGATCCTGCTGCGGCAGCTGAACACCCCAAAACATCAACCCAATAAAGAGGTATAAAGCTGCGTAACCCGCAACTGACAATAGAACTACAAACAATAAGCAGTGTCAAATGAGCAAAAGCATTCCAATCATTGTCATAATGATTTTCTTTATGATTAGAAAGCTGCGCAGCTGCTTTTTCCGAAATATCCGCACGTACGATTTCCCCCTTCATTTTGGGAACAATCCACATAAGGATAAACGCCATAATAATAGCAATAAAGCCAAATATCGTTATACCTTTTATGCCAAAAGCCGTAATAACAGCAACGGCAACAACCGGTCCTACTGCAAATCCCCCATTGCCTCCTACAGAAAATATGCTAAGAGCAGTTCCTCTTTTTTCCCCGGAAACCTTATTGACCATACGAGTAGCTTCAGGATGAAAAATTGCGCTGCCTATGCCGCTTATTGTTATTAGGGAAAAAATAACCCAGTAATTTTGAAATAACCCCGATAAGCCCATAAATACACCAGACATCAAAATCCCCAAAGACATATACCATGAACGGGATTTTTTATCAGCAAGCCAGCCAACTGCCGGTTGAATTACAGAAGCTAAAAATGAGGAAGCAAATATCAAGCCTGCCGCCGCACCATAATCCAAACCATATGCCGCCACAAAAAAGGGTAAAATAGCCGGGAGTGCTCCCCCAGTAATATCATTGGACAAATGCGCCAATGATAATAAATAAACATATTTCTTATTCAACCAATGACCCCCTATTTTAAGATAAATATATAATTATGATTTAAGTTGCAACCTTGCATTTTTTAACTGTTTTTTTATTTTCCGTTCCCTTCTTATTTTCAAACAGCGCGTTCATGTCACTTAAAAATTTTAAAATAACATTTTGTTCTTCCAAAGTATAGGTTTTTATAATCGCAATTTTTTTCTGCTTTGATTGCATATGACACTTAGCATGGACGTCATATAATTTACAACCGGCAGCAGTTAATTTATAATAAATTTCCTTTTGATTATTTGGCAACTGATAGCTCTCGATCAAGTCCCTTTGTAAAAGTTTTTTATTTATTTTACTTATTGCTCCACGCGTCATACGCATTTTCGCAGCAATTTTGGTTACGTTTGCTTGCTCTAAGTTGCCAATGGCATTTATGCAATGCACTTCCGCTAAATTTATACCAGCAAAAGTTTCCTTTTCTCCATACTGTATGGTACTTGCATATTCCTGAAATAACATAATCTCTTTAATTAGTTTATTTTCTACCTTCATTGCAGGCCTCCCTTTCGTTTCCATGGAAACAATATTATTGTAGCACCGTTTTGCTTCCATGTAAACAAAAATATAATATTATAGTTGGCGCCCATAAAAGTTATCCCACCGGATTATTTAAAATAATCCGGTGGGATAACACCTTGCCTATACGACATTTTATTATGTTTTCAATAATCCTTTATTTATACATGTATTCAGCCGTCATTGGCCTATCATTATTTACCCCTTTTGTTAAAAGGCACTGATAAACATCTATCCCGCCAACGCGGAAAGCCGAAGCACACCCAGTAAGATACAAGCTCCACATACGAATAAATTGTCTATCATACATAGTCTCAATCTTAGGAAGTTTTTGCTGGAAATTACTATACCAGCAGTCCAAGGTTTTTGCATAATGCCGGCGCAAGCTCTCTATATGTAGTACGCGAAAATCAAATTCCGGCAAAAGCTGCATGGTCTCCCTCAAAGTTGGTACATATCCACCCGGAAAAATGTATGTCTTCATCCATGCATTTGTTGGTGCTTCAAAATTGCCCATAATAGAATGCAACAAAAATGTTCCATTGCCTTTTAAAAGTGCTTTAACCTTAGCGAAGTAAAGCGGTAAATACTTTTTACCAACATGTTCAAACATACCTATACTAACTATTTTATCGAATTGTTCTTGCTCCGGTTTTAAATCCATATAATTTTCTAACCGTATATCGACTAAATCCTCTAAGCCCAAATCACGTACGCTGGCACAAGCACCATCATACTGCTCCTTACTCAAAGTTATGCCTGTTGCGTGCACTTTATACTGCTGAGCAGCTCTTATAGCCAGCCAACCCCAACCACATCCTATATCCAGCAACTTTTCATTCTCTTTTAAATTTAATTTTTTTAGGCTATGGTCAATCTTTTGCAATTGTGCCTGGTAAAGAGTATCTTCTTTTGTTTTAAAATAAGCACAAGAATACGACATTGTTTTATCAAGCCAAAGAGAAAAAAAATTGTTTCCCAAATCATAATGCTTATGGATATTTAGGCTTTCAACCGATTCGTCTACCTCTTTCAATTGTCGTGCCAAAGCTTGCAGATGAAAGTCGGCTTTAGCTTTATCGTCCCCATTTTTAAACATTGTGGCAATGACATCATCCAAAGGTCCAACAAAATCAATAATTCCTTTCACATATGCTTCTCCCAAGGTAAGAATGATATCCTCTTTAACATCACTTAACTTGGGTTCTCTATGAAAAATAATTTTAAATTTAGGATTTTCACTACCATAACATACTTCTTCTCCATCCCAGAAAACAACACAAAACCCACCCTCTTTCCATAATTCAAAAAGAGTTTTTAATGCTGTTTTTGTAAGCATAAAGGTCACTTCTTTCTTTAATTACCAAATTTTGTGCAAATAAGCGAATCAAGTTCTGCTTTTTATCTCTTGCTTTATATTATAGTGGTATTGTGTCTTTTTTGCAAAATAAATTAGTTTCAGTTAATATATTATAAATAGCAAGTGTATAATTATATAATACATGTTATCGTTTTTCTTTTTTCTTAAACTATATCCCCATCTTGACGCCATAAGCGTCACACAATTCTTGCCATTTATTTTTTATTTGATAGTCTTTGGACTGCATAATACTTAAACCCCAATGATAATTCCCTTCAATTATTGTCGGTCCGCCATCTGTAATAGCAATATCCCACCCAATAGCACATGAAGCATAAAGAAAAGCATGAGCTTTTTTTGCCAAAGCCACAGCTTCATCATAATAAGCAACTTGATATCCGGCAAACCTAAAACCTGTATCCGGATGACATTCCGTACATGTGGGTACGCCTTTAAAATGCAAACCATACTTTTCTAAGCGACCGTTTCTATCTATCAGCACAGCTCCTCCTCCGTTAGAAAAATTGTCTACAAACCCCGAGGCTTTAGAACCACAACGCAATGCTGCAGAAAGAACCTTTATGTTTTTGCCGTCATAAACAGTTACCATACGAATAGTATTAATAGCCAACGGATTAATAGCACTCATTTCTTTGTGTTGACACACTGTTTTTTGCACAATAAATTTATTTCCCCGCCATTTTTCTTTAAATTTCTCAAGTTCTTCACGATTATTTACCTTTTCTACTTGTTTTCCCTGAGAACCATAAATAACCTTAGCGAAATATGTTTCACCACCACGGAAAAGCTGCGCTTGGGAAAAATCATTTAGATACTTCAGCTCACTCCCAGTATAAAAAGCAACAACTTCCGGTGTTGGCAGATGTAGCCCTTTCATAACAGCATAAAAAAGGAACTTATCATCTAAGAGCATTACATAATTATAACGCTTTTTGTTTTTGCCCTTTTCACCGTTAATATACATCAAAGTATGTTCCAGTATATTTTCAGATAAAAACTTGTCACCACTCACACCCTTTAAATCAATCCCCCAATAATTATACCAATCGTTAATCTCATGATATTTTATACCCCAAACAATATTTTCCGCTATACGGTTTAATAAACTTTTTCGTTGCAAATGCGGGTAAAAAGACGGTTCATTAATAATTCTTTGCAAATGCTTAAAAACACGTATACATTTTATTGGTGTGCCCACAATATGTATCCCCTTTTTTATTGAAATACTAGCAATTACTTAACTAGGAGTTGATTTTAATGCTTAAACTTTTTAAATGGCAAGACCCCCAGCTAAAAAATATTTGGGACGATTTTTATCAAGATAACTTGTATTTATCCCCCTATTCATCTTGGGAATACAATAATATTTCCTACAACTGCTTCAAATTTCAAACTTCCAGATGGAAAGAAAAAAACTTTTTTTTGGTAGAGTATATCAATGACAAGGCAGTTGCTATTATTCCCCTAACTTTTAGACGTGGTAATTTAAACATTTTCGGTGATTTTGAATCAGGAGGTGCTTTAGATTTTATCTATCCGGAAAATACAAGTGATGAAGTATTCGACAATATTTTTTATGACCTGCGTAAGTTTTTCCCTAAGCAAACATTATGCCTAAATAAGATTAATGAAAGATCACCGTTATACAAGTATTTACAAGCAAAACATTATGAACCCAGCAATACTAGAAAATGCGTAAAAATCCCCTTTGGAAATTCTTATAAAGAATATTATCAAGGTTTAAGTAGAAATCAGCGTTTAAATATAAACAAAACCTTTAACAGATTGGAACATGACAAACAAGAATATAGCATCGATATAAAAATCAACAGCATAGTGTCAGATAAATTCATGAAGGACGCCTTGCGCATATATAATAAAAGAGAAGGAGAACGAGTCGGTCATGAGCGTGGCTACGTCTCCAAATTTCGTCAATTACACTTTGAACCCATAACACCTGCCCTGCAAAAAATGAGTAATAATTTTAATGCAGGATTATCTTTAAAAGGGGTTGGGCTCATCGCTTTTCTCTCAGGTTTTATAACCAATGGCAACGAATTTATCGGGCCTCGTTGCGCTATGGACAGCACTTTCGCCAGATACTCTCCTGGAAAACTGCTCATAAACGAAAGTATAAAATGGCTAATTGCCAATACTAATATTCGTTGTCTTGATTTATCTAGAGGTGATGAAAACTACAAATACGAAATGGGCGGTATACAACATATTAATTACGCATACGAAATAAAACTCTAGTCTAAAATTTTACGCTTTGTCTATAATTATCTTTTTCTAACGATGTTTTGCCTAAATTCGTTCTGAGCTTACTTTGATTAAAATTGTACAAGGGCGATGAAATATCGCATTGCGCGCTATAGTGCGCTGATTTTATCTGCAAAATTCCACAAATTAAATCATAAACCAAGTCATTAGTAAAATAAGCCTTTTCATGACTTGCTAACGCTTTGGCTGTTTCCGGGAATCTTTTTTGATAATCTTCGGATAAATAAACAAAAAATGGTATACGCAAATTTTCAAAACCTATAAACCCAGGCATCCTTTTTCTCTTTACTTCCAGGCCATGGTCAGAAAAATACAACATAGCTTGCAGGTTTAAATTCATTTTAGCGTAAGTATATATTTTTTCAAGTACAAAATCGGTGTAAAGAATAGAATTATCATATTCAGCTATAATCTTTGAATTACCGGTAGCTTGCCACTTAACAAAATTATCCGGATAACGACTGTGAAAATTAGAATGACTGCCCTTTAAATGCAAAACCACAAAATTATTTTGTGTTGGCGTTACCCGCTTTAAGTAATGCAAAAGGGTCTCGTCGTGCTGCACTGATAAATAATCTTGCACTACCCATCTGTGCTCATCAGCCGTCGAAGCCACCAAGCTTATTGGCGTATCATCATTTCCTATATATCCTTGATTGCTATACCACCAAGTTTTAAACCCGCTTTTTTTAGCAATATCAATAAAAGAATAAGCCTGGGCAAAATTTTTATCGTTATATTGGTTTTTTTCTGTAAGAGCCATTTCCAAAGTAGGAACAGTTTGTGTCCAAGTCGAATAAGCATTAGGAAACAGGAAAAAATCCTTGTTTTCATGTTGTGCAGAGAGCCAAGGTGTAGTCTCTCTTTCATAATTTGAAAATGCCGACATATGAAGTCTATTAGCTGATTCTCCTATTATTATGATAGTTGTTCCTTTTATTGCCCCTTCAAGGTCACTTTTAACCTGTAATTTCTCATATTTTCCCTCATAGTCAGCAAGAAATGCTTTAGATTTGTCATAATAATCTTTGGCAGCACTATAAATAACATAAATCCCTATTTTTTTATATAGTGCTTTACTTCTTATCCATAAATAGTAACCTGAAAAAATGAGTATAGCTAATATTACTCCTGCTGTTGTATTGCTTATATTACTACTATAAACAAACATAGCATTCGTGAATGCTACCAATATAAATACCCCAAAAAGCACTAATAAATTTAGTATTAAATCTATTTTAGAGATATTTTTAAAATATTCTTTAACTTCTTGCCTATTTGTACCTAAAATAGCCAAGGCAGAAAACCAGGAAAAATTTTCGCCATAGTACCTATAATAAATCATTTCTACCAGTGGCAACATTAACAAGCAACTTTCCAAAAAGCTTAAAAGAATTACAATAAAATTATTTGTAAAAAAAATGTGTCCCAATACCTGTAAGCTGGCTAAAAAAGCAACAATATACACCCCAAAAGCAAAATCGTAGGGGAAATGAAAAGTTATATTAGCTTTCTTTTTTGTTAAATAGTTGAGTAATGGAAACGTTAGCATATTAAAAACCCCGCACAAAATTATTACTATCATACTTTGTGCCGATAAAAAATATAACGGTATTGCCACTAAAACAAAAATTGGTAGCAGCCTCAGGGAAAACGAAACTAAATCAGAGTCGTCTATATCCTTACTTAAGATATAATACAAAATAAAGACAAATATATATCCTGAAATTATTATTTTTAACAACTCGTTTATATTACTCATTCCCCACCCCATAAATACTTGTTTGTATTGTGCCTATGATTATTCATATTTCACCATATATTGCTTGAACACAAAATAAATATAATATAACTAAATAAAGGATATGCTTAACGAAATATAGAAGT